>Ga0209212_1006647_pt1 | contig 13124 bp, 5 predicted proteins | sample RifGroC2_FD_183996 | JGI IMG/M metagenome (GOLD analysis project Ga0209212, IMG submission 183996) | Groundwater microbial communities from Rifle, Colorado, USA - Groundwater C2 (SPAdes) (version 2) | ecosystem: Environmental > Aquatic > Deep subsurface > Groundwater | place: Rifle, Colorado...
CCGCCGATGCTCATCACCACCTTGGCCACCGGCAAGATGCCGGTCTCGCTGTGGGCGCGCAACGAGACCAGGCGGTAATGCTCGCTGACCTGCGCCACCGCTTCGTCGCTGACCAGCGCCTGCAAGTCTTCATCGAAAATCTCGTGCTTGCGATCCGCCAATTCCTTGAAGCGCTGAAACGCGGCATTGAACGCCTCTTCCGAAGCGAACTCGATATTCAGCGCGGTAAAACGCTGGCGCAACGCATTGCGCCCGGAGAGTTTGCCCAGTGTCAGCTTGTTGGCGTTCCAGCCCACGTCCTCGGCGCGCATGATCTCGTAAGTCTCGCGGTGCTTGAGCACGCCGTCCTGATGGATGCCGGATTCGTGCGCGAAGGCATTCGCGCCGACGATCGCCTTGTTCGGCTGCACCGGATAACCGGTGATACTGGAAACCAGTTTGGAAGTCGGTACGATCTGCGTGGTATCGATGCGCGTATCGAGGTTGAATATATCGCGGCGCGTCTTCACCGCCATCACGACTTCTTCCAGCGAGGCATTGCCGGCGCGTTCGCCGAGGCCGTTGATGGTGCATTCCACCTGGCGCGCACCGTTCATCACGGCGGACAAAGAGTTTGCCACCGCAAGCCCCAGATCGTTGTGGCAGTGCGTGGACCAGATCACCTTGTCCGAATCCGGCACGCGTGCGATCAACTCCCTGATGCGCTCGCCCCACGCGGCGGGAATCGAATAGCCCACCGTATCCGGCACGTTCAACGTTTTCGCTCCGGCGCGGATCACCGCATCGAACACGCGCACCAGGAAATCCATCTCCGAGCGCACCGCATCCTCGGCGGAGAATTCCACATCGTCGGTATATTCGAGCGCCCACTTCACCGCGCTGACCGCGCGCTCCACCACCTGATCCTCGCTCATGCGCAACTTGTGCTGCATGTGGATCGGGCTGGTGGCGATGAAGGTGTGGATGCGCCCGGATTTGGCTGGCTTGATCGCCTCGCCGGCGCGGCGCACATCGTTCTCGCCGGCGCGCGCCAGCGAACACACCGTGGAATTTTTCACGGTTTCGGCCACCGCCTGCACCGCCTCGAAATCGCCCGGACTGGCGGCGGCAAAGCCCGCCTCGATCACGTCCACGCCCAATTTTTCCAACTGGCGCGCAATACGAACCTTCTTCTCCCTGGTCATCGCCGCGCCCGGACTCTGCTCGCCGTCGCGCAACGTGGTGTCAAAAATAATCAATTTGTCTGTCATTTTATTTGGCATGATAAAAACTCCAATACGGATAATTCAAACCGGCAACAACCGCTTGGGATTGTCGCGCATATTGCTTCAAATTGTGAGGTAAAGTTAGCGCACGCTGCGCAGCAGCAGCGCGGCCAGCAGGCTGAACGTGGAGTGGAGTATTGCGATGTGCGTGGAGAAATGCATGAACGAAATATAATGGCTTTCGCTTGCCTGTGCAATATGCATGCGCATTTATCCTATAAAAAGCAGTTCAGCCAACTATGGGGCTTCGAATCTCAGCCCGAACGGTATCGTTGTCGCAAATTATGGAAACCTCAACAATCCGTGTTTATCCTGAAAAAACAGTTGGCGGGAAATATCATGCTGCTTCAATACGTTGAACTGTTCTTGTAGGTGCGAATTCATTCGCACGCAACCTGTTGTTCGGGCGAATGAATTCGCCCCACCCCCAACTGCTTTTTCTAGGATTATTTATCCGCTACACTAAAAAATTCCCCGCAGTCAGGTTGATGATAGACACGCCCGACAAGATAACCAGTGCCATCTCGGCGCCAGTGTTTCCGGCCAGGTCGGCCGAGTGATATACCGTCACCGCATTATGGTTGGCCGAGTCGGCAAGCACGATATAGCCGTCCGTGGCCACCACGGAGATATCGAGCGCAATCGCGTTGGCGGCATCGGCAATCGTGACCGGTGTGCCGTCGAAGATGAACACGTTGCTGGCGACAAAGTCGGTGGTCAGGGTCTGGCCGGTTGCCACGGCATCGGTCAGGTTGGCTATGGCGGTGAAGTCCAGCACGTCGCCACCGTTGGCGACAGCGGCAGCGCTGAAGCCGATGAGGGTATCAGTGCCGTTGGCGGTCGAGGTCAGCAGGATCGTCGCGGAGCTGGCGACAGTCGCGCCAGCATCGCTGATGACGATGGTGTCGTTGCCGGCGAAGCCGCTGAGGGTGTCGGCTCCGCCATTGCCGTAGAGGGTGTCGCCGGCGGCGGTGCCGTTCAGGATGTCGGTGCCGATTGTTCCGGTGACTATATCGCCTGCTCCCAATGGGGATACTTCCGCCGTGCTGTATCCGGTGACGGCTGTAATGGCTACGTTGACGTTGCCTAGCAGCGCAGCCTTGGCATCATTGGAGAGCACGTAACCGTCGGCAAAAACCAGGCGGTCATTGGATGCGCCCGTTGCTGCGGCAACAATGACTGTCTCTCCATTCGCGGCGTTGGTAAAGGTGATCTTCGAGGTGGTCGCCGCTTTAGTGTAATCCGCCCAGTTGCCGGTGAGGTATATCTTGTCTTCGCCGCTGTTGAGCTTGGAGGCGTCTACTGTCGCGCCCGGTTTGACGTAGACGATGTCTACGCCATTTCCGCCGGTTGCGATGAAGTTGATGCCAGGCAGGGTGCCGGTGAATGTTTCTCCGGTCGCATCCAAGGCGAAGGTCTTGACGGTGGCGTTGAGGGTGGTGGGTAGTGCGGGTGCTGTGTTTGGTGTCGGCAAGGTGCCTGTGGTTGCCCAGCCATGCAGGTTGTAGGTGCTGACGGCTCCGTCGGCGAATACGACATTGTCGTAGTTGGTTAATATTCCTTTCGCCAGCAGCACCAATTCGGCACTTGCGCCTGTTCCTCGGGTCAGGGTGACTGTGGAGGTGGTGTAGGCTGGTGTGTAGTCGGCCAAGTTGCCGCTCAGGTAGATGTTGTCGATGCCGCCATTGCTCTTGGTGAAGTCGAATACCACCCCGGGGGCGACGGTTACGTTGTCTATGCCGTTGGTGCCGGTGAACACGATAATTTCATCTTGAAGCGATAGCGTGCCATATGCCAAGTCAAATTTAATCAGGTTGGAGTCCGGTGATTGGGTGACGAAATACTTTGAGGTGGGTGGAATGTATACATTTGTACTACTACCGCTGGTGGCGGTCTCCACCGTGCCATGCAGATCAGTATAGCTGGCGACGATGCTGATGGATTTGCCGACTTCGGCCTGCGTCAGGAGGTAGGTGCTGTTGATTGCGCCATTGATGGCGATGCCATCCGCCTGCCATTGATAGCTGATGGTGCCGAGGCCGTCGGCATCGGCGATGGTGTTGGCTACGGTGAGGATTTGGCCTTTGGCCGCAGTACCGGTGATGGTCACGCTGCCGGTGGGGGCATCGTTGACGTTGGCCACCGCTGTTGTGGCGGCGCTGGCAACCGATTCCGCCGTACCCCGCTGGTCAGTGTAGCTGACGACCACCGTAATAGCCTTGCCTACCTGCGCTTCGGCAAGAATCAGAGTGTCGTTGGTCGCGCCTGAAATATTGACGCCGTCGACCTGCCATTGGTAGCTAATGGCGCCCAAACCATCGATATCGGCGATAGTATTGGTTGCGGTAAGAGTCTGACCCTGGGTAGCCGTGCCGCTGATCGTCACCGATCCTGTTGGTGTGTTGTTTAAGGCAATGGTATTGCCATATAACGCAAAGGCGCTTACCGAGAATGTGCCGGTCAGTTGTATCCGTACATCCGCGCCTGCGGTGGAGTCGGTACCGATGTACAGAGTGGTCGTTCCGCCTGCCGATGCGAATTGGAACTGGTTGGCCAGTACGGTGGTACCGTCGCCTGCCGTGACTGCCCCGGCGAAGGCGGCTCCGGTGACGGTGATACTGTCGCCTTGCGAAAAGTCGGTGATGGTGTCGAGGCCATTGCCGCTAGCCGTGAAGGCAAACACATCGCTCCCGCCCGCGCCGGTGAGAATATTGTCGCCTGAATTCCCGGTCAGTACGTTGCCCAGTGCGTTACCGATTGCATCAATCGCGGCCGTGCCACTCAGGGTCAGGTTTTCGATGTTGTCGCTCAGCGCGTAAGAGACCGAACTGATGACGTGATCGGTTCCCTCGTTGGCCAGTTCCGTTACCTGCTCGCCGGTATAAATCGTCGGTGAGTTATAGCGCAAATATCCGTATAGAGGAGGCTCGGTAAGCAAACCACTTTCAGAAAACGTTGCCGACATACTCAATAGTGCCGGACTGGCGCCTGAGTAGTCGACGTCAATAGACTGGATCGAGAAACTCCCGAAGACCTCATTGTAGCCTCTGCCATTCATGCCAAAGTCCAGCTCCGAGCGATTGGCGTTGAGATAAGTACCCGGCACAAGACCATTGATTCCGAGATTATTCGCCCCAAAGCTAAGCAGGAAAAAATCGGTTTTCTCTGGAGTTATGTTGATGTAGAAAAGTCTTACAAAATCGACAATGCCATCCCCCGTATAGTCCTGTATGCCATCGACATACCAGTTTCCGACTGCCGAGGTATAGGTGTAATTGACAGCCCCTTGTGAAACGTAATTCCCGGCCTGCCCGGTAATGGTGAGAATCGTTGCCGAATGGGTGTCATCCACCACATAGGTATCGTCGCCGGCGCCGCCGAAGAAGCTGTCCACACCAAGCCCGCCGATCAGCGTGTCGTTGCCTGCTCCGCCATACAGGATGTCGTCGCCCGCAAAACCATCCAGCCAATCGGCTCCGGCGCTGCCCTCCACCGTGTCGTTTCCGGCAAGCATGTCGTGGAGCATCGCGACGGGATCATCGACCGTATTGTCCGCACTGATGACGTCATAGTTCAGCCCGGTAATCGTCGCGGTATGCCCGGCATCGTCCGAAACCGACACGGACGTGTAATGATAGGCGGTATATCCAGGCGATGACGGTGTTACCGTCCCCGTGGCGCTGAGCGTGACCGCCCCCAGACTCGTGGAATAGGTCGAAGACCAACTGGTGATCGAATCCGCACTGCCATTCAGGGGAAGATAGCCGGCCACATGCTCGGTATATCCCTGGCTCTGGAAGTCCAGCGAGGAGAATCCTCCCATATAGGTATTTGTCGGTACATCGTAAGTTACCGGACCGGTCATGGTCATCGTGGCGGTGCCATCGCTGATCACGATGCTGGTTATGGTCGGGGTCTGCGTCACGAAATTCGTGCCGTATAGCGAAAAAGTCAGGTTGCCGCTGTTGTAGGTAGACGTAACACTGGTGTCGCTGAAACTGGTGGTCGTCCACCCCGTATTGCTGAGCAACGCCAGAGTGAAATTTGCCGCCGTACTTTCCAAATAGGCGAGATTGTTGGTCTGGTAGTTGCGTACCTCCGTGAGGAGATTCTCCAGCCCTGCCTGACTTGCAAAATTTGAGGTGAGAGCTGCCATGCTGCTTCCCTTTGTTAATTATCCGTTGATTCTAACAGGCCGATTCCCACATGCCTACAAGCAGAAATGCATATGTATTTCGGCCTATCCATCCCGAACTGCCGCCGTCTATGAAAGCACCGGCCAAGACCTCATTGGAACCATGAAAAAGGGGCGCGACGGTGGAATGAGACGGCATGAGCCCAGGTAATCTATTAGAGCTTTTTGCCCAACCAGTTGCCGAATTAAGATTAACGTTCCCCCATCGACTCTGAAATCGTTTTGGTGATCGGTTTGGTCAGGTAGTTCAGCACTGTCTTTTTGCCGGTCTTGATATCCACCGTGGCGGTCATTCCAGGTTGAACATCGATGCGCTCGTTTTTCTTGCCTACAAGGTTATGAATACTGGTCTTGATCTGCACCCGGTAATAAGGCTGCTCGTTGTTGCGCACGTCTACATCCAACGTATCGGCGCTGATATAAGTTACTTCGCCTTCAAGCGTGCCGTAGATCGAATAGTCGTAGGCATCAAGCTTGACCGTCGCCGGCAGCCCCGGTTTGACGAAAGCGATGTCGGCGGGTTTGACCTTGGCCTCGATAATCAGATCATCATCCACCGGCACAATCTGCATGATTTCCTCGCCCGGTTTGGCCACGCCTCCCAGGGTGGTCAGGCGCACGTTGCGCACGATCCCGTCCATGGGCGAGCGCACCTCGGTGAAGTCGAGTTGTTCCTTGCGTTGCGCGACGATTTGCATGATGCCGGCCAGATCCTCCTGCGCCTTGCCCAAGTCGGTTTGGCACTCTTGCAGGTACTTGTTGCGCCGGTTGGTAACCTGGCCTTCGATATCCGCCACCTGCCGCTGGAGCCTGAGGATGTCCGCCCTGCTCACGTCGCCGGTTTTCAGCAGCGGCATATTCATCTCCAGCTCTTCCTTGATCAGCTTCATGGATTTTTCCAATGCGGAGATTTCATCGCGCACAGCGCTTTGCCGTTTGTTGAACAGCGCCAACTGATTGGCACGAAACTCCGGGTAATTATCCAATTCCTTCAAAAACTTTGGCTTGCCCCCGAAGATTTCGGCATTCAACCGGCTGACGGTAGCCATCAGCCCGGCAGCCTTGGCAGCGCTTTCCAGATAGCCGGCCTCGGTTTTGGTCTTGTCAAAACGTGCCAGCAACTGGCCACGCTTGACCTGCGCGCCCTCACGCACCGGCATCTCGGCCAGCACACCGCCTTCCGGCGACTGAATAACCTGATTGCGCGAACTGGCGATCACCTGGCCGTTGGCGCGCGTGATCTGGTCCAGTTCTGCCCAGGCAGCCCAGAGCAGAAAACCGACGATAGCCAACGCGCTGCCCCAGATCAGCACGCGCCCCGTGTTTGCTTCCTTATGCATATTCATTCAATATTCCTCTGTTGGCGAAGAACAATCTGGTATTTCAATGGATTATGCCGCTCTTGTAGGTGCGAATTTATTCGCACATAACATGTTGAGCGTGCGAATAAATTCGCACCTACAAACCCATTAACTGAGGTTTTTAGGTTCATCATACTGCCCCCAAAGCTACCGGTTCAGGCCGACCGGAAAGTTTCGCCAATACGGCATCCCGAGGCCCGTCGAGCAGCATGCGTCCGCCCTGCAACACAATCAACCGGTCGAGCAGCGGCAGCAACGCGGTTTTGTGCGTGGTCACCACCAGGGTTACTCCCTCGGCGGCCAATTCCCGCAGCAACCCGACCACGCGCGCCTCGGATACCGAATCCATCGCGCCGGTAGGTTCATCGAGCAACCAGACCTTGGGGCGCGCGAGCAGCAAGCGCGTCAGGGCGATAAGCTGTTTCTGCCCGCCGGACACGCCGCGCCCGCCCTCGGTAATTTCCAGCGCCAAACCATTGGGCTGCCCCATGACCAGATCGATCAGGCCGGTGCGCCGCGCCGCTTCCAGAATGGCGTCCTCGCCCGGATCCGGCAGTCCCATCAACAGGTTGTCGCGCAGGCTGCCGCTGAACAGGCGCACTTCCTGCGGCAGATAGCCAATAGTCTCCCGCACCACCAGTGGTGCGAGCAGCGCCATATCCATTCCGCCCAGAAATGCCTTGCCTTCGGCGGGGCGGTACATGCCGGAAGCCAGTTTCAGCAAGGTGCTCTTGCCCGAGCCAATCGAGCCAATCAGGCCGACCCGTTCGCCCGGCTTGATCTCCAGACGCTCCACTTCCAGCGCCATGCGTTTGGCCATGCCGTACGCGAAACGGATACGCTCAAAACGGAAGCCGCCTTCGAGAGACTGCGGCATGAGGACTTGATGCGCCTCGTCGGCCTCATTGGGCAATGCGATGACCTGCTCAAGCCCCTCGATAGCGGCGCGCGCAAGCGCCCACTGCACCATCACCCCCGGTAATTGCACCACCGGCATCATCGCCCGGTTGCCGATAATCGAACAGGCCAGCAGCCCGCCCATGGTCAACTGGTTTTCAGTAACGAAATAGGCTCCCACCGCCATCAGCGCGATATAGCTCAACTGCTGCAAGCCCACCGTGGTATTTTGCGACAGGGATGTATAGTCGCGGATGCGCTGATCCGCATGGCTCGTTTCGGCGACCAGCTTGTTCCAGCGCGCCTGTATCATCCATTCCGCGCTGTTCGCCTTGAGAGCTTCCGCGCCGTCCACGGCCTCCACCAGCAATCCGGCCTTGCGGTTGCTTGCGGAGAGATTTTCGCGGGTGTGCCGCTGGATGGCGCCCTGGAACATCAGCCCCGCCACCAGGGCAATGGGCAGTGCAATCAATGGAACCACGGCCACCCAACCGCCAACCAAGGCGATCACTATCAGGAAGACCAGGGCAAACGGCACATCGGCAATCACGAAAAGTGAAGTCGATGCCAGCACGCCGCGCACCATCTCGAAGCCTTTTATTTGCGAGGCCAGCGTACCCACCGAGGCCGGGCGCGCCTCCATGCGGATGCCGAGCATGCGGTTGAAAAACCACTCGGATAATTGATGGTCGATGTCATTGCAGGTTTTATCCACGGTATAGCTGCGCACCTGTTTGAGCAGAAACTCCAGGCCGATCGACAACGTTACGCCCACGGTCAGCACCCACAGGGTTTGAAACCCCTGATTGGGAATGACCCGGTCAAAGACCTGCATCGAGTAAAGGGAAGTTGCCAGCGCCAACAGGGTAACCAGGCTCGCAGCCAGCACCGCATCGATGAATACGCTCTTACGCGCCCACAGGGCATCCCACACCAGGCGCATGGCGCTGGGTGCGTCCCGCTGGACGCCAGAACGGCGCGGCAGGGAAATGCATTCCGCATCGTCGAAAGAAGTGAGGGACAATGCCATGCCGTCAACACCCTCGCCATGCCAGACACCATCGGCACCGCGCGTTTGGATCAGCGCCCAACCGGCACCTGATTTGTACACCGCAAAAGGCAAATCGGTCGGCAGCGGGTTGTGCAACCTGTCGGGTACACCATCCAGATTCGCGGTGCGCCATACCTCGGCAAACAAAGCCAGCGCACTCCGCCCTTCCTCCATCTGATCGAGCAGGCGGTCGATATCACCAAGACGCGCGCCCTCGACGCGCTGCCCGGCCAAGCGTGCCGACCTGTCAAGCAAAGCGGCGATATTATTTCTCATTGATTCATTCAAGATTTCAATCCTTCACTATGCGTTCGTAGATGCGAATTCATTCGCACATTGCTCGCTGTTATTGTCCGTTCCATAATTTACAATAATATGCAATTTACCGTAGGTCGGGCTTCAGCCCGACTTGTCGGGTTAAAACCCAGCCTACAGAATATCGGGACTCTGCCTTAAATTATGAAAACCTCAATAGCACTCGTAGGGCGGAAAAGCGTAGCGCCTTCCGCCGTATGTTTTTTCATTCGGCGGATAACGCCTTCGGCTGTGTCAATTCCACGTCCAGCTTGCTGGACAGCGGATTGCCTGACTTTGTTGCATCCGCCCTACGTGGCTGATTTAACGTCCCGGCCTGCGCGCGCAGGCGCAAGCTGGCGGCAATAACCTGCGCACGCGCATCTTCCAGTGCAAACTGCGACTGGGTCGCCTCGCGTACCGCGTTCAGCACATCGATCCAGCTCTTGCGCCCGATGACATACTGGCGCGTGTATGACTCAAATACCTCGGTGGACATGGCGCGCGACTGAACGGCGTTTTCCTGGCGCAACCGGGCAGCCACCCATTCGTTCCAATCCAGCGTGATACGCTCGTTGATGCTGCGATCCGCCGCCTCGCGCGCCATACGCGCCGCCTCGCGCCGGGCGATAGCCGCATCCACGCCAGATCCGGCGGAAAGTCCCGCACCCGGCTGCGCTTGCAGCACCAGCATGGCGCTGCTGGCCTGAGTCTGTCCCACGCTTTTTTCCAGACGCAAGGACAGCTGCGGCATATAAGCGGAACGCTTGGAATCGATATCCGCGTTGGCGGCTTCTTCTTCGTAAGTCAACCTGCGCAATGTCGGCGAATAGCCCAGTGCCTGAGACAGCGCAGTCTCCAAGCTGGCGGGCGCACCCAGCGCGCTCACTCCCTGTTCGGAGATATCGGCCACCGGTTTGCCACTCAACTGCGCAAGTTGCGCCAGTGCGTTGTTGTAGGCTTGTGTGACTTGTGACAGATCGTTGACGACCTGATACAGGCGCGATTCGGCCAGGCGCTGATCGGTCAGCGGGCTGATCTCCTGCCCGACACGGCGGCGGATCATGGCAAGCAACTTCTCGTGCTCATCCACGCCGGACTGGGCATATTGTTGCCTGGCTTTCTGGCGCAACGCCTCGGTGTGAGCAGCGATGACCTTAAGAGTCAAATCCAGCTCCGCCTCATTCAAGGCCGCATCGGCCGCGCTGAGCCGGCTGTCTGCCGCATCAATCGCGGCGCTAATGCGCCCGCCGCTCCACAAGGGCTGCTCGAGGCGCACCAAACCGCTATCCTTGCCGCTACCCTGCGTGGCGGCTTCAATGCTGGGCGTAGGGTAGCGCAGCCACTCCGCCCCCTTCTGGTCGGCCCGCGCCGCGGCCTGCCCGGAGCGTTTGCCCATTATCGCCGGATGGCTGTCCAGAGCGGATTGCAGCACCTGCTCAAAAGTCCAGGCCGGCTGTGCCTGCACAGAGCCGGCCATAAGCAACAAGACTGCCAGGACTGGCATTTTGAATTTCATCACGGTTTTTCTGCTGACCACATAGATGCATCGAGTACGACGATGCTTGATTAATTATCCTAAAAACCTCAGTTAAGGGGTAGGTGCGAATTCATTCGCACGAACAAGAGGCTATGTGCGAATAAATTCGCACCCACATAAGCAATACAACCCGCTAAGAAAACGCGGACTAATTCGGTTTTGTCGTTCCCGCGTTACCCTACAGAGTCGGCCAACAAATAGATTACAAATCCGTTCACCCTGAGCTTGTCGAAGTGACCTGATCCGGTCAAACCGAAGCCAAACATGTAATTTTTGCAGGTCAATGGCAGACACAAGAAACTGCGCCTACCCTACACAGCGATAAACCCAGGAAAAGCAGTTGGCGGAAAATATCATACTGTTTCAACACGTTGAGCCGCTCTTGCAGGTGCGAATTTATTCGCACGCAACCTGTTGTTCGGGCGAATGAAGTCGCCCCTACATACCTCTCAACTGAGTTTTCTAGGATAAACAAATTGCAGGGGCGGGACGACAGATTCTCCGTTCGCCGGTTCAAGTTCAGTGAACCACCCTGCCCGGCTGCATATCCTGTTGCACGGTATGCTGTCCCTTGATCGCATTCAATTGCGCTTTTTGCCCCTCGGCAATTGCGGCCATTTGCGCCTCATGCTGCTTTTTAACGCCGACCAGTTGAGCCTCATGTTGTTTCATAATCGCCTCCAACTGAGCCGCTTGCTGGGCAGCCACCACCTCGACTTGTTTCTTGTGCTGCTCCAGCATCGCCTCCATCTGGTGCGCCTGATGCATCTTCATTCCCTCTTCCGGGCTCATACCGGATTCCACTGGTTGTTTCGCCTTATCCATTTTCGTTACCCCTCATTCGATCAAGTCCAAAAAAGAAACCGCCCGCTTGCGCGGACGGCTTCAGCGATACCCCGAAAAACACTTAGCCACAAGAACTAAATAATCGTTACGCTATTCGCGTTAGCCATATTGCTCAAAGCCGTTACCATACCCATCGTGTCGTACAACTGCACCTGGATGTCCATCGTCGCATTACCCTGGAACACGGCCAGCCGGTCGGCAACCCCTGTGTACAGGTTGTCGCCATCCATATCGATATAGGTGGCAACCGTTTGCCCATCGGCGATGTTGTCCATCATGTAATTCTTGACCTGGCCCCAGTTGGTCATATCGCCGACCACCAGCGCACTGCTAAAGGTGGCGGCATCGTCGAAGCTGATCATGCCGTTGCTGATCGAATGCGACAAAATCGATCCGGTATTCAAATTGGTAATGCCCGATACCCCCGCCGTATTCGCCGCAATCGTGTTGCTCGGCAAATCCAGCCTATCGTTGGTGGCACCCGATGTGGCGTCAAAGTAGTAAATCTGGTCGGACGCACCACCGGCGGGTGTACTGTCGCCCACATTGATCACCACGGTATCGCTTGCAAGCGTGGATTCGGACAGGTCGATGTAATCCTGCCCACCGCCACCGGTGATAGTATCGGCTCCGCGACCGGTCATGATCATGTCATTGCCACTGGTACCGGTAAACACATCCACCCCGGCGTTGCCGCGCATCAGCACGGAGGTGATTCCCGTTGGCAACTGCGCCTGCGACATATCGACCGTAGCGCCAATCGCAGCAGCACCCATCCCGACGCTGGTCACCAGCACACCCGAGGTCGCAACATTGCCAACCTGATCAGTGATGTTGTTGCCGGCAACAACCGCGTCATAAGCCATCACGATAAAATCGCCGGACACCAGCGTGTCGCTATAAGTCATGGCTATTTCACTCGGGAACATCGGGTCGATCACCGCACCGGTCAGCACCATTTGCGTACCACCGTTCTTGTACGCGGTAACCCCTGCCAGACTCTGATTGTTCAGCATGATGTTCTCGTTAAACACCACCCCGAATGCCCCCATTCCATCTGCCCAAGCATCTATAACCTCGGGAGCGAAGATGTCAGTGCCGCCTGTGCCTGTGCCTGTGCCTGTGCCTGTGCCTGTGCCTGTGCCTGTGCCTGTGCCTGTGCCTGTGCCTGTGCCTGTAGGCATATCGAGCACCACCGACTGGATCGCATGCGTTGTTGCGTTAAATGTGGCAGAGCCCTGCAGGATGCCGTCCCCGCTAGTGGACGAGGTAAGCAGTGCGGTCATCGTGGCTGGACGGCCTAACCCGTCGGGCGTCATACCGGTAATCACCATCGATTCCGTAGCCGCCATTTGCGTATTGGCATCCGTGACGATCTGGATCTCGTCCGGCATGCCATCGCTGCCCACCGTATCGAGCAGCGAGACGTTGATAGTGTGTATTAGTCCGTCGCCCCAGTTGTTTTCCGTAAAGCTCAGCGTAGCTACGACACTACCAGTCGGGGTAGTTAGCCACGTGATAGCCTGCTCACCGGTGTCGGTAACGAGTGACAGCGGACGCCCAGCCTGATCGTAAGTCGCACCAAAAGTGAGCGTATCGAGCCGATGTGCAATCCAGTTCGTCGGAGTAGTCACGTCCCATTCGATGGCGAAGGTGTCAGTCTGGCTCTGCACGC
>Ga0209212_1006648_pt1 | contig 13123 bp, 7 predicted proteins | sample RifGroC2_FD_183996 | JGI IMG/M metagenome (GOLD analysis project Ga0209212, IMG submission 183996) | Groundwater microbial communities from Rifle, Colorado, USA - Groundwater C2 (SPAdes) (version 2) | ecosystem: Environmental > Aquatic > Deep subsurface > Groundwater | place: Rifle, Colorado...
TGCTGCACTCGTCGATAACAAGGAGGTCGTACTCCTGACCGGAGGTTCTCCTGCCAATCTGGCTGCTAATCGTCCGAAATTCCGAGTTCTGCGCTGTTACCTTGCGTTTGAGGTTGTCGATCGCTGGGTTTGTATGCGCGAGGAAGAGCTTCTCCTTGTCATTGAAGTAGTGCGCGATGTGGTCCACCATCGTCGACTTTCCAGTGCCAGCGGCCCCATAGATCAGGGCGACGCGCGACTGGTTGAACAACTGCTTGAGCGCATCCACTTTCGCTGGATCATCGATGCGACGAGGAGCTTCATCAAGCCAGCGCTCGACGGCTTGGGAGTAACCGTCGATCCGCGACGATGCGTACTCCTGTAGCTTTTTGACGATGGAGATGGTTTCGTTCTCATACCCGCAGATAAAGACATGCCCTTTGTCGTGGACGAGTCGGCGCTCCGTATGCTTGTAGTAGAGCGTAGCGTTGTAAGTGGAGATCAAGCTGTTGACGTCTCCGAACTCATTGAAATCGGCCTCAGGCGTGTAGAGTATTCCGTGACGCTCCACGTTGTTTTTCACACGTCGAGCGAGCAGCTCGTGGTTCCTTCCGGTCGCATCGAGACTTTCGATGAGATCCCAGTACCGGGGGTTGTGCGCAGTCAACGAGGTGCAGAACGGCATGGAGTCAAAGGGAATGCAGCTGTACGGAAGCTTCATTCCGGAAAGGCGTTCACAGCCATCCCAGTGGTATTGGGACTTGAGTGTCTGGTTGTGCATCCGCAGCAAGAGATAACGAAGAACGTTGTGACCCGGTGCGGTTGATCTCATAAGGCGGCGTGCTTCATCCAACACAGGAAAAATCAGAGGCTTGGTGTCATCAGCCGTGCCCTCCGCCCTTACCGTCGCATACTTGTCGTCGCGCATTTGAACCAGGTCGAGCAGACTGCCCGCGCCTATCGTCAGCCTACGCATCAGGTAGCGATACTCTGCCGTGTTGGATTTCACTTCTATAGTGATGCCTAGGAGACGTGCGAAGTTTTTGAATTCGCACGGACGGATCGAGACATCCCACTCGCGAATGATGGTGATCGGCATCGTCTGTCCAAGCACTTGGATCGAATCCTGACGGAGCGTCAACAGAGCTGCGTACTTATCAGTCATGTCGATGTCAGTGAAGGCGATGATGCGATCAAACTTGCTCACCTTGTTGACGGCGCGGTAGAAGGTGACCTCGTAGTAGATGCGCCCACCGACGAAGAATGGGCGCGTTTTGTGGATGTAGTACCGATGCTTGGGGTTGCCATCTGGTGAAGTTGAACGGGTAGCCTCGATCCTAGCGGCGATTTTCTCGTGGTACTCACGCAGCGACGGATCGAGGTCAACCGGGAAAGCCTCTAGGTTCGCAAGCACCCCGACTCCACAGTTTTCTTGAAGCAAACTGCGAATGCGATGGAGATACTCGTAGTACTTGAGCATCAAACGCTCGGAAGCATCCCCGTCCAGAGTGTAGTGGGAAGCACTTATCTGAATCAGTTTGTGAAACTTGCCGAGGAAGTTGAACCTTCCCTTGCTCCTGACGAAAGCGAGCCCCGGTTCTACAGCATCGAAATTAAATTCAGCATCGGGTGAACCCGTGTGGAGACAGACCGCAACTCCCTCGACGAGATTCCGGAGCTGTGAGAGAACATTTTGCGAGAGCAATGCCCGCTGATCCGCGAGCGATTCAATATTCCGGCAAATTGCCTCGTCAGCGCTTTGAATCTGCTTGCTGACCGTAGTCATTACGCCACCGTGACCTGGCCGTTCATCAGCATGGGCAGCAGCCAGTCGCGGAGTTGGGTGAGATGCTGGTTTTCTTTGGTATTGCTGGCTATTCGTTCGAATGCCGGTTCAACTGCTACGGCATATTTTTCGATGACATCGCTTTTGGGAATGGCAAGATTGGTCAATTCAATGTCATTCGAGACGATAGAATCGAAGACCGAGCCGGAAGACTTGACCTGCAGGTGATGAATCAATTCTTTGGCAAGAAAAAACAGATAGGTATGACTGATGCCGGACTTGGCACGCAGGGCATAGCAGGACTGGTTCATGGCCATGTCGATGCCGGCTAATACCAGCCTGCCCACCGAACCACGGGCCGTAATGAAAACCGTATTCCTGCCAAAGAGCTTGGTGCTGCTTCCCTTCAAGCCTTCTTCGGTAATGTAATCCGCCGTCGCAAACTTAAAGATGCTTCCGTCAGCATCTGTGGGCGTAAAGAAGGGAATAGAGCCATTCCAGTATTCGGGGTTCTTTTTTGTTGGCGTTCCACCACCGAGCAGATCCGCAACTGCCTGAATGTTTGAATCCTTCCACCCTGCCGGAATCTCCCGTTTCAGGGTGGGGTTGTAGACCATCTTGCCGCCGGAGGAGCGGTAGGGTTTGCCGTTGGTGTCGGGGAAATCGAACTGCACGAACCAGTAGTTGTACAGAGTCCTGGCCATCGCCTCCAGTTCGGCGTTGATGCGGTTGTTGCAGGCTATCTTGGCGTCGAGGGTTGAGAGGACGGCGGCGATTTCCCTTTGTTCTGAAAGAATTTGATGATTCAGCGCAAGAGTTTCCAGAGCTGACACATAAAGATTCTTTTGTATGCTTCCGCCTGCGCGACCAATAAGCTCAGACTTTTTGTATTTCAGTGTGTAAAACACATACATCAAATCGGCAAGATCAGAATCTACGCGTATGTTTATAACGGCCCTATTTCCGCACATTCTTTCCTTGAGGATGCCCAAGGAACCAATCGTTCCGGACTTGCTGATTGCCAAGGTTTCTTTTTCAAACATCTTGGCGCTCTTCCCGGCGCTCTTGTAGCCCACCTCTGACAACAATCGCTCAGTATTGAATACATATCCATCATTTAAATCAGAAGCACGAAGCCACTTTATATTTCCGCCAAAGTATCTCGGCTCCTTCTGAGTTGGGTTCACATACCCTTCCTGAAACTCACAGCAGCAAGCTAGCGTAAACGCTTTACTCATACTTCAACCCCGCCAACTGTTTCCGAATTTCCTGCTCCAGCCCCGCCGATTCCTTGAACAACTTGTCCAGATTGCCGCTGAAGCCCTGCATCTTCGCGGCGAATTGCGCTGGCGTCAGGTCAGCATACTCGATCTTCACCTCGAAATACTGTCCGGCGCTCAAACTGTAATTTTTGGCGGCGATCTCGTCGTAGCTCACCACCACCGAGAAATCTTCCACCGCCTCTTTGCCATTGAAGGTGGCGATGATGCGGTCTTCCTCGGCATCGGAGAGCAGGGTCTTCTGGTTCTTGCCGTCCTTGACCTTGGTGCCGAGATTGGAGGCATCGAGCAGCACCACGCCTTGCTTGTTGGCCGCGTCGATGAACAGGATGGAGACGTTGGTGCCAGTGGTGGCGAAGATGTTGCTCGGCATGGATACCACGCCGGCTAGCATTTTGTTGTCCACCAGATGTTCGCGAATTTTCCGGTCGATGCCGCTTTGCGCGGTGATGAAGCCGGTGGGCACCACGACCGCCGCTTTGCCGCCGGGTTTCAGCGAATAGATGATGTGCTGGAGAAAGAGCTGGTAGATGGCCATCTTGTCCACCGCCTGCTTGGGAATGTTCGGCACTCCGGCGAAGAAGCGTTCGTGATGTTCCTTGCTGTCCAGCTCATTGCGGAAATCGCTGAAATCCATCTTGAACGGCGGATTGGAAACGATGTAGTCGAACTTCTTGAGTGCCTTGCCCTCCCGATGGTAGGGATGGAGCATGGTGTTGCCCTGGATGATGTTGGGGATGGAGTGAACGAGGTTGTTCAAAATCAAATTCAGGCGCAGCAGGCTGGATGATTTCTGCGAGATGTCCTGCGAGAAGATGGCGCAGCGTTGCTCGCCGATGGCGTGGGCGAGGTTCATCAACAGCGTGCCCGAACCCGCCGAGGGGTCGTAGCAACTGACGTTGCTGACCTTGCCGCGACGGGCTTCGGGCACGAGGATGGCGGCCATGATCTTGGCGACGGCGTGCGGGGTGTAGTACTCGGCGTATTTGCCGCCGCTGTCTTTGTTATAGTCCTTGATGAGATATTCAAACAAAGCGGCGTAGAAGTCGTATTTCTGCGTGAAGATGCGCTCGAAGCTGAATTCCACCAGCTTGTTGATGACGGCGCGGCAGAAGGCATCGCGCTTGGCGGTATCGGTGATGAATTCACTCACACGGTCGAACAGGGTGATCTTCGCGCCACCGTCGGTCTTGACGGCGAAGATGTCGTTGTTGCTGATGGCGATGTCGCGCAGGGTGTCGTCGAACAGCTTGGCGAATTCCGGCGCGTTCTGGCGGTTCCACAGGTGGGCGATGAAGTGCTCCGGTTTCAAGCGCGCGGTGTCTGCGCCCATTTGCATTTGCAGCATTTCCAAGTCGTCAGCGCTCAAGTTGGCGATGGCCTGTTCCCAGCTTTCAGCTTGGGCCAGGTCTGGCCTGATTTTCTTGGCTTCAAACGCGAACTTGTCGTTGAGGAACTTGTAGAGAAAGACCTGGGTGATGATCTTGAACTCGTTGCCGTCATTGCCAAGACCATAAGCGGCGCAAATCCCCTTGAGGCTGTCGATGAGTTGGCGGGTGCGTTTTTCAAAATCTTGCGTGATCAAGTGCGTGCTCCTGTGCGGGTGCCAGTTCTGGAACCCGCTATAAATTCATTCATGTATTCCGCCACCACCAGTTGGTTGATGGTGCGGGAGGCATCCGGGTTGAGTTTGATTTTCTGGCGATTGCCAAACTCGTCAATCACCAGCGGCATCATCATTTTCTCGAAATAGCTTTCGTTCGCCAGCAGTTGGGTGTTTTGCAGCACCTGCTCGTCAGCCTGTTGCTTAACCCCGATGAGCGCATCGAACAGACTGCGCTCGGTTTGCGTGAGCGTGCCGCGCTCCCACAAGCGTTTGTGGATGCGTGTGTATTTGGTGTCGCCACGGTATTTGTCGCGGAGCTGGTTGTTCTGGCGATTGAGTTCTTTGACCTTGTCGTGGATGGCGTTGAGCGCGCCGATGTTGGCGGTCATCTCTTCCTGCGAGACTTCGTTGAGATTCTTTTTCTTGAACAGTCGCTCCAGTTCTTCTTTCAGGGTAATGAACTTCGGGTCTTGCTGGTCGAAGTTGTCGAGCATGGCTTCGCGGGTCTGGCGCAAGGTGTTTTTCAGCTTATCGGCCAGCACTAGCTCTTCTTCCTTGACCTTGGTGAAGGTGAACAGCACATCTTCGAGGGCGATGTTGAGCAGGTTGCTGGTGTCTGTGCCGGATTCGATGCTTTCCTTGAGGTTGAGCAGGTCGAGGTGGTTGCAGGTTTCGCGGTAAAGCTGGTTAAGTTTCTGAAAGTCGATCTGCTGAAGCATGGCGTATTCGCCCTGCATGCGGATCAGGTTGTAGAGGCTGCGCGCATCGGCCAGTGCCTTTTTGAGGGCGAGCACGGTGGCTCGATCCTGAATCTGGCTGAGTTGCTTTGAAAATTCCTCGGCATTTTCGATATTGAAGCTGAACAGGATGTCCTTGATCGCTTCGATTTCCCAGGTGATTTCTTCGGCAGATTTGAACAGGTTGGAATAGTGCTCCAGTTCGTCGCCAAGCTCGGCTTGCAGCTCGTCGAAATACGCCTTGTTGGTGGCATCGAATTCCTTGCGGATGTCGGCGAAATCGACAACGTAGCCGTAGCGAAAATCCTTGTAGGTACGATTAACGCGGGTGAGCGCTTGCAGCAGGTTGTGCTTGCGGATCACCCGACCGAGGTAGAGTTTTTTTAGACGCTTGGCATCAAAGCCGGTGAGCAGCATGTTATAGACGAACAGCAGGTCGATCTTGCCTGCTTTGAAATCTTCTACCCAAGTCTTGCGTTCCTCTTTGCTGCCCACATCGTGCAGGATCAGCGCGCAGTTCTTGACCCGATTTTCCAGCATTGTTTTGGCGGCGTAACTATCGGGCTGCCGCGCTGCGATCAAGGTTTGTGCGGAATCTTGCGCTGTGTAAGAGGGCTGCGCCTGAGTCGCATAGACCGCGTTGAAAATCTCGAACATCTGCTTGGCCTGTTCGGAGCTGTCGCAAATCACCATGCCACCAATGGAGGCATCGTCTAGCGCGCTGCGGCTTTTTTCAAAGTCGCGCACGATGTAATCGAGCATGGGCTCGACAAAGTGCGGATGCGCATAGATGAGTTTGCGGTCGATGTCTCCCTGCTGAAGCTCCACTTCCGCAAGCGCCTCTTGTAGTGAGAGCTTGTAGTTGGTTGCGATCTCTTCACGGATCAGGCGCAGGGTGTAGCCGTCGGCGATGGAGGCGTTGTAGTAATACTTGTGAATGTATTCGCCGAACAGGGCACGGGAGTTGTAGTCGTCTCCCAGGAGTGGCGTACCAGTGAGGCCAATCTTGATGGCGTTCTGGTCTGATTGGCTCAGGTTGGCGAGGAAGCTGCCCTTGGGGTTGTAGCTGCGGTGTACCTCGTCGAGAAAGTAGACGCGCTGGATGCTGACATCGTAATCCTCGGTGCGCACCACATCCGGGTCATCCTCGAATTTCTGAATATTGACTACCGTGATCTCCGGCCTGCCGGAGTAGTTGTGCAGTGCCTGGGTCGCCTTGATGTCGCGGGCGAAGGCTTCACGGGTGTCTATGGTGTGCACCGTCAGGCCGCGGCTAGCAAATTCCCGCTGCGCCTGGATGAGCAGGTCGATCCGGTCGACGATGAAATAGAACTTGGGGATGATGCCCCGGCGCTGGAAGTAGTCGGTCAGAAAGCGCGTGTTGTAGTAGGCCAGCGCAGTCTTGCCGCTGCCCTGAGTGTGCCAGATGATCCCCTTTCGCACCCCGGCATCGAGCTTTCGCTCTATCGCCTTGGTGGCGAAGAGTTGCGGGTAACGCATGACGTGCTTATGCAGGCCATCGGCCTCGTTCACATAGACCAGAGCGTATTGCAGGAGGAATGACAGGCGTTCGCGGCTGAATAGTGAAGTGCAGATTCGGTTAGTTGGCGTGTCCGGCGATTTATTGCTGATGAATTCGGGACTGTGCTTGATGGCGCTGAGGTTGTTGTCGCGCAGCACCTCGTTTTCGACTGCATCGTCCTCATCAGCCAGCAAGTCGACCAGATTCAACGCTTCCTCTTCGCGGAAATAGTTGAAGATCGGTGCGTCGTATGAAGGGCTGGCATAGAACGCGCCCTCGATGGGCTGTGGCGTGCCGTCCTCATATTCCATGTTGTTGGAAAAAACCATCAACTGGGTGATATTGATGAAGCGGTGGAAGCGGGGGTTGCGACTGCGAGTGATAATGCGGTTGCGCTCGGCCAGGACACCTTCGCGGTTATTAGGTTTCTTGACTTCAATAAAAACCAGCGGCATGCCGTTGATGAGCAGTGTAATGTCGGGCCGGAACTCGTCTTCGCCGTTCTTGCAGGTCAACTCGGTGACGACATGGAAGCTGTTGTTTGAAGAATCAGCAAAGTCGATCAGCCGGATGCCGGAGCGTTCCGTGAGCTTCTCGTAGAAAGCTTCGCCGAGGTCTTCGTTGTCTAGCAAGAGTTTGACGTCGATCAACAGGCGGTCGATGTCGCCGATCTCAACGCTGGGGTTGATACGGGCAATGGCGGAGTGAAACAGTTCCGGGAAGATGTTGGTCTCTTCATCCCACGCAGCATTCTTGAGGGAAAGATAGCGGTAGCCAAGTCTGACCAGATGCAGAATGCAGGGGATTTTGACTCTTGAATCTTCACTAAATACCATCTATCCAAGCTCCCCAAATGTATGTTTTATTTGATTCTAACAAAACGTAACCACATTAGGTTGGTGGATGGGAACTGAGATACCCCAAAGTCAATTATCACTTCCGTCTGCCACACTCTAAAGAAGACGTTAGTGACAGCACCTGAAAACTTCCGCTCTGGTCGAGAAACAGACGCTCGCGCCATTTCCTTTGAATCCTGGCTAGTGATAATACTGATTACAGATACTGGGCATTTCCTGACTAACGATAAACAGCGTTATCACTGGCTGAGGCTTTTCCCAGATCGTCAGCCCTACAACTCCTATTTGCAAATAGAGGTTGTAGGGACTACCTCATGCTCTATTATCGCAGGGCGAGTTCTGGATACTTCCGCGCCCACTTCGGAAAGCCTGCCAGCATATTTGATGGATCAAAAATATCGGACAGATTGATGCTCGCAGATTCCAGCACAGGTTGGTCTTTCAGAATATCAATGCCCAATTGATCCATGACGGCCTTGCGATATTTCCTGGTGGTTGAAGGAGCATAGTGATCAGCGATGTCCTCTCCGTTCGCCCACAGAATGACTATCGTGCGCAATTTAGGATCGGCAATCTCAGCGTACAGTTCATCCATTTCTGGTAAGGCTGGAATCTTGCCGAGTGGCAACAAGCCAAGTTCCTGAGTAAACACTTCGACAGCCTTGCTGGTAGTCCATGCACTGCCACGATTCAGCCCTTGAGCCCGCAAGTATCTTTTGCTGAGCTTTAATTCAGCACGAACGCTTTTCGATGCCAGTTGCGACAATCGACGCTCCGCTGTAGCCGCCGCTTTTCCAACAACTGCGTAAAGATACTTTCGCTCCTTGGTTCTCTTGTCCCCAAACTCTTGATGCTTGTCATAGAATATCCACTGAGCTTTTCCGTGTGGTGCACGAAGCTTTACGCCAATCCCCTTTGTCAATGGCGATGGTGCTAGCGCCTCACTCGTATATCGCCTGATATGCGAAATTAGCTTCCGAACCATTTGATATTTTTTGACCGTAAACCGATGGGTAATGTGTATTTCATCAATATCAAATTTTCCCTTCGTCCAGTTATTCAGTTGCATAGCTGTCGGCTTTATATCCAGCCCATCCAATACCTCAGAAATTAAACGATGCCAAAGTATCTTTATGTTGTTTGTCCCAAATACGTTGTGTCCCTGAAGCACTTTCAATGGAGAGCAGCGAATATTGATACGAGTTCCGTCATTCAGTGATGTAACCAATAATGGAACTTCATTGATATAAAGTGTTTTTGTAAATTGCTTGATTTTTACCTCGCCATCTTCGGCCTTTTTCTCCCTAATCGAACCGAATGGCTTGTGATTTATTTCAATGGTGATACTCAATAAGTCAATCATGACTGATCCTTTCCTGGGGACTGAATGTGTCAATTAATAGCGCATATCAACTAGTATGCGAACACGCATAACCTTGCATGTGCGCCTGTTAAATGGTGTGTTGCGTGTTGCGAATGTATAGTGCATGCAACACGCAACACCCATTGGCTAGATGCGGTGTTTTTTCAGTTCGCGCGAAACCGTTGCTTTGTCTACGCCGAGTTCCTTGGCGATTTGAGACTGGTTCAGTCCTTGCTCTTTCAGCTTGATTATCTGCTCCAACCTTTCATCAGACTGATTCCGAACATCCTCCCACTTCCAATCATGCTTCCCGTTCTCATCCTTTATCAGCTGAACTTTTATTGGGGCAATATCCGCCCCCACCAAGTGCCGATTTTTCTCGAATCGAATTTCAAAGCACGCACCTTCGCTCGGGGATGTTTCAGGTGGCTTCTTCAATGCCAAGACAACATCTAGCAAATCCTCCCTGCGACTCGTACCGCGCTGCGTACCAGCCTTGCCGCTGTGATGTATGAAGATAACTGAACGTCCTTCAGCACGATGATGGAGAGCCCACCCCGCAATCGGCGCCCAAGTTTCAGAATCTTCTCTCCCTGACTTTGACCAACTTGATAAGTTGTCCACAACAATCAAGTTGGTGTCGGGATCAATTGCCGCATTGATCAATTCCTGTTCATCGCGATTCGACAGGTCAGGTAGCACTCCAGGCTGAAAGTCAGGGGTGACCACCTTCAGCATTCCGCGAGGTGGCCTCATACGCGGGGGGATAGCCTTAATTCTGGCTTGGAACATTCCCGACGACATTTCACCATCAAGGTAAACAACCTTTCTCGGCCCCGGAGATTTCCATCCGAACAAGTCTTGACCGGCAGCCACCGCACAGGCAATCCAAAAGGCAAGGAACGTTTTTCCCTCCCCCCTTGCACCGTGAATCATGCATAAACCCTGAACAAGCAACCAATTGCCAAGCAAAGGTGCAAGCTTGGGTATTGGCATCTTTACAAACTCTCGAACATCCATTGCTTCAAGGGGTTTGGGTGTTGAGCTCTTTTTGAAATAGTGCGGCGGAAGCTTAGGTTTTGCCTGCTCATGTGAATTAGATTTTGGGGTGTCAGCCTTCATTTGCACCTCCATCCAAACCATTACACGCCGACGCCTCAATTTGCCGCAAGTAAGCTCTCAGCGGACCGACCTGCCACGCCGAAAGCCTATTTCCCAACTTCACTGGAGACGGAATGCGAGAACTCTTTACCCATCTCCAAAGGGTTGCTTTGGAGCATGAGAACAAACCCAGCACTACCGTTTGCCGGACGAAGGCACTATCTGGTAGCTGATCGAAATTTGCTAACGATGGCTGGACTGCGCCTTGCTTCTTTGAAGAAGAAATCAATTGTATTTGCTGCTTATTGCTTAATGCTGGTTTGACTTTACCCAAACCAACCGTGCTATGGCATGCCACGATTGCATCCGTAGCTGCTAGAGGTGATGCGAAATTAGACTTCATGAATGCTCCTGAAAGATTAGAAAGTGCACTGGCCAGCACAAGCGCCATTCTTTCAGAGGCGAGTTTTATTTTCTTGGGAGATGAGCCGCTCTCTTCAACTCCCAAACATTTTTATCGTTTTACTGGTATGCCTTTTCCCTTAGGCATTTCTTTCAAAACCGACAAGTAGAGATATCCTTCATCGGCCATCCTCATTGCGGATTCAATTGGCTCATTGACAATATGATGAAGATATTTTCCTCGCCCTCCTATTTCTTTCCTGCTTGAAAAAACAAGCTCAGCACATTCTTGCGGGGTCTTTCCAGCATTTAATAGATCAAGCAGCCTGATATAAATCCCAAAGTTCATAGCTTTGTGCTTGTGGAGCGCAGCTTCTTTCTCAATGATTTTCTCGTACTTTGCCAAACGCTTCTTGATGCGTAGCTCCACCAACCGAAGCTGCTTATCCAGCGCTTTTATATCTTGAATGATCGGAGGTAAATTGAAACGCACCAACACTTGCCCATAACCCAACCTAATTCCTATACGACGATCTTCAGCATTATCGCAATCAAGATTTGTCCAGCTTGAAATCGAACCCATCGAAAATCGGGGCATGCCGGACGCGCCTCGATAATTTTCCGAATACATTTTGAATTTCTTCAATCCGTACTGATCTGCAACAGCCTGTCTATCAGCCTCTGTACCATTCCTCACTCGCTTACATTCTGCGATGAAGCTCGTGTTCCTGCGAAGAAATTCCCATGCCCACTTCCGATAACTCCACTTATTCAGATTTCTGTATCGGCCTACATCAGTGCCGTCAGGTCGATCTACTTTATTATTAACTTCAAGATGTTTTCTACTCCCCGAAACCGTCATTACTCGCTCCATGTTTGACTTATAAGGGCCAAATCATCAAAGCAGCAGTGGCATTCAACAACGGACGACGTACCGCATTGCAGGCTGATAAGCATTCACCATACTTCTGGCATACACACTCAAGCTGCTTGAATCGGACAAGAAGTTATGCGATTACAACAACGCTATAACTAGCGTTCAATTACCTTTGAAAAGAGATAATCTGCCCAAGCCTGCATCATTGCATGACGTTCTTCGAGGTATATCAGATGCGGCTCATTTTGGTACGCCGCAGCCACTTCGTTTTTCTCAACGTGTGAAAGTTGTGATTCCACCAGGTGCGGCGCATACCTGTTGTTGCGCATCCATGTCCCCGCCGCAGTTCTGCATCCGTGCGGCACGATTATGAGATTGAGGCTGCGAAACGCCTTGGAAAGTGCATCCCCGCACATTGCTTTTTCATTATGGAGACTGGGAAACAGGTAAGGTGTTTCACTCGTTATTTTTTTCAGCTCTTTAAGCAGCTCAATCGCTTGCTTGACTAATGGCACAACATGAGGACGGCGCATCTTCATGCGCTCCTTTGGAACATGCCACTCGGCTTTTTTGAAATCAATTTCACTCCATTGAGCTCCCATCGTTTCGCTTGACCGCAAAAATCCATAGAACTGAAGTTTCATGGCATAGCGCATCACGATTTCCGGGTATTCGTCGATTCTCTTGAATGTGGCTGCTATGTCTTTGGGAATTAGTTTCGGGGTGCGTGGTTTTCGGGGGATCAGCCCAGACAAATCCAACTGGGTATAAGGTGGCCGGTAGCCGCGTTGCACGGCATATTTGATAATCATACCCACGAGCTCCTGATTCTTGATCGCCAAGCTATTGCTTCGCTGGTTTATACGTTCAAGTAGCGGGACGATTTCTGCGGTATGAATATTGGCAATATCTTTGTTACCAATGGATGGTAACAAATCATTTTTCAGGCACTCTTTGTATTTCCGAATCGTTGCTTCTGCCCGCAACACCTGTTCTTTCCACTCGATGAATTTATGGGCGACCATCTCAAAGGTATTAACGACAACTGGGACAGTCGGATCAATACCCTGCTTTACCTGCTTTTTGATCTTAGCCGCTTCCACCCTGGCTTCAGCCAAGGACATATCAGGAAATGAGCCCAGCGTAATGCGCCGGTCTTTACCGTCGATTTGGATTTTAAGTCGGAAAGTTTTTGTGCCGTTAGGCTGAATCAAGAGGTGCAAACCCGTTTCCATGCCGTCGAACATTGTTGTCGGCTTGGCTGTTGGCCGTGCATTCTTAACCTGAATATTGGTAAGGGGTGGGACGACTTTTGGCATTTTTTGGTAACAAGGAAACGTGTGTTACCAACATTATTACCATCCCATGCTGGGCTGTCAAGGCATCACATGAAATCACCTGACACCAACAACACAACCAATTCATTGATTTTATTAAGATAGTTGAGAACCAGTGAATCTTCCTGAAACTACCTGAAATCAAGCTTTGGTGCGAAAGGAGAGACTCGAACTCTCACGCCTTGCGGCGCTGGAACCTAAATCCAGTGCGTCTACCAATTCCGCCACTTTCGCGCTGTTGCGCTTCCAGCTTTGCCGGGCGGATTATAACACCAA
>Ga0209212_1006649_pt1 | contig 13121 bp, 13 predicted proteins | sample RifGroC2_FD_183996 | JGI IMG/M metagenome (GOLD analysis project Ga0209212, IMG submission 183996) | Groundwater microbial communities from Rifle, Colorado, USA - Groundwater C2 (SPAdes) (version 2) | ecosystem: Environmental > Aquatic > Deep subsurface > Groundwater | place: Rifle, Colorado...
TTTTCCTATTCAATTTACCTGTTTTCCTATTCAATTTACTTGATAAGAGTAAAAGAATCTAACGCAATGATATAATGATATATCATAGTGGCGAATTTGGTAACAGCCGCACTAAGTGCGATACATCTAAGTGCAATACATCTTGGTGGCCGAATGGATGGCTATTAATTGTTTTTTTTGGATGATCAAACATCTGATGTCAGTTTTTAGCCATTGAATCGTCATGTATATTAGAAGTGATAAAGTATTATCACCGACCTTTAATTTCGTCAGTTTTTTTGGTATAGTGAATAAATAATGCTTGTATTTATGGGACAATTATCCAGACGTCGCAGTTTTGTAGAAATTTTGGCAATTTTTTTAATTGGCCAATTTTTAGTATTCCCCGCAGTTTTGAGCGCCGCCGAGGATAGCAAAAATTGCGATTGGGCAGTGTTAATGACCACAGGTGAAGTGTCGCGGCAGCCTTGTCCAACTGGCCTAGAGGACGAGCTGGTTAAAAATTATTTTGAATCTTTGCCCGGAGTTAAGTTAGCTAGTCCGGTGGTGTATTATCACCCCAGCTTAGTTCCCGATGACCCTGGCTACGGCTACCAAAAAAATTATTTGGAGGCGATAAAAGCTCCGCAAGTTTGGGATCAATTAGACTCGGCTACTTTGCGTCCGATAATAGCTATTTTGGATTCGGGGGTTGACATAGATAATACCGATCTAAAAAACAATATTTGGTTTAACCCTTGGGAAGTGGCCGGTGATAATGTAGATAATGACCGCAATGGTTTTGTGGACGATAAATACGGTTGGGATTTTGTTGCCCGAAATTCCGACCCCAAACCAAAATTTGATGAAGGTTGGACCGAAGTAGCTATGCAGCACGGCACGGTCGTGGCGGGGGTAGCGGCCGCCGTAGGTAATAATCGCGTCGGGGTAACCGGGGTGGCTTGGGCGGCCCGGATAATGCCTTTGCGGGTGCTTAATGGTCAAGGTATTGGCGATACTGTGACGGTGGCGCAAGCTATTAATTACGCCGTTCAAAATGGCGCGGATATTATTAATTTAAGCTTTGTCGGTCATCTGTCTGATCCAGTTTTGCAAGATGCTATTAAGCGGGCATTTGCCAGTGGGGTGTTAATAGTAGCCGCCTCCGGCAATGAACAGGGGGCGGGGGTCAATTTAAATTTACAGCCGCAGTATCCGGTTTGCGATGACGGCCCTAATGGCGAAAATCAGGTAATTGGCGTGGCCGCCATAGATGAGTCAGACCGAATCGCCGAGTTTTCCAATTTTGGTTACCGCTGCATTGATGTGGCGGCGCCGGGCGTAAAAATTTTCAGCACGCAACTGCAAGTTGCGGGTGATAGTCAGTTTAAAGATGCTTATGGTGGTTGGTGGAGTGGTACATCGGTGGCAGCGCCTTTAGTATCCGGAGCATTGGCGGTACTTAAATCGGTTTTCCCGCGCTTGAGCCCGTCGCAACTGCGGGATTTAGTTATTGCGTCGGGCGATCAAATAGATAATCAAAATCCGTATTTGGCCGGTCAGGTGGGTAGGCGGCTAAATTTACAACAAGCGTTTACCTTGGCTTCCGGCTTGAAATCAGCGCAAAAAAGTCCCTTAGTAATTGCGCCGGCTTCGGCATACTCGCCGCTGGTTGAAACTTTTGATATTTCCGGAGAGCAAATTACTTCCTTTATGGCCTACCACCCTAGTTTTAATGGCGGGGTTAATTTAGCCTTAGGCGACATTAATGGCGACGGCAAGCCGGAAATTATTACCGGTGCGCGCACGGGCGGCGGGCCGCATATTAAGATATTAAATCAGCAAGGCGAAACCTTAAGTCAATTTATGGCTTTTCCCGAAGCGTTTCATGGCGGGGTGACAGTGGCGGCGGGTGATATTAATGCGGACAAGAAAGACGAGGTAATAGTAGGTGTGGGTAGTGGCGGCGTGCCGACGGTGCGTATTTTTGATGAGCTGGGAAATCTACAAAGACAGTTTACGCCCTATGACATCGCTTATACTGGCGGTGTCAATGTGGCCGCTGGTGATGTGGACCGTGATGGTTTGGTTGATATAGTAGTAGCTCCCCAAACCGGTAAACTGCCGGTGCGAGTTTTTGACCGCTTTGGCCGGTTGCAATATCAATTTGAAGCTTATCCTTTTACTTTTCGCGGCGGAATAAATGTAGCCGTCGGTGACATTGACGGTAATGGCAGTTTAGATATTTTAACAGCTCCCGGTGCGGGAGGCGGACCCCAAGTGCGGGTGTTTAATGAGCGCGGTAAAGTTATTACTCAATTTTTTGCTTATGCTAAAACTTTTCGCGGCGGTGCTTATGTAGCGGTGGGTGACATAGATGGCGATGGCAGCCAAGACATCATAACCACCCCCGGCGCCGGTGGCAGTCCGCATGTTAGGGTTTTTAACAACAAAGGCGAAGTTAAGGCGCAGTTCTTTTTGCCCCGCCCTAATTTTTACGGGGGTTTAACAGTGGCGGCGGCGCGCTAGGTTGAAGCCGGGGCTTATGGCGACTACCAGTGATGGGGGCGGCTTTGAATCGGCTTTGGTTGCCTAAACGTGTTTTTCCCATTAAAATAAAGATTAGAACAGTATTTTATGAAATATAAACAAGTAACTGATCGCCCTAATATTTTGGTTGCTGGCGGGCCCCGCCCGCCTCGCCAGCGAGTCAGCCATATGTATTACACTTATGTTTTGGAGAGCTCGCGATAGTGCTTTGTATATTAGTTCAACTAATCATTTAAAAGATCGTTTTGATTATCATCGGAAAGGAATCGTCTAGCTGGCTCGCGTGGCGGGCGAGTGACTAAATAAAATTATTATGTCGCATTATAAAAAAATTCTTGATAGGTCAAACATTGTGGTGGCCGGTGGGGCGGGGTTTATCGGCTCGCATTTATGCGACCGATTGGTGGCTGACGCCAATGTTATTTGCGTTGACAATTTTGTCACCGGTGCGGAAGAAAATATTGACCTGCTGCTTAAAAATGAGCATTTTAAGTTTATCAAACATGACTTGCGCGAGAATTTAAACTTAAGCCAACTTCCAGAATTAGACGAATTTAAAATTAAGTACCAAGGCGTCCAGCAAATTTATCACTTAGCTTGCCCCACCAGTCCGCGCGATTACCGTAGACTGCCCATAGAAACTTTAGAGGCTAATGCCTTAGCCACCAAACATTTGCTGGATATGGCGGTTGAATATGAAGCGCGATTGGTTTTTAGTTCCACCTCGGCTATTTACGGAGAACCAGAAAAATCTAAACCCTTTACTGAAGACCACTGGGGGTTTATTGATCATTTAGGTAAGCGCAGTTGTTATAACGAAGGAAAAAGATTTGCCGAAACTATGGTGGTAAATTTTGGTGAACATAGACACGTGGATTGGCGTATTGCGCGCGTTTTTAATACCTACGGCCCACGACTAAAGGCCGAAGACGGTCGTTTGATTCCCGATTTTGTTAGTCGCGCTTTAAATAATCGGCCGCTGATTATTTTTGGTTCGCCCCATGCCATGTCTACTTTTTGTTATATCAGCGATATTGTTGACGGCTTGATGAAGTTGATGGCCAGTGACACGACTGGCGTCTATAATTTAGGCCACCCGGACGCTGTGGAAATCGGCAAAGTGGCGGCCACTATTATTGCCTTGACTAATTCCACCTCTAAGGTTGATATTGATAACCAAATACCGGACTATATTGTTCGTCAGGGAATACCCAACATAACTAAGGCGCGTGATCAACTAGGGTGGTTTCCGTTAATTTCTTTAGCCCAAGGGTTAGAAAAGACTATTGATTATATTAAAGCTCACCAGGGGGTATTGGGAGTAAAGGCTTAGTATGTCCAATTCGTTTGTTTTTACTTCGGAATCGGTCACCGAAGGTCACCCCGATAAAATTTGTGATCAGATTTCCGATACGATTTTAGATGAATTGTTGCGGCAAGACCCGTATACTAGAGCGGGTATAGAAGCGTTTGCGACGTCGGGGGTAATAATTGTGGCCGGGGAAGTTTCTACCCGGGGATTTGTGGACGTGCAAAAAACCGTACGCGCACTTATAAAAAAAATCGGTTATAATAATCCCGATTATGGTTTAGATTGGGAAGACGCTGGCGTGTTGGTTTCACTGCATGAGCAAAGCCCCGACATAAAGCGCGGCGTCGTGCAAGGCAAGGTTAAGCTGGGCGCGGGCGATCAAGGCTTAATGTTTGGCTATGCCTGCCGCGAAACTAAAGAACTTATGCCGCTACCGATTATGCTGGCTCATAAATTAGCCAGACGCCTGGCTGTGGTTAGGCACACGGGTCAGATAAAGTATTTACGCCCCGACGGCAAAACCCAAGTGGCCGTTGAGTACCGTAATGGTAAGCCGGTGCGGGTGCGTAATATTGTTATGGCGGCGCAGCATCATCCCGAAGTGGGGCAGACTAAACTTAGGCGTGACATTATTAGTCAGGTTATTAAGCCGGTGGCCGGGAAGTGGGTTGATAACAAAACTGATTTTTTTATTAATCAGACCGGCCGTTTTGTGTCGGGTGGTCCCGAAGCCGATACTGGGCTTACTGGCCGCAAAGTTATAGTTGATACTTACGGCGGTAAAGGTCGGCATGGCGGCGGATGTTTTTCGGGCAAAGACCCGTCTAAAGTTGATCGATCAGCTACCTATATGGCTCGGCATATTGCCAAAAATTTAGTGGCCGCTAGCCTGGCCGATGAATGCGAAGTGGAACTCGCTTATGTTATTGGTCGGTCAGAACCAGTGTCTTTAAATGTAAATACCTTTGGCACAGGAAAGTTAGGTGAAGATAAATTATCGCGTCTTGTCCAAAAAATTTTTCCGCTTACACCCCACGGCATAATTGACTATTTAAAGCTGCGCCGCCCGATTTATGCGGCCACAGCGGTGTATGGTCATTTTGGACGCAGTGAAGCTTCGTTCACTTGGGAAAAATTGAATCAGGTTAAGCGCTTGCAAAAATATTTATGAAAGTTGTGGTAACGGGTGGGGCGGGCTTTATCGGTTCCCATCTGGTTGATTCATTGTTGGCCAGAAATTACGAGGTGGTTGTGATAGATAATTTATCAACTGGTGTAAGGAAAAATGTCCCAGGCCGCGCTAAATTTCATAAACTTGATATCAGGTCCAACAAAATCAGACCGCTGCTTAAAAAAATATCACCGGATTATGTATGCCATCTGGCGGCTCAGGTAAGTGTTACGGCTTCACAGGCTGATGCGGCCCAAGACGCCGACATAAATATTTTAGGAGCATTAAATTTAGCCGAGGCGGTTAAAACTTTGCCTATAAAAAAATTCGTGTTTGCGTCATCCGGCGGCGCTATATATGGTGAGGCCAGTTTAATTCCCACACCAGAATCCGAGCCAGCCGAACCACTATCGGCTTACGGATTGGCCAAGTATACCGTGGAACGTTATTTAGATTATTATGAGAAAACTTTTGGCTTGCCGGTTGGGGTAGCGCGTTTGTCTAATATTTACGGTCCGCGGCAATTAACCAGCGCCGAATCAGGTGTAGTGAGTATTTTTTCCCAAAAAATATTACGCGATGAAGAATTGCCACTGCATGGCGGGGGCGAGCAGACCAGGGACTATTTATATGTGGCCGATACAGTTGGCGGAATCGTAAGCTTAATGGAGAACGGTCGGGGTGTTTATAATTTTGGCACCGGTGTAGAAATTTCGGTTAAAGAGTTGGCCAAAGTCATGGGGCAAATAGTCGGGCGGCCGCCGCGGGTGGCTTATGCGCCCCCCCGCAGTCAAGTAGAGTTAGGACGTAGCGCTTTAAAATGCGACCAGGCCCGTAAAGATTTAAACTGGCGACCGCAAACAAAATTAGAACAAGGGTTGCATCTTACCCTGGATTGGTTTAAAAAAGAAGTATTATGACAGTAGTTATCATACCAGCGTTTAACGAGGCCAAAACCATTGCCGATGTGGTAAAATCTATCTTGCCTTTGGTGGATAAAATTATAGTAGTTGATGATGGTTCAAGTGACGCCACTGGGTCGCGGGCGCAAGCTGCCGGCGCGATAGTCTTAAAGCATATAGTGAATCGCGGGTATGGTGCGGCCTTGGTTACCGGCACTGACTACGCTTTAGCTATTGGTGCGCAATACTTGGTTCATTTTGATGCCGATGGTCAATTTGAAGCTAAAGAAATTGAACGTTTATTAGAGCCCCTAAAAGTCGGCGCTACGCAGGTTACATTAGGCTCAAGGTTTTTGGGTAAAGCGCATAATTTGCATTGGTTAAGAAGGGCGATGATTAAATTAGCCACTATTTTTACTTGGGCTTGGTCAGGTGTTAAATTGACTGACGCCCATAATGGTTTTCGGGCCTTTACCGCCGCCGCCGCCAGTCAGATGAAGTTGCGGCACAATGGTATGGCGGTAAGTTCGGAAATAGTGGATGAAATAGCCCGGCTTAAATTGGGCTACCGAGAAGTGCCGGTGACAGTGCACTATACCGATTACTCACTGTACAAGGGACAGCCCCTGTCGGGTAAGTGGCAAATTATTCGCGACTTAGTTATTGGTAAATTTATAAACAAATAATATGTCGGTAATTCAAATTGTCATTTTGCTGTTTGTGCTGTATGTTTGGCTACGGCTTTATCTAAAATTCAAAAAAGGCGAGCTGTTGTTACGGGAATTTGTGGAGTGGTTTGCTTTGTGGTTACTAGTGGCTTTAGTCACTATATTGCCTGACGCCGCCAGTTATGTTGCCAATTTATTGGGCGTCGGCCGCGGGGCCGATTTGGTGGTATATTTGGCTTTATTGTTAATATTTTATTTACTATTTAAAATTTTTCTGCGCTTGGAAAAAAGTGAGCAACAGTTCACCAAAGTAGTGCGTGAAATGGCTTTAAGAGATAAAGAGAAAGGAGATAAATAATATGTTGGCCAAAATAAAAAATTATCAAAATTGGGCGCCGTTATTTTTGCGTATCGGTTTAGCCTTTATATTTTTATGGTCATCTTTAAGTAAATTATTAGCCAACACCGATGCCTTGGGTGTATGCACCAACATAGAAGAAGCGGTTTCTTTGGTGGGCAGTTTTACTTGGTTGCCGATATCGCCCGAATTGTTTGTTACTATACAGTCGTGGGCGGAATTGGTGTTGGGTGTCGTGCTGCTGGCTGGTCTTTGGCTTGATTTAGCCGCTCTAGCTACTAGCGTAGTATTTATTTTATTTTTTATTTTTCTGGATTTTGATTTGGTTTGGAAGAATGTGGCTATATTAGGCGCTTCTTTAGCTTTATTGATGTTGCCAGCTGATCCTATGAGTTTAGATAGCCGGTTAAAATTTCCAGCCGGCCATAACCATAGTCAATGAAAATAGGTATTGTTATCGTTAGCTATAATGGTTTAAAATACTTGCCCGCCGTTTTAAAAAGTGCCTGCGACTACGGCGAGCGGGCTGAGATTTACGTAGTTGATAACGCCTCTAGTGATGATTCCGTCGACTACGTAAAAAAGAATTGGCCGGCGGCTAAACTAACAGTTTGTCAAACCAATTTGGGCTTTGCTGGGGGGTATAATGTTGGTATCAAACAGGCCTTGGCCGATGGCGCTGAGGCGGTATTGTTATTAAATCAAGATACGGCATTAACCGCCGGCGGTGTAGGTAAATTGGCCAGCTTCTTGGAGCAAAACCCAAAATTGGGTTTGGTACAACCTAGAGTTAGTTTGCCTAATGGACGGGTAAATAGCTTAGGCAACTGTTATCACTATCTGGGTTTTGGCTACGCCGGCGGTAATGGTTACAGTTACGATGCCGCGCTGCGACGATTACCTTGGTTTAAAAAGCAATCTGATATACCTTATTTCAGCGGGGCGGCGGTTTTAATAAGAGCGGAGGCTTTAAAGCAAGTGGGAGGGTTTGATGAACATTTATTTTTGTATCACGAGGATTTAGAATTGGGACTGCGCATGCGCTGTTATGGTTGGGGAATGCAGGTAGTGCCGGAAGCTGAAGTTATTCATCATTATCATTTTGCCCCTATTGCGAATAATTTTTATTACATGGAACGTAATCGCTTCTTGGTTTGGTTTAGTTATTTTAAATTACCAACCTTAGCATTATTGCTTGTGCCGTTAATTTTGGCTGACCTAGCCTTAATGGCATCAAGTATTTTTAGTGGTTGGTTTGGTGTCTATTTAAGATCGCGGGGATATTTTTTTACTTTATCGGCCTGGCGATATATTTTTAGAAAAAGGCACGAGGTAAGAAAATTTAAAACCATTACCGACAAGTATTTATTAAGTTTTGCCAGCGGTGTTATTCATTGGCAAGAAAGCGACGCTTGGTATGTGCGTTTTGTATTCAATCCACTGGCTAGTTTGGGTTGGTTTATAATAAAACCCTTAATTCGTTGGTAGGTTCGTGCTAGTCTAAAGATATGAAAATAGCACAAGTGGTTTGCGTTTGGCCGCCTTACGGCGGCGGTATGGGGCGGGTGGCTTTTGAATATTCAAAAATATTATCCACTGAACACCAGGTAACAGTTTTTACTCCGAGTTATTCACCCAGCCAAACTGTTTCGGAAATTGCCGGTGTGGAGATTAAGCATTTAAAATCGGCCATAAAGTATGGTAATGCCGTTTGGCTGCCGCAGCTGCCGGGGTTAATAAAAGATTTTGATGTAATTCACTTGCATTATCCTTTTTTTGGCGTACATGAATTTATTAGGCCCAGACCAAGACAAAAATTAATTGTCAATTACCATATGCGGCCGCAAGCACGTGGATTAGCTTCATTAATTTCCAGCCCAGACAGCCGGTGGTCAGAAAAATTGTTGGTCAAACGTGCTAGTACTTGGATTGTGTCTAGCCATGATTTCGCCGATGTTATAGTCAGACCAAGGTTGGGAAACATAAAAATAAACATTTTACCATTTGGCGTTGATGTCAATTTTTTGCCTGGCCAGGCAAAAAAAGGCATTAAAGATAATTTGGGTATTAGAGAGGGTGAAAAAGTTATTTTGTTTGTGGGCGGACTAGACAGTCAGCATTATTTTAAGGGCTTGCCGGTATTGTTAAGAGCGTTGTCAGGTCTTGAAAAGGTAAAGTTGATTGTGGTGGGGGAGGGTAATTTAAGGCCTAAATACGAATTGCAGGTTAGTCAATCAGAGCTTAATAATAAGGTCATTTTTGCCGGCGCAGTTACTCGAAGTAATTTACCCGACTATTACCGTTTGGCCGATATATTTGTTTTATCATCCATAAATAGCGCCGAGGCCTTTGGACTAGTAATTTTAGAAGCGGCTGCCTGCGGGGTGCCGGCAGTGGTTACAGATTTACCTGGACCAAGATCACTGGTGAAAGATGGGCAAACTGGTTTAGTCGCCCGCATCGGCGACGCCAGTTCACTAGCCGACAAAATTAGCGCATTGCTCAAAGATGATAGTTTACGAGAAAAGATGGGCCGGTCTGCCCATGAATTGGTGGAGCAAAATTACCGCTGGTCCACAATCGGCTCGCAACTTTTAAAACTGTATCAGGAATTATGAAAATAGGAATTGTTACCAATTTATATCCGCCCCTAGTCCGCGGCGGGGCCGAATGGCTGACATATCTGGTAGCGCGGGAATTTGTTAAGCAAGGACATCAAGTAATAGTTATTACTTTAGCGGCACCGGGAGCAGCGGGGGGTGATCACGGTGTGGGTAAAACCGAGGAGGGTGTGAAAGTTTATCGGTTTAATACCGGTTATATTTATCACTATTTAAATGCGGCTAATCACGCCAGGCCCGTACGGTTGTTTTGGCATATTCAGCACTTGTTTAATTGGCCGTTGCGTAATCAAATTGTCAGGGTATTAATGGCCGCGCGTTGTGATTTGATTATAAGTTCAAATTTAATGGGTTTAAGTTTTAATCTACCCAAAACTTTAAAAACCTTGGCTAAAACTTATGTACATATTGCCCATGATGTTCAGTTACTGCATCCATCGGGGTTGTTTATGGTTGGTGAGACCAGAGGTGGCCGGCTGGAGAGTCTGTACCAATCCATAACGCGGTGGTTATTTAATTCGCCGACCGTAGTGGTTTTTCCCTCCCAGTGGCTAGAACAAGAATACGTCCAGCGGGACTTTTTCCCAAATAGCCGAAAAATTGTTTTAAGAAATCCATCTCTCGACTTTGTTAGTGCCGACACGGCGGCAAGCACAAATAAATTTAATTTGCTTTACGTAGGGCAAGCCGAGGAGCACAAAGGAATTTTTTGGTTGCTTGAAACTCTAAAAAATATTAATGATACGGCCTGGAAATTAGATTTGGCGCTTACAGGTCAGACCGGCGATCGGCAAAGAATAAATAGATTAGTAGCCAGTGACTCTAGGATTAAGGTTTGGGACAATTTACCACAAGAAGAAATTAATAAAAAATACCAACAAGCGGGTGTGGTGGTGGTGCCCTCGCTTTGTCACGAGAATGCGCCGGTTTCCATTTTGTTGGCCTTAGCCGCCGGCACGCCAGTGCTAGCTTCCAATGCTGGCGGCATCGCTGAATTGGTTGGGGATAATCAAACTGGATATTTATTTAAGCCTGGCGACCAAACCGAGTTTACAAATAAACTAAAGTTATTAACACCCGCGACGGTAGCGGAATTTCACGCTAATATAAAAAACACATACCAACCAGTGCCTTTGGCCGAGTATGGCCAAAAATTAATTTCGTTTGGTCAGTAAAAATTTTTCGTTAGCAACAGTATTGGCTAAAAGTTTGGCCACCGTGATTGGGCCAATGCCACCCGGAGTAGGGGTTACCAGCCGGGCTTTTTTAGAAACTTCCCTAACATTAACATCCCCGCAAGGTTTGCCGTTATGTACCGTAAAGCCAGCGTCAATTACTACGGCGTTAGGTTTTACCATGGAAGCACGAATTAAATTATATTTTCCCACGGCACTGATAACTATATCAGCTTGTCTGGTGTAATAACCTAGATTCTTAGTGTCTTTGCTGCAGACAGTTAAAGTTACCGGCTTTTGTAGTAAGACATTGGCAATCGGTCGGCCAATTAACCACCCGCGACCCACCACCACTATGTGCTTGCCGGCCAGGGGTATTTTGTGATATCGCAATACTTCCATAATGGCCGATGGGGTAGGGGGTTCTAATCTGTTTTCGGCTGAAGCCAATTGCCCCCAAGTAGTATAAGTCATTAAATCAATATCCAATTCGGGTTTAATGGCGTTTAGAATTTTTTTGCTGTCGTATTTGCGGGGTAGTGGTAACTGGACAATAATGCCCGATAATTTTCTGGCTTGTATTTTATGCATCCGCGCTACCACTTGAGCGGTAGCTAGTTTAGTTGGCAAATGATAAAGAGAAAATTTAACGCCAATTTTCTCGGCCGCCTCGCGCTTTTTTTTGATATATGTAAGGGACGACTGGTCGTTTCCCAATAAAACAATGGCCAAGTGGGGAATAATTCGGCGATTGTTAAGCGCGCGTACCTTAACCTTAGTTGTGGCTAAAATTTGGTCAGCAATTTTTCTACCATTAACTATCATAGGCATTATCACCATTTTAGCAGGTTTTAATAGTCCTGTCTCTAAAATTTACATAGTAAGTATAAGCACTTGTTTTGCTATTTACCCTTTCGCGCGAATCAGTAAATAGTGTATACTGGGGATATGAGATTAAGAGAGTTGGAAAAAGTATACAAGGCCCTGGGCGCCAGAAAGAGGTTAGAGATACTAAAACTCTTGGCTGATGGTAAAGAGTTGGCGGTGGGTGATATAGCGGCAGCCATTCATTTGTCTTTTAAATCAACCTCTAAGCATCTGGTATTATTGCGGCAAGTAGGGTTTTTGGAGCGACGACAATTTGGGTTCGCGGGCTTATATAGCCTGGAGGATAGGTTGCCGACTTTATTACAGCAGCTTATTAAACAAATCCGTCAAGCTGGTTGAAAATTTTATTAATAAGTCACTCACTGGGGTCGTGGACTTTTACCCTTTCGCGCGAAAGGGTAAAAGGTAAAAGGAGGATTTTTGTGGACTAGAGGTGTGGGGTGTATTGATAAGGTGGAGGGTATTGAGATTGTTGCTACGATGGTAATTTATTTTATTCACAAAAGAATTATTCAGCCAATATTATTTTATTGACGGCATAATAGATTAAAGCGGACTTTTGATATTTTTAAGCACGGGATTGGTTACTTGAGTATATCTTTGAGTGGTTCTAATATTCCGGTGCCCCAACAATTCTTGAACGTAGCGAACATCTACCCCGTTTTCCAATAAGTGAGTGGCAAAGGAATGTCTGAGAGAATGAAAGGTAGCGTCTTTTTTTATACCAGTGAGCCGCAGGTTTTTTTCAAAAATTTTCTGAGCCGTTCTGGTAGTTAACTTACCGCCCCGTTCACTTGCAAAAACAAGCGCATACTTGGCTTTTCCCGCTAGTAACACCCCAAGTTCACCGATAAGCTTTTTTGGCAGTACGGTCAGGCGATCTTTTTGGCCTTTGGCTTGTTTAATGTGAATAGTCATTTCTTCTAAATCCAAATCTTGAACTTTTAGTGAAACCACTTCGCTTACCCGAAGGCCAGCGCCGTAAGCCACTGATAAAAGAAGTCGGTGTTTAGTATTTTTCGGGGCGTGCAAAATTTTTCCGATCTCACTCCGTGAAAGAACTACCGGCAAATTTATTGGTTTTTTCGCCAATTGTATTTCAATTTGTTGCGGAGTTTTTACTATATTTAGATAGTAAAACTTAATAGCGTTCAAAAATAAATTTCGGGCTTGTGGCGACATCCTTTTTTCCGCACAATGGAGTAGAAAATTTTTGATGTTTTCCTCATCCAGTGTCTGAAAATCGTTTTTTTTGAAAGTAAAATATTCCCGCAGACCGTAAAGGTAGCTTTTTATGGTTTTGGGGCTGTAATTACGGACTCTGAGGTATCGCTCGGTTTTTTGCAACTCCGTTTGCATAATTGCTTGAAAATCAGTAAAATTCAATTAGTTTCTATACTATCAAAGACTATCATGAGTTCGCATAATATACAACTTAGGTATTAAATTACGAAAACACATCGCATAATAACCAGTTAGGCGAAATCCGTTTTTGGC
>Ga0209212_1006654_pt1 | contig 13114 bp, 22 predicted proteins | sample RifGroC2_FD_183996 | JGI IMG/M metagenome (GOLD analysis project Ga0209212, IMG submission 183996) | Groundwater microbial communities from Rifle, Colorado, USA - Groundwater C2 (SPAdes) (version 2) | ecosystem: Environmental > Aquatic > Deep subsurface > Groundwater | place: Rifle, Colorado...
AGAGAATACGAATAGGTGTCAAAAGGGGTACTACACCTTCTCGGAAATAAAATACATTCTTTATCGAGGATAAAATTGAGTTATTTGTTCAAGTTTACAGGATAACTTGTAAACTTGGGTTTTATTTGCCTCAAGACGCTATAAGTAATGATTTTTCTGCTTCCAATCAAGACAATCTTAAGGGGGCGGTAATGATCAATATTGAGAATGATCCTCAAATTGAAAAGAGTCATCAAAACTTAAATGAAAAATAAAAGCTCCCCTGGAAGCGAAAAATTGTTTTTGATAATCTCAGCAGTTTTAGCAGGACTCTCTATCCTTTTCTTTATCTTAGCGGTCTTTTTCCCAGGCAACTTAAGCAAGATGGGTTTAACAGGTTTTGCCACAGCAGGCAACACAACGGCTGGAAAAATAAATCTTTCCATTGAAGAAGGCCTAATAATTAACTTTACAACTGACTTAATAGAATGGGGGCAAGGTAGCGTCGATACAGGCTCTCTAAATGCGACTCTTGACACTTCAAGGAATTCGGCAGAGACAAAAGTCCTTAATGGCAACTGGAGTATGACGAATGGCTCGACTAATTTTAATAAGACGAATGGACTGGTGCTGCAAAACATAGGCAATGTTAATGCCACACTTTATATAAAAACCGCTTCAAATGCTGCGGGTTTTCTAGGCGGAACCAGTCCTGCTTACCAATACAATGTTACTAACAATGAGACTGGAAGTTGCGGCCAGAATCTCACCACTACGGGAAATTCTACTCACGCTACTTACTTTGGCCTCGGGTTATATTATAATGTCAATGCAACCGCTGGCGACGGCACCAGGATATGCGATTGGTTTAATTTCGAAGATGAAAAAGACGCCCTTACAATTCATATGCTTCTTAGGGTGCCTTCAGATTCACTCACTGGCACATTGGAAGATACTGTGACAGCAACAGCTTTCGCCTCTTAGTTTTCTCCACCCAAAGGTTTAAAAATAATCCTATCACTTAATTTTATCGCAGGAACTACATATCTTTGCTATAGGTTCTATGAGCAGAGATCATAAGGTAGGAGATAAACAATGGATTTAAAGGAAGCACTTTTAGAATTAAGGAAATCTGAAAAGAGAAAATTTGAGCAAAGCATAGATTTAATCATTAACTTAAAAGGTCTTGACCTCAGAAAGGACAATGTCGCTACGATAATCACAATACCTCATGCTATAAAGGAGAAGAAAGTATGTGGCTTTTTGACTAAAAAGAGCGAGCTTATAAGGACAATTACCCAGCCTGAATTTCCAAAATATAAGGATAAAGATGCATTAAAAGACTTAGTTAAGGAGTATGACTTTTTTATCTCCCACATTTCACTCATGCCTTCAGTTGCCACTACATTTGGTAAGGCCCTAGGCCCTGCGGGAAAGATGCCTTCTCCCCAATTGGGTGTTTTGCCCAGCGAAGATGAAGCAGCTATTAAAGCAGTCCTGAACAAAATATCCCACTCCATAAAAGTAAGGCTAAAAGAATTAAGTCTTAAGATTAGCGTAGGAAAAGAGAATATGGGCGATGAAAAAATAATTGAGAATGTTCTGGCAATATATAATGGACTAATAAATGTCTTGCCCACTAAGAAGGAGAATGTAAAATCCTTAATGCTTAAACTGACAATGAGCAAACCAATAATGGTGGAGATAAAATAATGCCAAAGCAAAATGCCCCTGTCAAAAAGGTGAAAGAAAAACATGTTCCTGAATACAAAATCCAGATTGTGAAGGATTTAGCAGATAGAATCAAGTCTAGCAGGACAGTCTTAATAGCTTCAACTCGAGGGCTGCCAAGCGCACATTTTCACTCGATAAAGAAAAACCTTCGTGGAAAAGCAGATATTAGGATAGCTAGAAAGTCTGCAGTCCTCAGAGCCCTGGAACAGGCAAATCTTCCAGGTCTTGCAGATTTAAATAAAAACATCATATCAGATACAGCTCTTTTCTTGTCAGATCTCGATGCTTTCGAGTTATCTGCCCTTTTAAGTGAGAATCAAAGCCCTGCAAAGGCCAGAGCAGGAGATGTGGCTCCTGAAGATATTAATGTAGAGCCAGGACCTACTGACTTGCTTCCAGGACCTGCAATCTCTGAATTATCCGGTGTAGGATTAAAAGTTGCAGTAGAAGGTGGAAAATTAGCCATAAAACAACCAGCCACAATTGTTAGAAAAGGTGTCGCTATAAAAGAAAATGTAGCAAGCGTTATGACCAAGCTAAACATCCTGCCTATGAGAGTAGGTTTTGAGCCAATAGCAGCTTACGATTCTAAGTCTGCTAAAGTTTATGTGGGAATTAAGATAGACAAGAAGAAAACTCTTGAAGAATTAAGGTCTTCAATAGGGAAAGCATTAAGTTTAGCAGTAAATGTTAGATATCCAACGCAAGAGACAATCAAATTCCTTTTAGCTAAAGCGATAGTAGAAGAGAAAGCAATTCAATCCTTAATAGATAAAGCTCATGAAACTCCTCAAGAAACTCCTCAAGAAAATACTCAACAAAATGTACAGGAGGATAAATAATGGAATACATATACGGTGCTTTGCTGTTGCATAAGCTCGGCCAGCCAGTGAATGAAGAAAACCTGAAAAAGGTAGTTGAAGCCGCAGGTGCACAAGTGGATGAGGCGAAAGTAAAGACATTGATTGCAAGCATTCAAGGCCTTGATTTAGCAGCAGAACTGGAAAACGCAAGTGCTTTAGCAGCAGCTCCAGCAGCAGCTCCAGCAGCGGAAAAGAAGGAAGCTCCAAAAGAAGAGAAGCCTTCAGAATCTGCAGCAGGTCTTGCCTCTTTGTTCGGATAAACCTCCATTGTTTGTCCAGCAGTGCAAGCCCCACTAGTCAGACTGAGAAAGTCCTAAATAGTTTTTATTATTCAGTTATCGCTCGAAGATTTAGCACTAGCACTAAGCTTTATTAACTCTTATTTATAACTCCTATTATGCCGACGTGGGACAATGGTACTCCGGCGGTCTTGAGTTAAAAGAAACACAAGCAAACCGCTTTCCTTCGGGATCTCCCGGTTCGATTCCGGGCGTCGGCGTAATTTATCATGGAATCACATGGAAAATATGTTGTAGCATATCTGATCAAAGGAGAGGCAAAATCCTATCATCAGAATCTCACCCGTAAAATCTCAGAGCAATTTCTTATATCTGATGTAAATAAGAGGATAGATCCTCACTTAACTCTTAAATATTTCAATCAGCTTATTGGCACTAGAGAGATAGAAGAAGTGGAAAAGATATTAAAATTTTTCTGCGAGACACATAATAAAGCGAGATTAAAGCTTAAAGGCATAAGTAATTTTGATAACAAAATAATATTCATAGATGTTCTGGCTTCTGATGAGATGAAATCTCTCTATAGTGAATTAGTAAAAGCTCTCGGCTCACTTTCATGGATTAAATGGCACCAGTTTGATAGGGAAAACATTCACTTCCATGCAACCCTTGCAGAAGGAGAAGATTTGCAGGAAGATTTCAATAACATCTATAATTTCGCCTCAAAAGAAAGGCCTGATTTTAGCCTATATTTAGATAATGTATGTATTCTTCATAAACCTGTAGATAAATGGAGATTATATCGAGAATTCCAGTTAAATTAGAGACAATAGAAAACCTTATATCCCTATTTATCCTTCACTAACCATGAATAAAACAGGGGCATTTTTCAAATTCTTTTCTTTCGCTTTATTATTTTGCTTAATTGTCTTAGGAGGAGTTTATCTTTTTTTAAAAGCAGACACACTTTCAGCAGATAATCCTGAATTATATATTTTCATTTTCGCTTTATTTCTGTTGGTAATTTGGATAATTTATATATTTTCTTCTCAATAAATTTTAGTATATAGGTGATAAAAGGCTTGCAAATCTCAGTTACCTTGATCCGAGGAGATAGAAGCGGATGATAGATATCTAGTAATAATTATCTTGCAGGACTGCTCAAAGCACTAACTTTATTCCAGCAGAAGAAGAGCAGCCATAATTGCTATCCCTAAAATAAATATGATTACTTGAATAATCGCCTTGCCCATAGCTGTTTCTTTATGAAGTTCAGGAATAAGGTCGCTTCCAGCAATATACAAGAATCCTCCAATAGCTATTGGTACAATGATAGAAGTTATGCTCTCCACTGTTCCCGCCAACAATAACGTAACAACTGCGCCTAAAACCGCAGTAAGAGCAGAGGCGAAATTCATCAGCAACGCTTTTCCTTTTGAAAACCCTCCGTGCAGAAGAACTCCAAAATCGCCTATTTCTTGAGGAATTTCGTGTAGTAAGACTGCAATAGTTGTGGCAATACCTGCAGGAACGCTCACAAGATAGCTCCCTGCAATAATCATGCCATCAATGAAATTATGCAATCCATCACCTACTAAATTAGTGTAAGCAAAAGGATGGACATGCGTTTTGGTTATGGGCATATGGCAATGCTGCCAATGGATTACTTTCTCTAAAACAAAGAATATTACTATGCCGCTCAGTATATATAGTGAAATATTTAAGCCAAATCCTCCTGTTTCCTCTACAATTTCTGGCAAAAGATGTATGAATGCATCTCCGAACAAAGACCCTGCTGAGAAGCTTATCAGATAAATTAAGATCTTTCTAAGTCTGTCTGTATTCATACTCAAAGTCAATATCCCTATAAAAGAAATTAAGCTCACTATCAATACGCTAATAATGCTGTAAAGGATTATTGACTCCATCCTAAGACATTCTTTTTTACATTTATAAAACTATTTCTTAATCTCTGCCAGAAATATCCGCCTTATTAAATGAGGCTTGCCCTTAATGGGTCTTGAAACTTTTATTTTGGCCTTAAAACTGGAACATTCATTGAACAATTTCTTTAATTCTATTTCAGAGAAGAAATGGCACATTAAGCCATTTTTTTTAAATCGGGTATTCTTTTCTATTACCTCTCCTTTTTCTCTAAAATCTCCCTCAGCAAAATCTTCAAACAATACTTTTCCATTTTTCTTCAAGACTCTAAAGATTTCCACAACTGCTTTTTTTCTATCTTTTTCCAGCAGGTTATTCAATATATAGTAGCAGATTATATAGTCAAAATAATCATCTTCAAAAGGCATATCTCTAACATCTCCTTCTATAAGTTTAAAGCAGCCTATCTTGTCAAATTTTCTCTTGCATAATTCTATGGCTCCCTTAGAGAAGTCTATAGCAATCACTTCTTTTGGTTTCTGCCTCAATATGGCTTTCAATGTCTTCCCATTTCCAACCCCTAATTCCAGGACACTTTTATTCCTCAATACATTTGGCAGGCTTAAACTCTCTTTATTCCACTTATCTCCTTCATCTTGGTAAATTTTATCCCACATTTTTTCTTGATGTTTCATCTTAGTTTTTAAAAATCCAGATTTTATTGCCTAAAAAATTGAGTATGAAAACAAAGCCTATAGCTGCAACTTGAGAAACCAAATAATAGATACCAAATATCTCTGTGAGGGTGTAAAGGATAAGTGAACTGCCATAACCTAACATTGTGTTGAGGTTATGGCTTCTTGCTTCATAGATAACTGCTCTCCCGAAGGAAAGTCTGACACTATCTCCACATAGGGCTGTCCCAGCCCTAAAAACTTTATATTTATTGCAGAGTTTTCATCTCTACACATTTCAAATAAACAATCTTTGCATTTGTAGGTTCTTTCCCATAGGTGCATTTTTTGAATATGACCGCAATTTGAACAAATTTTCGTTGTGTCTTTTGGATTGACCTTTATAATTTCAACTCCTGAATTTTCAGCTTTATATTCTAACATTTGAATAAACTTATTCCAAGAACTATCGGTAATATTTTTAGCATTGAAGTATCTTTGCTCCATCATTCCTTTTATATTCAAATCCTCCACGACAATGACTTTGCACTGCCTTATCAAGTTGGTTGAAGTTTTATGAAGAAAATCAGTTCTTTGATTATTTACTTTTTCATAAATTCTGTTTAGTGATTTCTTCGCCTTCAATCTGTTTTTGCTTCCTTTCTTTTTCTTTGATAGGTTTCTGTGAGCCATCTTTAATTTAGGCAGCATCCTTTCATAATTTTTAGGATGCTCAACTTTATTGCCTTCACTATCTACAAGATAGTGATTTATTCCTAAATCAATCCCAAGAACTTTATCTCCATGTTTTAATCTTGTTTTTCCGTCTGAAATAACAAATGCAAACCATTTGTCATTCATTCTTTTGAGTGTAACCTGTTTTACATTTCCTTCTGGAAGTCTGTGTAACTTTAGTTTCACATCTCCGATTTTGCTTAACTTCAATCTTCCATTTTTTCCAAAAATATGCTCTAAATCAAAACCACTTTGATTGTAAGTTATCGTATCAAAAAACTTCTTTCCTTTGAATTTTAATTGTCCTACTTTTCTTCCTTGTTTTTTCAAAGCAGAAAGAGCAGATAAATTTGAAAATAGTTTATAACATTCATATTGAAGAGTTTTAGAATAAACTTCTCCAAATCTTGGCTCACATATTTTCAAATCTGGGAGAATAGATTGTATCATGTTTCTATCGATAATTGCTTGGTCTCGTAATTCTCCGAGCATTATATTGTATGCTTGTCTACAAATATCCAAAGCAAAATCTAACTTTTCTGTTTGCTGTTTGTTCGGATACATTCTGAATTTATATGAAATCATCTGCCTTGACTCTCCACGTATTTTTTAACTTGGTCGAGTGTTGTTTGTCCAGTCGTTATCAAACAATAACTTCCACTCCAAAAAGTATCTTTCCATAATCTATTTTTTATTTTCTCCCTGAATTTGTTTCTTAATACTTTAGAAGTTGCTGACTTCCAATTATTGATAAACTTCACTAAATCTGTTTGAGGTTTTGCCTTGAATAAAATATGAACGTGGTCTAAGTCTGGCTCTATTGCTAATGTTTCACAACCGTAACTTTCTGCTATTTTCTTTGTTCTTATTTTTAACTCATCGATAATTTCTGGAAAGTCTAAGACTTTCCTTCGATATTTTATACACTGAACTAAATGATAGTTTAGAGTATATACTGAATGTGCGTTCTTATCAAATTCGTAGGTCATATTATTTTGATGCTATTCTCCTTTTTATATCTTTCTATTTGGTTACTCAAATTCATCTATACCCTAATTACGATTCAGGATATAGACTTCTTGGGGACGGGGTTAAAGGAAAAAGCCTTTTTCATTTTATGAAAGCAGAGGTTATTGATAAATTAGCAGCCCTTGTTACTGCTGCATTTGGACTTGTGGCCGCACTTGCTTGGAACAGTGCTATTCAGGCCATTTTTAGAAATATATTCGGAGAAAATAGCTCTATTCCTGCTATGTTGAGTTATGCTTTAATTGTGACAATTGTTGCAGTTATCGCTACATTATGGGTGGGCAGACTTGCAGAAAAAACAAAACAACCTATAAGAAGAAGGTTATTTTTGAGAAGCGAGGCAGAAGCAAAGAATATAAAGTAGATATTCCTTAAAAAAGTATCAAAAAAGGATGAAAAAAGCAATTTCAGGGTTGTTGCTAGCAGTATCTTTAAATTATTCTAGTGCGCATGACGTAAAAATTTGCGAAATTGTCCCAGATCCGAAGTCAGATCATAATGGAAGCGGGACTATTACTTACTTAGACGAATATATTTCTTTAGTGAACAATTCACAGACAAATAGCTATGATTTATTCGGGTGGAAAATTAATTTTACAGATACTACTCCTGAGAGCCTTACCTTAACTAATCAACCTAATTACACTATTGGACCAGGGCAAGAAGTTGTAATTATGAATCCTCCAGGGGAGATAAATAATAAGGGAGAGATTAGCCTATATGATAGTTCAGGAACACTGATTGATTTGGTAAATTATGGCAATTGGGAAGGTATTACTAATGGAATCCCTAATGGAAACGCCTCTTCTCCTGCAGACGAATCTCTTTCATTAATGCTAAATGGTGAATGGATAAAGACCTATGCTACACCTGGGCAGCCAAACAGATATATGGGGGAAACTGGGCTTGTCCTTAAAATAAGCAAAACAGGAACAGACACCCTAAGAATTGAATCAACTAATACCTTTCAGAGAATATTTACATTACAAACACTTGAATCTTTAGCACAAACAGGTGTTTGGACAGATGTTTATACTAATAACCTTGGAGAAAATATAATTTATGAGGCTGCGGAAATGAATGTTTCCGGATTCTATAGGGCTAAAGAATTAGAATGAAATAGGTTTGAAGTGAATATAACCCAAAAAAGGAGGTTTAACCATTAAAGAATTAGCGATTAAACATCCTCTTCTGGGAAAAAGAGGTGATAATAATTCTTAGTAATCAGGGTATTTAAACTTTATGAAATTAAACGAACTATCACAATTGTGCAGAATCTAAAGAGTTGTCTGAAGTTGAGGGGCGAGGAAGAGCATATAATTGGGGATATAAGGGGTCTGTGGAGGCTTTAAGATATGCAAAAACGAGGGCAGCATCGAGTTCTTCAACTTGGGTTGGTCTGCCTGAAGCAATATGAGGGTTCAAAAGGCGGTTTAATTCAACGTTATAATGATTCTGCGCCATTCCATAAGATCTAAAAGTAGGATTGAGACAAGCCCATCTTCTTTGACCTCGGCGGAGTTTAGGAACTTTTGCCTCTGCCATCTGTTTTGATAGAGTAATTCGCCCTAACTTTTTTTCCCGCATGAGCGATTCAAGACGTATAGCTATTGCATCTCTTAATTCATTCGCGTTATCCATCGAGAAAATTGGCTCTTTTTATTTTTAATTCTTTCTATTTAAACGAACTCTTTATCTATGCTGGAGGTTTTTGATTATTTCTTCACAAATTCAACAAAGGGAAGATGCTCGAATTTACTGTCTCCTGTGAGGAATTTAAGGTTATTGCGTTTAGCATAAATGTATCCTATACAATCAGTGTATAAAAGATCCTGCTTTTTATGTTCTTTTCTAAATTGGATAGCTTCCCTGAGCGTTTCATCGTCTATTTCTACGACATTTTCTCTAAATTGTGAATAAATCTTATCTGCTTCTTCTTTTTCATAATCTAATAAAGAAGACCAATAAATTTCAGCTAGGTTAAACAAAGAAAGAGCTATATCTTCCTCCATATAAGGGATAAAGTTGGGGTTCTTTTTTATTATCTCTATGATTGCATAACTATCAAAAAAATAGTTTAATCCCACCCTTTCCTTGCCTCTTTTATTATTTCCTCAGTCGGTCTTTTCCAATCCTTTAACAACCCGAAAACGTCTTTTACTTTGGCTTTCTTTTTCTTTTCGACCTTAAAAGTTACTCTTTCATTCTCCTTTATTTTTTCCTTATTAACAATTTCTGAGGGTATAATTACAACTATTGAATTGCCCCATTTCCGTGTTGTTGCTTCTATTTCCATGATATATTAATGATACAGAGATATTTATATGTTGTGATTTTATGTTTAATGCGAACTCTCTAGTTATGCTGAAAGTTTTTAGCGAAAGGAGGAAGATTACGCAGGAGAAACGAGCTGCTTGAAATCTGAAAGAGAATCACGATAAACTCTTTGTGCCTCTAATAATTGTTCTCTCACTGATAGATATTCTTCTTTAATCACTCCTTCAAATTCCAATCTTGCTTGAAGCTGGTTAATAGGAAGCTGCAAGGAGTCAGGACTTAAGGCCAAATAAAAGCAATCTCTTGAACTCCCAGATCTAACTGAATCCAGATACTCTGAATTAGCTTTCGCTTGATCAATTGCGCCCATTAATAAGGCTGAGAGTTGTCCTAATGATGTTGAATATCCTCTTGCTAGTTCCACCACCTTACTTACCTCTCCAGATCGAGCAATAGCCGTATTGATCTTGGGCATATTCATCAATTCATCAAGCGGAGTTAAATCTAACTTTCTCCTTTGAATTTTTGTAAAGGTCTCCATATGAAAAGATTCTAAAGATAAGGATATAAACCTTTCCCATGTCAAAAACACGCAATCCTGGAGCTTTTTAGAGCCAGTTAATATTAGAAGTTGAAAAGTCATTTAAATACGAACTTTAGAGCATAAAAAGAGGCCTAAAAGTTCTGCTAATGTACCTTGTGCGAACTAGCTTATCTTTTGTAAAATTGTACTGCAAAAATATAATCGCCCCTATCTGTTCCAGCATCGTTTGCGTCGGTTTTCGGTAATGCTATATGCTCACATCTCACGAAATAGGTCGCGTTTTTGGGAACTATGCCATTATCAAACGGTTCTAGCAAGGGGCGAGGAACACCATTAAATTCTGATTTGCATCGATTATAGTAGAACTTGAGCAATACGGGAGGCCCTATTGCAGTGAGACCTTCAAGTCTTCCATCCTTTGATGCTAGTAATTCTTCCATAAAAACCTTAGTTTTTAGCTATATTTAATCCTTTCGATGTCGGGCGCATTCGGCGCTTCGCGCCTCAGAGATAGTGAGGCTAGTTTTTTAGATCGGGGGAGGGAAGGCATACGTAGGGTGCAATCTTCTGCTCCTTGGATTTGTGTAAGATTTACTAACTCTGACTTATTGAGCGGGCGAGATAGAAATTCCCTAACTCCATCACTACCTCCCTCAGTTGTCTGTTGATTAATCACCGGTATTCCAGGATATTGATCTTGGTAAGATTTTCATCTTTTGTCTAGGGAAAACAAATTAGGCAGGAGTGCTTCATGAATGGGCCCTTGGAATGAACATAAGATAAGCCATATGTTCTTTCTTGGGCCACTAGATGCTCCTTTGCTTTATAGATTGCTTGCTCAACCATATATGTAAGTAAGATGTGCCCCATATAAATCTTGCGATCGGGTGTGAGTTCGGTTAATTTGTACGAAATCTATTCCTTTTTGATAATATGGGATAAAGCAAATATAAAGCCAATTATTGATAAAAGGAGGACTGTGACATATATAAAGGAAGTATATAAATCATTTACAATTTTTCGATAGTGGATGATTGCTCCATAAGAAAACATTAAGATATAATATAACCTAGAAAAATCACTAAACTAGTAATGGAGGCTCCCTTTTTGTTCAAAAAAAGAAATACACTAACAATTAAACTTACTAATAAATAAGTTAAATGAAAAATAGAATTATACAAGTAATATCCCTTTCCTGCATCAATTTGAAAGAAGGTCGTCAGGAGGTCATACAATAAAATTATGCTAATCGATGATAAAAGAATACCTGAAACAACTGCTTTTTTATCACCCATCGATTCTAATAACCTTTAAGATTTATATATTTACCGGGCGCATTCGGCGCTTCGCGCCTCATGGTTAGTGTGGCTCGTTAGTTAGGCAGAAGTATAGGGTGGAAAAAGGGGTTAAAGCGAACTTATTATTTATGCTGAAAGTTTTGAGCGAAGTGAGGAAGATTTAGCATGGTTAATTTTTGTAAATATGGTCCCTGTGGCCTATTTCTATTATATACACGATTAACTGATTATCATGGATGTCTAAAATGAGACGATAATTGTCTACCCTTAGTCTGTAATATTTGCTATTGTAAAGGCGCTTGATGAAGCTATGAGGGCGAATTTTTATTCTTTCGATAGCAGAGCCTATTCTTTGCCTAACTGCTGGATCAAGGGCAGTAAGTTGCTTTTTTGCTTGTTCTGTAAATATGATTTCATACATTTATATCTAGCTCTTTTTTAACATCTTCCCATTTATGTGTTCTTCCCTGCTTTATATCTTCCTCAGATTTTTGTATCTGCTTTTTTGTTTCCTCGCTTAGTTCCATTCTGTCCTCGATAAGGTCCCAGATAAGATTTTCATAACTTTCTTTTTCGTGTAATTTCATTGATTTTAGCTTATTTAGGAGCCCCATACTTATTTGAATTGTAGTTTCTGCCATATCTATTGTATAATTGGTTATAGTTTATATAGTTTATGCTTGTTAATTCTGTCGGGCGCAATCGGCGCTTCGCGCCTCAGAGATAGTGAGGCTAGTTTTTTAGATTGGAGGGGTGGTGGAAAGTGGTTTAAACGAGCTTATTATTTATGCTGAAAGTTTTGAGCGAAGTGAGGAAGATTTAGCGTTGGTAAATATGACTCCTGTGGCCTATCTTTAGAATTGTTATTGTGTTTTGAGATATTGAAAAGATTATCCTGTAATCGCCAACTCTAAGGCGAAAGTCGCTTAAGCCCTTGAGCTTTTTAATGTCTTTTGAAAAGGGGTCTAAAGCGAGGTCCTCGACTGCTTTGAATATTCTTCTAGATATGGAAGGATCAAGCTTCTCTAGTTGTTTAATAGCATTTTCCTTCCAATCCAGATTATACATTAAATGTTTAGCCTCTTTCTTACTTCGTCGTGAGGAATACTTTTTTCTTTACGGGTCTCTTCTATTTCTTTTTTCGTTTGTTCATTTAGCTCTAATTCGTCTTCGATCATTCTTTCAATTACCTCATTATAAGACTCTCTAGCAAAGAGCTTCATTTTTTCAAGTTTTGTACGAATAGAGTCTGAAATTTGAATTGTTGTTGCCATTGTAATAAGTTATAGATTATTATAATGAATTAGATTTATATATTTTTCTATCGGGACGCAATCGGCGCTTCGCGTCGCTGGGGTAACTACGATTGGTAAGAGCCCCTTATACTTTATATACTAAGATTTATGAAGCACAAAACAGGTGTTCAAACAGGTGTTTGAGTTTAATTAGCGACGAGAAGTATATTGGGAAAGAAAACGGGGGCTTGCCCCCTAAAAAATAAATGAATTAAATGTTAATCTTAATTTGAAGCTTTTGTTGCTTCTTTTTCTTCAGAGGGTTCTTTTTCCTCTTCGGAAGGTTTTTTATTTTCTGACTCTTCTGGAGCCTTGGTTTCTTCTTCTGTCATGTTTCCTCCAAAGAAATATCGAATTGAGGGTTTATAAAGGTTGGGGGGCTACTTAAACGAACTATAAGATTGTGATTAGAATGGGAGACCCTGCGCTCCCGTAAAAAACAACTCGGTTACTGTGCTGCTACCCTGCTACTTTCCTTCTGGAGGTTGTGCTTTTCTGCGATCGTCTTTTTCGTCAGATTCATCAGAAGGAGACTCAACACCTGGAGCCGTAAGGGCCCTAGT
>Ga0209212_1006655_pt1 | contig 13113 bp, 12 predicted proteins | sample RifGroC2_FD_183996 | JGI IMG/M metagenome (GOLD analysis project Ga0209212, IMG submission 183996) | Groundwater microbial communities from Rifle, Colorado, USA - Groundwater C2 (SPAdes) (version 2) | ecosystem: Environmental > Aquatic > Deep subsurface > Groundwater | place: Rifle, Colorado...
GCTGGAGGTGCTGGAAGCGGCGGGGACAAAATGGAATTTCCTGCCATTCCGCCCCGGCCTGGTCGGCGGGCATTGCATCGGCGTCGATCCCTATTACCTGACGCACAAGGCGGAAATGCTCGGCTATCACCCGGAAGTCATCCTGGCGGGACGGCGCATCAATGACGGCATGGCCGCATTCGTCGCGCAGCAAACGGTCAAGCAGTTACTGCGCTCCGGCAGCCCGGTCCGGAACGCAAGAATCATCGTGCTGGGGCTGACCTTCAAGGAAAACTGCACCGACTTGCGCAACTCCAAAGTGGCGGACATGGTGCGTGAATTGCAGGATTTCGGTTGCGACGTGGCGGTGCATGATCCCGTAGCCGCCCCCGATGAGGCAATGCACGAGTACGGCATTCCCCTGGCGGCGTGGGACGAACTGCCCGAAGCCGATGCGATCGTTGCTGCGGTGTCCCACAAGGAATATCTGACCATGCCGCAAGCCGACCTGCTGGCAAAGCTGAAACCGGGCGGCCTGTTCGTGGATGTCAAATCGGCATACGATCCCGTTTCGATCAGAGCGGCTGGGCGCAAGCTATGGCGCTTGTAGTTGCTGTATCATCCCGCTGCCTGGGCAGGTGCGAATTCATTCGCACGCAACCTGTTTTCCGGGCAAACTAATTCGCCTGTACGCTATGACCACACAACCGCCAATCGCAAACAACGTCGTCTGGCATCACGCCACCGTCACCCGCCAACGCCGCGAACAACAAAACGGCCATCGCGGCGCCATCATCTGGTTTACCGGGCTATCCGGCGCGGGTAAATCAACGCTGGCGCACGCCGTCGAAGAGGCGCTGCACCAGCGCGGTTGCCGCACCTTTGTCCTCGATGGCGACAATGTGCGCCACGGCCTGTGCCAGGACCTGGGCTTTTCCATGGCAGGCCGCATCGAAAACATCCGCCGCGTCGGCGAGGTCGCCAAGCTCTTCATGGAAGCCGGCACAATCGTGTTGACCGCCTTCATCTCGCCGTTTCGCGCCGACCGCGAACGCGTGCGCGGCATGGTTGGGCATGGCGACTTTATCGAAATTTATTGCGATACGCCGATCGAAACCTGTGAGGCGCGCGACACGAAAGGCCTCTATGAAAAAGCCCGAGCCGGGCAGATACCCGAATTCACCGGCATCTCGTCGCCTTACGAAACGCCGGGAAAACCAGAGCTTGCCGTCAATACCGGAAAAGAAGAACTCGATGTCTGTGTGCGGCAGGTGATTGATGAAATGCTACAGCGCAGCATCATTTTCAACGGATAACCATCTCCATGACTCCGGATTGTCCAATAAAACTTTCTTCAATTGTAGGAGCACGCCCTGCGTGCGAGTGCTCTTTCGATTCGCGAGCAGGACTCGCTCCTACGCGGGATTTCCCGGTCAATGGATTTTTTGGAATGAATGCGCTTTGCACCTACCCTGCGACTGGAATACACCCAATGCAGCTTTAAGGATGAAACAATGACCTTCAACCCACTGCGCATCTTTGCCGACATCTGGCGCAACCGCTACCTGCTCGGCCAGATGATCAAACGCGACGTGCTGCTGCGCTACCGCGGCGCAATGTTCGGCGTGTTGTGGATATTCCTCAGCCCGCTGGTGATGTTAGGAATTTTCGCCTTTGTGTTCGGCCATATCTTTCAGGCGCGCTGGCCGCAACAGCAGGAAGGGCTGCCCTTCTGGCTAGTCCTGTACTGCGGCCTGATCGTATTCAACATCTTCGCCGAAGCCGTATCCCGCTCGTCCTCAGCGGTGCGCGGCTACCCAAATTTCGTGAAAAAGATCATCTTCCCGGTGGAAATCCTGCCTCTGGTTCCCATTGGTGCAGGGCTGGTGCATGGCGCATTCAATTTTCTCATTCTGCTGGCGGCATTGGCCTGGACCGGCAATTTGCACGTAGAAGTGCTGCTGTTCCCGTTTCTGCTCATTCCCATCCTGCTGCTTGCCTTAGGCTTTGCCTGGTTTCTCGCCGCCTGGGGAGTGTTCATCAAGGATATGACCCAGATCGTGCCGTTGTTTGTGCAGATGCTGATGTTCCTGTCGCCGGTGTTCTATCCGGTGAGCGCCGTGCCGGAGGTGCTACGACCTATTTATTTGCACAACCCGCTCGGCGCGGTAATTGAGGCCGGGCGGGCAGCAGCGCTGGGCATCCAGATTCCGTGGACGCCCTGGATCACAGCGCTGGCCATCGGCCTGGCGGCAGCCATTCTTGGCTACGCTTTTTTCCAGCACAGCCGCGATGAATTTGCCGATGCACTCTGACGAAATCGCCATCTCGGTCAGGAATCTCACCAAGAAATACCGCATCTTTAGTCACCCCGGCGACCGTATCAAGCAGGCGCTTATTTTTGGTCGGATGCGCTTTCACAGGGAAATTCACTGCATTGCAGGATTTCTCCTTCGAGATCAAAAAAGGCGAAACCGTCGGCATCATCAGGCGCAATGGATCGGGTAAAAGCACCTTGTTGCAACTGATCTGCGGCATCCTCAAGCCTACTTCTGGCACGCTACAATGCTGGCATCGTGTTGCTGCGATGTACCTGCTTAATTTAAGAATATAATGGCAAACGATACGGACACAAAGGAGAGGAATTATGCTGACATTAAACATTGACTATGAGGTTTTGCCGGATAGACTTGTCACCATTAAGTTGCCGGAAACGGTTCGCCTTGGGCGACATGAGTTGGTGGTGGTTCTGGAAGAAAATGATGTTAATATAAAAGTCGCCGATACAAATGCAAAAACATTGATGCAGTTCGCAGGGTCTGTCACCGCTTTTAATGGGGTTGATGGGGTTGAATACCAGAAAAAGGTACGATCAGAGTGGCATTGATTAGGCGCTATTTGCTAGACACCAATGCCATCATTTATCTGGTGAGCGGGCGTCTTGTCTTTCCTCTGCCTGATGGGCAGTACAGCGTTTCAATTATCACTGAAATTGAGCTACTATCGTTTTCTGGCATATCCGCCGAGGAAGAACAGAAAATACGTGACCTATTGCTTTTGCTTGACCGAGTTCATTTAACAGACGCAGTGCGAGATGAAACAATTAGGTTGCGCCGCAAAAATCGATTAAAACTGCCAGATGCCATTATTGCTGCCAGCGCGCTGATCCAGGGTGCGGTCTTGTTGACAAACGATCAAGCCTTCTCATCGATTGATGGGTTAGTTTATGAATCGTTGCAACTATCGAAGTAGAATCTGCAAATGATTAAAATAGCAGATTTAGCGATTGGTCAACTCCGAACCCCGTTCATCATTGCCGAAATATCCGGCAAACCATAATCTTATTGGATCGAAAAATGGGGTCAGACCTTCATGGCACTGTTTTTGGGCGTATTGCCGCCACGCTGGCAAATGGCATTCATTACCACCCTGCGCTTGTCGGAAAGCTGATCAAACATGCTGGTAAATGAAACAAACCCCCGGGCATGCGCTGCAAACCAGCTATCAGATCAACAGGCAATGCCAGCTGACGACATCGCCATCTCGGTCAGTAATCTCACCAAGAAATACCGCATCTTTGGTCACCCCGGCGACCGTATCAAGCAGGCGCTTACTCTTGGACGGGTGCGATTTCACCGCGAATTCACGGCCTTGCAGGACGTTTCCTTTGAAATCAAAAAGGGAGAGACCGTCGGTATTGTTGGTCGCAACGGCTCGGGCAAGAGCACCCTACTGCAACTCATCTGCGGCATTCTCAAACCCACTTCCGGTTCTGTGAAAGTGAATGGACGAATTTCAGCACTGCTGGAATTGGGTGCTGGATTCAACCCGGAATTTACCGGGCGGGAAAACGCTTATTTCCAGGGTGCGGTGATGGGCATGACCAGAGAAGAAATGGATGGGCGTTTCGACGACATCGCGGCCTTTGCGGACATCGGAGAGTTCATTGATCAGCCGGTGCGAATATATTCGAGTGGAATGTTCGTAAGACTGGCATTTGCTGTCGCCGTGCATGTAAGTCCGGACATCCTGATCATTGATGAGGTTCTGGCGGTAGGCGATGCGGTTTTCCAAAAAAAATGCTTTGATCTTATTTATAAACTTCAATCTCAAGGTACTTCGATTATCGTGGTCTCACATGATCCATACCAAATTGAAAGGCTGTGCCATAAAGCAGCTATCATGCAGTCGGGCAATTTGTCGGAACTCAAGCCAGCTAAGGAAATATTGCTCCTCTATCATGAAATGACCCAAGAGGAGATGCCCCAGACATTTACGAGGGTTGATGGCCATAGAGAAGGGGCGCATGAGCTTTATTTTGAGAATATATTCGTTAATGGCGCATCAAGCCTGGAACCAAATGTCGTATTAGCAACTCAACCGCTGTATATCACGGCGGATGTTATGGCCACACACCCCATGGATAATGTTCGTTTCCGTTTTGAGATATGCTCATCAAGCCATGAAGTCGTGACAGAGTTGACAACAATAGGGTTATCGGAAGATAAACAATTTAATGGAAGGCATCGAGTCCTGTTTTCCATGGATTCCTGCCCCCTTACGTCAGGGTGGTATTACATTAACGCCATGGCAGGGCAAAGGAATATGAGGCTAGATACATTTCAACATGCAACTGAGTTCAAGGTATTACTTAAAAACAAAGATGCTTTAAATTTATCCCAGGATCAGGGAGTTTTTATATCTCAAGGCCAATGGGATTTTGTTGAGGCAGAATAACCCTTCGGCTCACCCAAACATGGCATACATAAATTATTCGAAAGAAGAGATTCAGCGAGAAGTTATTCGGTTGGCGAAAGCAGCAGCGTCCAAAGATTGGTGCCCAGAAGGAGGATGGCAATTCCCGTTTGACTTCGGGAATGGGATTGTCGCCCCCACGTATACACCGATTCAGGAAATGCATGTCTGGCGAAGGCAGGTCATGTTAACTGCCCTTGAAAAGCTTGTCCCGGAGGATAAGAGAGCAACTACATCCATATTGGATATTGGAGGCGGTGAAGGAGCCATGTCTATCGGGCTCTGGCAGTTGGGGTTTCGTGATATCACCATGCTCGAAGCAAGACCGCTCAACATTGAAAAAGCAAAATTTGCCGGAAACCACTTCCGTGCAGGAATTCAGTACAAATTAATCACAATTGAGGATTTTCTACAGAACAACAATAATAATTACGACATAACACTCTTCATGGGCTTGCTTTACCACTTGCTGAACCCCTTTGAAATTCTCAAGTCGATTGGCTCGCTTACAAATCGGTATATGATTATCGAAAGTGTTTTGGCTCAACCACAACTAAACGGTTTTGATAACCGCGCAGACTATTCTCCAAGCGATGCCGGTTTTTTTATACGAATTGACACAGTCTTGTCTCAAACGGCGGGATTGAGCGATTTTGAGCTATGGCCAAATATGGCTGCAGTAAGAATGCTGGTTCAGTACGCAGGATTTAAAGAATTGCAGTTGCTGAAAGGACAAAACCCTCCCAAAGATTTTGCCAGCAATTCAAGATTGATCGCTCTTGCATGCAAATAGCAAATTGATTGCAGAGTATTTTTCATATATCCACACGACTTCATGGACAAATTTGCAATAGACAGCCACAAGCTCATCTACCATCCGCAGCGCGTTGCGCAGTTTCTGGATGCCGGCGACAACTGGGAACTGGCCAAATGCGTTTATCCGATTTATGTTGAGGTGTCCCCAGTCGGCGCGTGTAATCACCGCTGTACTTTCTGTGCGGTGGATTACATCGGCTACAAGAGCCAGATGCTGGATGTCGGTATGCTGGCACACCGCCTGGCCGAAATGGGACAGCTTGGCGTCAAGAGCATCATGTATGCCGGCGAGGGCGAGCCTCTGTTGCACAAAAAAATCAACGACATCGTCAATGCCACCAAAGAGGCCGGCATCGACGTGTCGTTCACCACCAATGCCACGGTGCTGAACCAGGCATTTATCGAACAATCTCTGCCGTTAACCTCATGGATCAAGGTTTCCATCAATGCCGGCACTGCGCCCACCTACGCAACCATCCACCAGACCAGGGAGCAGGATTTTGGCCGGGTTGTCGATAACCTGAAGCGCGCAGTTGAGTACAGAAAAGCACATGGGCTGGATTGCACAATCGGCGCACAATCGCTGCTGCTGCCGGAGAATGCGGGGGAGATGGAAGTGCTGGCACGGCTGTGCCGGGACGAAATCGGGCTGGACTACCTGGTGATCAAACCATACTCACAGCACCTGTTCAGCGAAACCCATGCCTACGAGCATGTCGATTACAGCGCTTACCTCGCGATGTCCGAGTCGCTGAAGGCGCTGAACACGCCAAACTTTCATGTGGTGTTTCGTGAAAACACCATGCGAAAATACATGGAAGATGAAAGTTCGCGCTACAAGAAATGCAATGCCACCCCATTTTTCTGGGCATATATCATGGCCGATGGATCGGTCTATGGGTGCAGCGCTTACCTGCTCGACAAACGCTTCGAATATGGCAACCTGAACCAGCAGTCATTTCAGGCGATCTGGGAGGGTGAGCGGCGCAAGGCCAATTTCCATTACGTCCGAAACGACCTGGATATTCGCGAATGCCGCAGGAATTGCCGCATGGATGAGGTGAATCGTTACCTTTACCGGCTGCGTGAAGATCTGGTACAGCATGTGAATTTTATTTGAGTTCATCATGAGAACCTTAATCACCGGCGGAGCCGGTTTCATCGGCAGTCACCTGGCGGAATTGTTGATCGGCAAGGGTCACGAAGTGATCGTCGTCGACAATCTGCTCTCCGGGCGGCTGAAAAATCTGCAGTCGATTAGCGGATATGAGAGATTCAGGTTTGCCCAGGCTGATATCCGCGACGAATCATCCCTGCGACCGCTCTTCGAGGGGGTGGACTGGGTGTTTCACCTGGCAGGCCTGGCAGACATCGTGCCTTCCATCGAAATGCCGGCACAGTATTACAGCACCAACGTCACCGGCACCTTCAATGTGCTGGAATGTGCGCGGCAGTGCGGCGTGAAACGGTTTCTCTACGCTGCCTCGTCGTCGAGCTACGGCATCCCGGACATGTATCCCACGCCGGAATCTTCCCCGATCAAACCGCAATATCCCTACGCCCTGACCAAATACATGGGCGAAGAACTGGTGCTGCACTGGTCCAGCGTTTACAAGCTGCCCGCCGTCTCTTTACGTCTGTTCAATGTGTTCGGGACACGATCCCGAACATCGGGAGCGTATGGCGCGGTGTTTGGCGTATTCCTGGCGCAGAAGCTCAACGGGCGGCCATTTACCGTGGTGGGCGATGGCGCCCAGACCCGGGATTTCACCTACGTGACCGATGTGGCCGATGCATTCTTGTGCGCGGCAGAATCCGGCATTTCCGGGGAAGCAATGAATGTGGGTAGCGGCAACCACTATAGCGTCAACCGACTGGTCGAATTGCTCGGGGGGGAAATCGAATACATCCCCAAGCGCCCGGGGGAACCCGACTGCACCTTCGGCGATATATCCAAAATTCAGCGCTTGCTTGGCTGGAAAGCGCGAGTTGCTTTCGAGGATGGTGTAGGGCGCATGCTTGAGCGCATCGAAGACTGGAAGGATGCACCGGTATGGGATCCGGCCAGTATAGGTCAGGCCACCAGTACATGGTTCAGGTGTTTGGGAGGAGAGCAAAAGTGACTCAACAGATGAAAGATATGCAACTCATAAACCGGGCGCAACAATTTGCGGCGTTGCTGGCAAGTTGTGAAATAACCGGTAGAGATGGCACATCGTCAGGCATCGAGCCGGGCATGGACGCTGTCTTGCAGATACTTGCCGGAGTGCGCGGCAACGGTGGCAGCGTTTATGTCATCGGCAATGGCGGCAGCGCCGCAGTCGCGAGCCATGCGGTGATCGACCTGATTAATGTCGCAAAGCTGCGCGCATTTACGCTGCACGAACCTTCAGTGCTCACCTGCATCGTCAACGATTACGGCTACGAAAATGCCTATTCCCGCCTGCTGGCGCATATGGCGCGACCGGGTGATGTGCTGATCGCCATCAGCAGCTCCGGGCGTTCGGCAAATATCCGCAATGCGTCAACGCAGGTCATCAACAACGGCGGCAGCGTCATTACGTTAAGCGGCTTCCTGCACGACAATCCGCTGCGCTCCCTGGGCGATGTCAATATCTGGCTGGATGCCAGCGATTACGGTCTGGTCGAAATCGGGCACCAGTTTATTTTGCATAACATGTCCGACCGCTTTGGCGCGGGATACGGGAGCCTGGCAACATGAGCACGGAAAAAATTCTTGGTCTGGCGGAACTGGCGGCGCGCTCCCGGCAACTTCGCGCTGAGGGAAAGCGCGTGGTGCTGTGCCACGGCACTTTCGACCTCATGCATACCGGGCACATCCGCTACCTGCAACGCGCGAAGCAGGAGGGCGATATTCTGCTGGTCACGGTCACCGGTGATGCCTATGTCAACAAGGGGCCGGGCCGGCCGGTGTTCAATGAACAACTGCGCGCCGAAAGTCTGGCAGCGCTGGCCTGCGTCGATTTTGTCGCCATCAATCATGCGGTTTCCGCAGTCGAAGCCCTGCACGAAATCCAGCCCAATATTTATGCCAAGGGCAGCGACTACCGCTCGCACAGCGAAGATGTCACCGGAAATATCGCGCTGGAGCAGGCTGCCGTCGAGGCGCACGGCGGGCACATTTTCTATACCGACGAAATCACTTTCAGTTCCAGCAACTTGCTGAACTCCCATTTCGATGTCTTTCCGCCGCAAGTCAAGGAGTTCCTGCAGGAGTTTCGCAGCCGCTGGCCGGAGCATGAAGTCCGGCAGATGATCGCCGCGCTGGGCGACCTGAAGGTTCTCGTCGTCGGCGATGCCATCATCGACCAGTATCATTATTCCACCCCGCTGGGGCAGACTGGCAAAGGCAGCTTTCTTGCTGTGCGTTATGAATCGGAGGAGCAGTTTGCCGGTGGTTCGATTGCCGTCGCCAACCATATCGCCGGGTTTGCCGAAAATGTCACGCTGCTGACCGGGCTGGGCAAAGTAGACAGCCATGAGCAGTTTATTCGGGAAAAATTGTCGAGCAACGTCGACCCGGTGTTTTTCACTTTTGCCGACGCGCCCACGGTGACCAAGCGGCGCTTTGTCGATGGCGACCTGGCAAAGTTTTTCGAGGTCTATTTTTATAAGGAAAATGCCGTTTCCGGGGAAGTGGAGCAGCAAATCTGCCAGTGGCTCGATGCCAATATCGCTTCGTATGATGCGGTCATCGTGCCGGATTTTGGCAACGGTTTCATCACCCCCGCCATGATCGAGATTTTCTCCGCCAAGGCAAAATTTCTCGCAGTCAACACACAGATCAACAGCGGCAATCGCGGCTACCATGTGATTAATCGTTACCCGCGGGCGGATTTTGTCTCGCTCAACGAGCCGGAGCTGCGCTTGGCCGCGCATAACCGCAATGACCCTCTGGAAACCGTATCCGGGCTGGTGGGCGAAAGAGTGCAGGCCAGACAATTGGCCGTCACGCGCGGAACCAAGGGTGTAATGATTTACGACCGTAGCAGCAAGGTGTTCCATAATGTCCCCGCCCTGGCCACTCGTGTGGTCGATCGCATCGGTGCGGGCGATGCTTTTCTGTCTTTGGCAGGTATATGCCTGGCTAAAGGATTTGATGCTCAGGTCGCCGCGTTTATCGGCAGCGTGGCGGCGGCCATGGATGTACAGATTGTCTGCAACAGGGAGCCTGTCAGCCCGGTTGGCCTCAATAAATACGTGTCTACCCTGTTGAAATAGCGCTCAGTGACAATGAACCAAACTTATTCGCTTTCCCTCCTTCGCTCCATGTTGCGCATCAGGCGCGTCGAAGAAGCCCTGGCTAACCGCTATGCCGAACAGGAAATGCGCTGCCCGATGCATTTGTGCATCGGACAGGAAGCCATCGCCGTGGGCGTGTGTGCTGCACTCTCTGCAGAAGATGTTGTATTCAGCAACCATCGCGCGCATGGGCACTATCTGGCTAAGGGTGGCAATCTCAACGCCATGGTGGCGGAATTGTATGGCCGTGCCACAGGCTGTTGCGGTGGCCGTGGTGGCTCGATGCATCTGATTGATCTGGGTGCCGGTTTTCTGGGGGCTACGCCGATCGTGGGCGGCACCGTGCCTCTGGCGGTCGGTTCAGCATGGGCTGCCTCGCTCAAAAGAAGTGGGCGGCTCACGGTGGTTTTCTTTGGGGATGGCTGTTTCGAGGAAGGTGTTGTGCACGAGTCCATGAACTTCGCGTCCCTGCATAAATTGCCGGTGATATTCGTATGCGAAAACAACAATTTTTCCGTTTATACGCATCGGGATGAGCGGCAGCCGGAACGCCCGATCTACCGGTTGGCCGAAGCCCACGGCATGGCCGCCTACACCGGCGACGGCAACAATGTGGAAGAGGTGCTGGCGATTTCGCGCACCGCCGTCGATCTGGCGAGGCAGGGGCAAGGCCCCCAGTTCATGGAATTGCATACTTACCGTTGGCGCGAGCATTGCGGTCCCAATTTTGACGACCATCTGAATTACCGGACGGTGCAGGAAATCGAGGCGGGCATGAATGGTTGCCCCATCGCCAGTTACACCCGGAAGCTGGAGCAGGAGCATGGGGATATGTGTCTCGAGATAGCGCAATTTGAAGCCGAAATACGGGAGGAGATCGCCGCCGCATTCGACTTTGCGCTTTCCAGCGGGGAACCCGGCGTCGATGACGCACAGGGAAAGGTGTATGCCTGAGATGCAGCGGCCTGATATCACGTTTGCAGCGGCGATCCGGGAAGGCCTGGATCAGGCCATGGAGAAGGATGCCCGCGTGATCGTCATCGGCGAGGGCGTGCCCGACCCCAAGGCGATTTTCGACACGACCGCCGGGCTGCGCGATAAATACGGCGACCGCAGGGTCTTCGACATGCCGCTGGCCGAGAACGGTATGACGGGTATTTGCATCGGCGCTGCGCTTTCCGGACTGCGCCCGGTGATGGTTCACCAGCGCGTCGATTTTGCGCTGCTTGCGATGGACCAGTTGATCAATAATGCCGCAAAATGGCATTACATGTTTGACGGCAAGGCATCCGTGCCGCTGGTTGTGCGCATGATCGTGGGACGCGGCTGGGGACAGGGTCCACAGCATTCCCAGAGTTTGCAGGCCATGTTCGCGCAGGCGCCGGGGATCAAGGTCATCATGCCGACGACGGCTTATGACGCAAAAGGAATGCTGATTTCCGCGATCGAGGATAACAATCCGGTCATGTTCATTGAACATCGCTGGCTGCACCAGATCAAAGACAGCGTTCCCGAAGGGTATTACCGGGTGCCGCTGGATCAGGCGAAAGTGCTGCATGAAGGCGATGCGGTTACGGTTGCGGCCTTTTCCTATATGGCGGTCGAGGCGTTGCTTGCCGCCAAGGCGTTGAAATCGGCCATGGGGATCGGCATCGAAGTGCTGGATATGCGGAGCGTGCGCCCTCTGGATGTGGCGAGCGTGCTGAAATCGGTGCGCAAGACGGGGCGATTGATCGTCGCGGATACGGCGTTTCGCACGGGCAGCATCGCCGGCGAACTGATCAGCCAGGTCGCCGAGCAGGCATTTGCTGCGCTGAAAACCCATCCGGTGCGTATCGCGTCGCCCGATCATCCGGCGCCGACCTCGCACTTCATGGCAAAGTACTATTACCCGGGTCCGCAGACGATTGCCGACGCGGTGCTCGACATGACAGAGACCGGCAAGGATACGGCAGCCTATCGCGAAATGTGCGCGCTGATGCTGCGTGAAGAGCCGCATGACACGCCGAATCGCGGATTCACCGGACCGTTTTGATCGTTTAACCCGCGCAGCGATTCGTTTGCCCCCTCGCCCGCTTGCGGGAGAGGGTTGGGGTGAGGGAAACGGGCATGGCAAGTTTCATAATCAGGGGTGGCCATTGCCATGCCCGTTAGGGCAGGGTTCAACAGAAGCAAAATGAGATCAGGGAACCATGGGTAACAATCTGCACTATGCAACCGCAGTTACGCCGACACCGGGTCATGCCTGGCGCCAGCTATCCGACGGCGAACGCGTCGCGCTCGTCGGGAATGCCGTGGCAGACAGGATGGCATCCTTGAATAAAATGCTCGTCATCGCGGAAGCAAAGCCGGATGGGCAGGTGATCGTCAGCCTGCTCGAACCGGTTTCCGCAGACCGGCGCGGCGCCTTGCTCCTCGACCTTGAGGAGATGCTGAAGCAGGCGGTCGATCCGGGGCTGGCCGTCTGGCTCGAACCGCTTGGCGACCGCAGTTCACTGCGCAATCTTCGCGGCATCGAGGTGAAAGCATGAGCGCGGCAGTTCAAACGCGCGAGGGCGCGCTGATCCTCGACTCCCACAAGCTTTCCTACCACACTGACCGCGTGGAAGCCTGGGAGGCCGGAGAAAGAATCGCACCGGTCAGTGTCGATATGTCGCTGACGCGCGCATGCGGAGCCATGTGCTCGTTCTGCTATGCCATGATGCAGGAGTCGCAGGCGCGCAGCAGCATCAAGGTGCAGCATGCGCTCAACCTGCTCGACGATTTCGCCGCGATCGGCATACGCAGCGTTTCGCTGGTTTCGGATGGGGAAAGTACGTTATCAAATGCGTATGTGCCCTTCATTCAGCACGCTGCGGAGCTGGGGATCGATGTTGGCAATGCGACGAATGCATGGGAATGGGGGCCGGAGAAGATCGAGCAGGTGCTGCCCCACCTTACCTGGGTGCGCTTCACGGTCGCCGCCGGCCGGCCGGAGAGCTATGCGAGCATCATGTACAAGGGGCCGGAGCATACCGAAGTTTTCGACCGTGCCATCGAGCATATCCGCTACGCGGTCGAGCTGAAAAGACGCAATCGCCTGCCGGTCACGCTGGGCATCCAGATGGTGTTGATGCCGCATCTGAAAGACGAGATCATTCCATTCGCGCAGCTCGGCCTGGACCTCGGGGTTGACTACGCCGTCATCAAGCATTGCTCGGACGATGAGCAGCACACGCTGGGCATAGACTACAGCCAGTACGAAAGCCTGCACGGCCTGCTGGTTCAGGCGGAGTCCATGAGCAACGAACAAACCAAGAT
>Ga0209212_1006657_pt1 | contig 13112 bp, 13 predicted proteins | sample RifGroC2_FD_183996 | JGI IMG/M metagenome (GOLD analysis project Ga0209212, IMG submission 183996) | Groundwater microbial communities from Rifle, Colorado, USA - Groundwater C2 (SPAdes) (version 2) | ecosystem: Environmental > Aquatic > Deep subsurface > Groundwater | place: Rifle, Colorado...
GCATCGTGTGACAGCGTTGAAAACCATCCCCGCAACTTTGCGCTGACACCGAAAGAGGCCGCCATATATGAGTTGCTGGCACGATCGCCCCTGCATATCGACGATATCATCAACCAAACTGAATTGACAGCCGGTGAGGTTTCCTCTATGTTACTTCACCTTGAACTCAAGGGTGCGGTTACGCCACTTCCCGGCACTCATTACGCAGCCGCCGGATAATAAATAAACGAGCAAGGATAATACAACATATGCCGCAGAATCTAGTAATCGTCGAATCGCCTGCCAAGGCGAAAACCATAGAGAAATTCCTTGGCCCGGACTACAAGGTGCTGGCTTCTTTCGGTCATGTCCGCGCACTGCCCAGCAAGCAGGGTTCGGTGGACATCGAAAAGGATTTCGAGCCCAAGTACCATGTCCTGCCTGAGAGCAAGAAGCATATCGACGCCATCAAGAAGGCACTGAAAGATGCCGACCGGCTGCTGCTGGCAACTGACCCCGACCGCGAGGGAGAGGCCATATCCTGGCATCTGCTGGCGGCCCTGGGTCTGGATAAAAAGAAGCCCGGTATCGAGATCCAGCGCGTCGTGTTTCATGAAATCACGAAAGATGCCATCATCCACGCGGTCCAGAATCCCCGTGACATTGCCGGAGAGTTGGTTGACGCCCAGCAGGCTCGATCGGTGCTGGACTACCTGGTGGGTTTCAACCTGTCACCATTTCTCTGGAAGAAGATTCGCTATGGCCTGTCGGCCGGCCGCGTCCAGTCGGTAGCACTGCGTCTGGTGTGTGAGCGGGAAAAGGAAATTCAGGCTTTTATTGAACAGGAGTATTGGACCATCGCTGCCAGGCTTGGCGTTGCACCGGGACAGGAGTTCAAGGCCGGATTGGTTGAGGTGGGAGGCAAAAGGCTGGGTAAATTTGACATCCCCGGCAAGGAGATTGCTGACGGGCTGAAGGCTGCCCTCCAATCAGGGGCCTACCAAGTGGCCAAGGTTACCAAGTCGGAGAAAAAACGCAACCCGTCGCCGCCATTCACCACCTCTACCCTGCAGCAGGAAGCTTCCCGCAAGCTCGGTTTTTCAGCCAAAAAAACCATGTCCACAGCACAGAAGCTGTATGAAGGCATCGATATCGGCGCAGAGGGTACGGTCGGTCTGATCACCTACATGCGTACCGACAGTGTCAATCTCTCGACCCAGGCGCTTACCGAGGCTCACGATGTCATCTCAGCGGCCTACGGCAAGGAATATGCACTGGCCAAGCCGCGAATCTTCAAGACAAAAACCAAGAATGCCCAGGAAGCCCATGAGGCGGTCCGTCCGACCTATATCTCCAAAACACCCTTGGAGATGAAGAAGTATCTTACCCCTGATCTATATAAACTTTATGAACTGATCTGGAAACGCACCGTGGCCTGCCAGATGGCAGAGGCTTTGCTGGACCAGACCTCGGTCGATATCAGCGCCGACCTGGCGAGCGTTATCTCCACCGGGCCGTTCTCAGGGGCAAGGCAGTGCGGCCTTCGGGCAGCAGGCACGGTCATCCGCTTCCCAGGCTTCATGAAGCTTTATATCGAAGGGCTGGATGACCAGGATGAGGAAAAAGAGGGCCTGTTGCCTGCCATGAATGAGGGCGCAGCGCTGAAGATGCATGAGATCCTCCCTGAACAGCACTTCACCCAGCCGCCGCCCCGCTACACCGAGGCCACCCTGGTCAAGACCCTGGAAGAGTACGGCATCGGCCGTCCTTCCACCTACGCCTCCATCATGAATACCCTGGTGGAACGCAAATACGCCCGCCTGGACAAGAAGCGCTTCTTTCCCGAAGACGTGGGCATGGTGGTCAGCGATCTTCTGGTAGCCCACTTCTCACAGTATGTGGATTACAATTTCACGGCTGGCCTGGAAGAAGAACTGGATCAGGTTTCCCGTGGTGAAATTCAGTGGAAACCACTCCTGAAAAAATTCTGGGAACCATTTGTTGCGTTGCTCAAGCAAAAGGATGGTGAGGTTCAGAAATCAGACCTGACGACCGAGGCAACGGATGAGAAATGCCCGGAGTGCGGTCAGCCATTGGTTGTCAAGCTGGGCAAGCGAGGAAAATTCATCGCCTGTTCCGGTTTCAAGGAGGGGTGTAAATATACCCGCAATGTTGATGGCGACAAAGATGCAGAAGCAAGCGAGCCGGTGATCTCGGATGAAAAATGTGAAAAATGCGGAGCTGCCATGCTGATCAAAGACGGCCGCTTCGGCAAGTATCTGGCCTGCTCGGGCTATCCTGCCTGCAAGAATATCCAGCCCCTGGTGAAACCACGGGGGACCGGCGTGGTCTGCCCGGAATGCAAAGAGGGTGAACTGACCGAGAAAAAATCCCGCTACGGCAAGATGTTTTACTCCTGTAACCGCTATCCCCAGTGCAAGTTTGCCCTATGGGATCTGCCGGTGGAGCGCGCCTGCCCCAAATGCGGTTTTCCATTGCTGGTCAAAAAAGTTCTCAAGCGTGAGGGAGAATTCCTCAAATGCCCCAAAGAAGGGTGTGATTTTAAAGAAGGTGGCAAGGAAAAGGCTTGACCTGCAGGATTGTTGTTTGATTTATACCAATGATACTAACCGGTTGTTTGCTGCAGCCATACGACATAACGGTATTGTCTTAATAGTATGATCTGTTGCACACACCCGGATTGTAATCGGTTTTAAAAAAATTGCAGGGCGATCTTTGATGCATCGTGTCGAGCAACCTTGCTCTTATACTCGCCGGGACATACTGTCGGGTCGCTGCAGAGCAGCAAGCCGCAGATCTCACCTGCATTCATGCGTTTGGGGAATGGGTCGGTGCAAATTAACAACGCACCGGAAATAGAGATGTTTTCAAGTATACACGGGTAGTTTTTGCCATCGTAAACCAGAAGACATTTGTCAGAACAAGAAACTCTCAATCCATGTCTAGTTACATCGTACATTTCCGCCTCCTTCCCTCTTCCGGAATAATCCGGTCATTTTCATGACATCCGTTTGATACAAATATACTCTTCTTTTATTATTATACTCTTTCCCAAAAAAACCGGCATACACAAAATCTGACAACATAAAAGTGATTTTAAAACAAAAAAAGCGGTCAGCCCAATTGAGCTAACCGCCTGTTTTTTAATGGCGGAAGAGGTGAGATTCGAACTCACGGAGGCTATTAACCTCGGCGGTTTTCAAGACCGCTGCCTTAAACCACTCGGCCACCCTTCCATTGTCAACATTAGTTACCGATACTCTTGCCCTCAAATCTCTCTTGTGCTGCTAAATTTGGCTTCAAAATGTATCTTCACTTGTACTATGATATTGACTCATAAGTCAACCTAAACGGACACTCGGACAGATAATTGCTCGACAACCTCTCTGGCCTGCTTATCAAAGCGGGTGTCGGGCGGCAATCTCCTCGGCACTTGCCGTGCGTATTGACGCAACAGAGCAGTTGAACACCAGCGCGATTCCTGCAAGCGGATGGTTGCAGTCAAGTACGGCTTTACCGTCGGCAATTTCGGTTACCGTGTAAAATAACGAATTTCCGTCCGCCTCTTCTGCTGTCACCCCTTCAATCATCATTCCTACAGAAAGTGGATCGGGAAGGTTGTTGATGGGCTCTATCTGGATAAGATTCGGATCGTATTCACCGAAAGCCTCGCTCGGCTGCATCTTTATCGTCACCGAATCTCCGACGGATTTACCCGTCAAAGCATCTTCGATAGCGCTGAATATGCCATCATAGCCGCCATGAAGATAAACAATCTGCTCTGCACCGTCATCGAGCAGGTTCCCGTCCGGGTCGGTAAGATTATAGTTGAGGGTGACTACAGAGTTTTTGGCAACCTGATTCATTTTTTCTCCATAAACATGGTTTGTTTGAACGATAACCTGTTAAAGATGTTGTCAAAATTGAAATTACTTCTTTGTCGCGGGGTGTTTTTTCGCAGTGGAGCCCTTTTTGGCTGTTGAAGGTAAGGCCTTGGTTTTTTCAATTTTTGCCGGAACAGCTGCTTTTACCTTTACTGCAGGCAGCTCAGCCTTGTTTTTTAAGGCCGGCACCGACGGCTTGACTCTTACGGCCGGCAGTGCAGCGCTCTTTTTCTGGAACTTTGCCGCTCTTGTCTCCCTCGCCCTGGCCAAAACATCTGTCAGCCCCCTATCTTCTGCCATTTTCCTTCGAGACTCCGTGTAAGTCTTGGCGGTCAAAGACTGCGATGAACTGATGCCATACTGCTTCCGGTACTGTCCTGCTGTTAACTGGTGGGCAACGGTCAAATGTTTCTTGAGGGTCTTGAACCCTCCCTTGCCGCAGACCATGCAGATAACTTCATTTTTCTTGAATGCCTGTTTGATCGTAAGCTTGGGTGACTCTGTGATGGCTAAAGATTCGGTGGCGATGTCAGCAGCATCCTCAAGCCCCTGCAGGGCGTTGTAAACACCTTGCAACTCCTTTACAAGCTCTTCCGAGGTTAACGGTGATGCAGCTGCGTGGGCCGTGACGATCTGGGCCGTCAATTCGATCAGGGTGGGCATGTATGGATTCTCCTTGCAGGTAATTGCTTCCAGTATAGGGACTGTGGAAATATGAGGGCATTTACTTTCTACACAACTAATCTGCATCACAACGATAAGTAATGGCCTTGGGGGAGATTAATTCCAGCACGTTGATGATCCTGGCGGAATTGGATAGTTGCGATACCACGGCATAATGTTTTCATTAACTCACCTGTTTTGACAAATACCAGATATATTCGATATATGCAATTCCTTTAATGGCGATTTTTTATACAAAAGTTCAATACGAAGAAACATTTTCAAATATTCCCGCAAAAGGCATTCAGTTGCAGATGGGCACAGATAAACGCCGACAAATCATAATGATAGGTATGTTTGCTCCTATAAAAAGGCTACGGTCTCCTGGCTGTGGCGGGAGACCGTAGATTGAATGGGTGTGGGTGAGCTGTTCATTTAAATTGTTATTTCCTGCTGATGCAGGATACCGGGCAGATATCTATTGCACCATCCTGAATCTCCTCTTCCGATGCACCATCCGCATCGAAACATTCCGCTTTGTTGTTGTCATCAAAACGGAACACACTTGGCAGGTTTTAGATACATAAACCGCAACTGATGCACAAATCCTGCTCTACAAAAGGTTCCCGTGCCATGTCAATTCTAAACGCAAAAAGCCCCTGCCCTTGCCGCCACTTTTGGTCAAAGTGTTGGTCAAAGCCAGGGGCTTTATTGTGAAAATAGATTCAAACAGGAGAGGGCGGGAACCGTATCAGGAAATGCGCTCCATGCCGCCCATGTAAGGGCGCAATGCCGCAGGAATGATCACCGATCCGTCATCCTGTTGATAGTTTTCCAGGACGGCTACCAGGGTTCTGCCCACAGCCAGGCCTGAACCGTTGATGGTATGAACGAACTCAGGCTTGGATTTTTCATCTTCGCGGAAGCGGATACCACCACGGCGGGCCTGAAAGTCGCCAAAGGTGCTGCAGGAGGATATCTCACGGAAGCAGCTCTGACCAGGCAGCCAGACCTCTATATCGTAGGTTTTTGCGGCTGAGAAACCGATATCGCCGCTGCACAGGGCCATCACCCGATAGGGCAGCTCCAGCAGTTGCAGGACCTTTTCGGCATCTGCCGTGAGTTTTTCCAGCTCTGCCGCAGATTCCGCCGGGTGGGCAAACTTGACCAGCTCCACCTTGTTGAACTGGTGCTGCCTGATCAGGCCGCGGGTATCCTTGCCGTAGGAACCGGCCTCGCGCCGGAAGCAGGGGGTATAGGCCGCGTAGCAGATGGGGAGATCGCTTTTTTTGAGAATCTCGCCACGGTGGATATTGGTTACCGGAACCTCGGCGGTTGGGATCAGGAAATATTCCGGGTCCACCATCTTGAAGAGGTCATCCTCGAATTTGGGGAGCTGGCCGGTGGCGGTCATGCTTTCGCGGTTGACCATGAAGGGGGGCAGCACCTCCTCGTAGCCGTGAATACCTGTGTGCAGGTCGAGCATGAAGTTGATCAGGGCCCGCTCAAGTCGTGCTCCTGCCCCGCGGTAAAGGGTGAAACGGGCGCCGGCCAGCTTGGCGCCGCATTCAAAGTCAAGGATACCCAACTCCTCGCCGATCTCCCAGTGTGGTTTGGCTGGGAAGTTGAACGTGCCCGGAGTTCCCCAGGCACGGATTTCGACATTGTCGTTTTCGGATAACCCGATCGGTGTGGATGGGTCAGGCAGGTTGGGAACCGTCAGGAGAAAGCTTTGCAGCTCGTCGTCCACCAGCTTGAGTTCATCGTCCAGCACCTTGATCTTGGCGGAGACCTCACGCATTTCAACGATCTTGTCCTGAACCAGGCTCTTGTCCTTGACCTTGCCGATCTCCTCGGAGACGGCATTCTTAACGGCTTTAAGCGCTTCGCTTTCGCGCAGCAGCGACCGTCGCCGGTCATCCAGGGCGCGAAAACCTTCCAGGCAGGCAGCACCACCGCGAGTGCCCAGGCGGCGCTCGGCTTCTTCCAGATTTTCACGGATATATTTCATATCGAGCATAGAGAACACCTTGAAAACTATAGATTTCTAAGAAAGAGTAGTACTTTTATCATCCGTTGAAGATAAACGTCAATGTTTAATGCGATTTTTGGGCTACGTAGGCGGTGCTGCGCTGCTCGGCAAAGGTCAGGTGCTCCATCATCGCCTGGCGGGCCGCTTCGGCCTTTTTGTCGCGGATCGCCTCGAAGATGTCCAGGTGGTGCCGGTACAGAAGGTGGTGATCCTCGCTGGTCAGATAGATTGCCCGCCAGACCCCCTGCTGGAACTCCTTCATCGCATCGAACAGGCTCTGCATCAGGTGCAGCCAGACGATGTTATGGGTGGCCCTGGCAATCACGATATGCAGATTGGCATCCAGGTCCTCGGATGGCTGCAGCCCGTTCAGGTTGCGCTCCATGGCGGCTATGATCTCTTCCATGCGCCTGATATCTTCCGGCAACGCCCGCTGGGCCGCATAGTAGGCGGTCCACGATTCCATGCATTTACGCACCTCGATCACATCCAGGGCCCGGTCCTGCTGGACACGGATCAACTCGCTGAGCGGGTTTGCAGCCGTGGTCTCCACCAGCGACATGACAACCGTGCCGCCCCCCTGGTATGACATCACCAGTCCGGAGGAAGCCAGCAAATTCAGCGCCTCGCGCACCGAAGGGCGTGATACGCCGAACATCTCCGCCAGTTCGCGCTCCGGCGGCAGTTTGTCGCCGGGGGTGAAATCACCGGCCAGAATCGCGGAACGGATCTGGTCGGCAATCTGGCTGGAAACTTTTTTCGGTTTTATCGGCTGAAATTTCATGGGTATCCAATCAAAAATGGGTGTCCCAAAAGAGCACCTCCTTATCTACTATATCCGATTGAAGTTTGCAACCAGCAGTCACATTCGGGGGTGGAGTCATAACCGTAGACAGTCTGAGTTTAGCGATACGTCAGGGCGTATTGACCGCCGATCCGGAAGTGGGGGGGATTATGGCGAGGTTCGTACCAGATCGTTCAGCATCCCCGACTTTTCACTTTGGCTGATCAGGGAATTAAGCAGAACTCCGGTAAATATTCCGGTTGGTATGCCTGTCAGCAAAAGAACAGGCAAATAGTAGATCAGGGCGCTGTTTTGAAGAATAAGACAGGCTGCCAGAAGTTGCCCCATGTTATGAGCGGCAGCTCCTGCCATGCTGATGCCGATCATGCTGAAGCATGTGGTATGCTTCAGTAAAAGCGCCATAATCATGGTGCTGCCGACTGCTCCTGTCAGCCCCAGCATGAAACCTGGCGATAAGAACATACCGCTGATCAGCGATCCGAGCAGCACACGCATCAGCGCTACAGTCAGTCCGTCACGGAAGCCATACAGATAAATAGCCAGCAGGGTGACCACATTGGCAAGCCCCAGCTTCACTCCCGGCACCGGCAGTGGAATGGAAAGCATACCTTCCACAACATGCAAAGCCGTGGCCAGGGCCACCAACAGGCCCATAAAGACCATTCTGCGCGTTCCCTGACTCGTCAACGGGTTACGGCGTCCAATGGCGCCGTTCCTTCAATACGTATCATGATCTCACCCGGAATACAGACGATGGTTTCTCCAGGATTTTCAATCCACCTCTGGTTGACGCAGACTTTTCCCGCGCATGGAGCTTCCAGCATGCGAATGCGATTCCCCTCCACCCCCACGATTGAAGGGCCGAGGCGGCCCTGGAGAGTAAAAGATGAGCGAGTGCCGGGTGTCAGGTCGATCGTCCGTAGAATCTTGCCCTGTACCGAAATTACCGCCTTGGAGCTTTGGAGTTTGTCGTCGCCCCCTGAGAAACGGCTGTAGAGCGCTGCCATGGAAAGCAGGGAAAACAGCACAAGTCCTGCCAGCAGAAATTTATCGGCCCTGGTCATAGCGATATGAATCTCCCGGCAGCACCTCTATCCTCCCCTTGAGGGAAGAGCTGTGCAGGATGCGTCCGTCGGCGGTGACCAGAAAAACCTCTACGCCGCTCATCTTTCCGGCTGTTTCCAGAGCTTTTTCAGGTGGCAGAACGAAAAAAACCGTGGAAAGAATATCGGCCAGGCCGGCGTCTTTGGTCACAACAGTTGCGCTCATGGTACGGACAGCCGGATAGCCGCTGCGGGGATCAAGGATATGGTTGTAGCGTTTGCCGCCGGCCTCGAAGTAGCGGTAGTAATCGCCTGACGTGACGGCCGATGCGTTCTCAAGCTGAAGGACAGCCGTAACGGCCGCGGATTTCCGGGGGTCCTTGACGCCGATTTTCCAAGGCGCTTCGTGGACGTTCCGACCCAGAGTCCTGACATTGCCTCCCGCATCTATCAGAGCTTTTTCTATGCCGTTTTTTTCCAGAATCCAGATAGCTTTTTCAGCGGCATATCCTTTTGCCATTGCCCCCAGATCGAGCTTCATTCCTGCCTTGGTTAAAAACGCCGTACGCTCATGTCCGTTCAGCACCAGCTTGTCGCTCCCCACGCGTGCGAGAGCGGCCTGAATGCTGTGCGCATCAGGCACGTGCGGGGCTTCACCGCCGAATCCCCATAACTCCATAAGCGGACCGATAGTAACATCAAAGGCCCCCAGACTGATGTGATGATATTTTTTTGCCAGTTCCAGCATGGCCATAATATCGTTGTCTACCATTACCGGCTGTTTTCCGGCCTGTGCATTGATGCGGCAGACATCGCTGCTGCCGTAGGCGGCGGTTCCCGGTTGGGGAAAGCCATCAGCCAGTTCGGCAATCCGGCGCATTTCGGCAAAGGCCTCTGCCACGGCCTTCTTCAGTACTTCCTGGTTTCTGCCGTACACCTTGATGCTGATCAGGGTGTCCATCAGAAAGTGCTCGCTGCGGTATTCGCGGATTCTCCGGGAGTACTGAAAAGAGGCGAGGAGAACTATCAGCAGAACCCCCAGCGCAGAGAGCAGTAACTTTCTTTGCCTGATCATGATGCCGGTTTACAGACGTTACATTGCAGACATTGATTTGCATTGGTATCTTTGATGCCCAGCATAACCTTGTCCGAAAGCGGGGGGATGTTGTCGATGGCCTTGGTCGGGCATTTCACGGCACATATGCCGCAGTTTGTGCATTTTTCATAGTCTATGACCGCCACGGTGCCTTCGCCGACAGCAACCACATGCACTGCGTCTTCCGGGCAGTTCTTTTCGCAGATCTTGCACTTGATGCAGGCCACGGTACAGTTGGCCTTGGCCTCCTTCCCTTTCTGTGTGTTCACACAGCGCACATGGGCCAGATGGGAAATACCCACCAGTTTCAGTATCTGCTGCGGACATTCCACCACACACTTGTTGCAGCCGGTACAAAGATAGTAATCCACAACCGGAAGACCGTCGGCCCCCATCTGGATCGCCCCGAACGGGCAGACATGGGAACAGGAGCCTTGCTGCACGCAACCGTAGTTGCAGGCTTTTGGTCCCAGGAATTTCTTCAGAACGGCATGGCAATCCTGGATACCTTCGTAACGGTAGAGCATCCGGACGTGTCCCAAACCGCCATGGCAAAGGAGCTGGGCAACCGAGCGCTCTTCATAGGCAGAGACATCGCTTCCCAGGATTACGGCAATTTTTTCATACAAAGACGCTCCTCCGGGCGCACAGGCGTTTGGTTTAGCTTCATTCGCCACCACCGCCTCGGCAAACCCTGCGCAGCCGGGAAGGCCGCAGGCGCCGCAATTGGCGCCCGGCAATACCTGAAGCAGGGATTCCACCCTGGGGTCAACTTCCACCGCAAATTTTTTTCCGGCAATGCCCAGAATTATTCCGAACACTCCCCCCATAGCCGCCAGGGTTATAACTGCAACCAGCATCGGTATACCTCCATTAGATCAGACCGGAAAAGCCAAGAAAAGAAATCGACATCAATGCCGCAACTATCAGCGCAATGGGAACGCCCCGCATGCTTTCCGGGATATCCGCATCTTCTAGTCGTTCGCGAATTCCGGACATGAGAACCAGCGCCAGAGTAAATCCTGCTGCATGACTCAGGCTGTGAACCATGACCTTCCCCAGTGAAAACTCTTTTTGAATATTGATGATCGCGACGCCCAATACGGCACAGTTGGTTGTTATCAGCGGCAGATAGATTCCCAGCGCCTTGTAGAGTGAGGGACTGAATTTCTTGATTACCATCTCCACGAACTGGACCAGCGAGGCAATAACCAGGATGAAGGCAATGGTCTGCAGATAGCCGATGCCGAGGGGGGTAAGCAGGTAGGTGTTGAGAGCCCAGGTGATAAATCCGGCCACCACCAGAACGAATGAAACCGCGCCTCCCATGCCGAGGGATGCGCTAAGCTTCTTCGATACCCCCATAAACGGGCAGATACCGAGGAACTGGGAAAGAACGATGTTATTTATGAATACCGCGCTGATAATGATGATGAAATATTCCTGCATCCGTCAGACCTCCGTTCCCTATGCGGTTTTTTTCTGAATTTTATTCAAAAGCGCCAGCAGACATCCCAGTGTAATGAAACCGCCGGGGGGCAAAATCATCATAATTGCCGGGATATTTTCCGGCAGGATCGTCTGTCCGAAAAAAGTGCCTGCTCCCAGGACTTCCCTGAAAGAACTCACCAGCACCAACGCCAGGGTGAAGCCTGCTCCCATGCCCAGCGCATCCATGATTGAAGGAAGGACGGGATTTTTGCCTGAAAAGGCTTCCGCCCGCCCCAGTATGATGCAGTTGACAACAATCAGGGGGATGAAAATCCCCAGGGCTGTGTAGAGCGCCGGTGTAAATGCATGCATCAGCAGGTCGATCATGGTGACAAATGTTGCTACGATGACGATATAGGCGGGTATCCTGACGCTGTTGGGAATAATCGATCGCATTGCAGAGATAACAATGTTGGATGCCAGCAGCACAACACTAAACGCCACACCCATGCCAAGGCCATTATCCACTGACGTCGTCACGGCAAGGGAAGGACACATCCCCAGAAGCAAGCGGAACAACGGGTTTTCCCTGATAATTCCCTTGGTGAATTCATTGGTCAGGCTCATCTTGAATACCTCACTGACTTGGGGCTCATTGTTTTCTCCCTGCTCCGAATGTTGCGTTGAAATGCTCCCTCGCAGCATTGACACCTTTGGTAACAGCCTTCGACGTTATGGTGGAAGCGGTTATGGCCTGAATCTGGTTATCCTTGACCGGTGCGGTCTTGGTAACTTCCAGCGGCAGAGTTGCATTTTTATCCTTATAGCGGTCCTGGAAAAAACGATCCTTGGCCTTGGCCCCAAGACCCGGTGTTTCCGTCTGGCTCAACACCTTGATGGCGGTAATTTTTGCGGCGTCAATATCGAATCCGGCCAGAATACTGATTGTCCCGCTGTATCCCTTGGTCTCCACCGCATAAATTACTCCTGCCGGCATGCCGCTCCGATAGGCGATATTAACCTCTTTCAGCGCAGTATCATGGGCATCCTTCAAGTAGACGGCCGACTCGTTTTCCACTTTGTCCGACTGAGGATACACTTCCTTGAAGCTGGCGATCTTGTTCTGCCGGATCTGCTCTGCTATCAGGGGCGTTGCCAGGCTGTTGACGTAACTTAACCCGGCGCCGGAAATCCCGGCCACCACCAGGAGAAAGAGAGACAGTTTGAAGATGTCACGCATGACTACGTACCCTCCCGAATATCCGTGCCTTGGTGTAACGGTCGATCAGCGGCGTCACCATGTTCATCAGCAGGATCGAATAGGCAACCCCTTCCGGATACCCCCCCTTCAGACGGATCAGGACGACCAGCGCTCCGCAGCCTGTGCCGAATATGATCCGCCCCAACTTTGTCACTGGAGAAGTAACCCAGTCCGTGGCCATGAAAAAAGCTCCCAGCAGAAGACCACCGGCACAGAGATGAAAGAATGGATACCAGATCCCTTCCCCTTTGATCGTCCCTGCAATGGCCGTCAGTACAAAAACCGTCCCCAGGAAGGAACCGGGAATCCGCCAGTCGATTATTTTCCGGTACAATAGATACGCCCCCCCCAGCAGAACCGCCAATGCGCTGGTTTCCCCGATACTGCCGCCCACCGTGCCCCAGAACAGCTGTTCAAGGGAAGGAAGCGCCTGCCCTGCCGCCTCTTTCATGATGCCGAGCGGTGAGGCGGTGGTTGTTCCATCCAGCGGAGTGCTCCAGGTGGTCATGGCTACGGGAAATGAGGCCAGCAGAAAGGCTCTCCCCACCAGGGCAGGATTGAAGATATTCTGTCCCAGGCCGCCGAAGAGATGCTTGGCAATGACGATGGAGAATACCGAGCCGACCATCGCCATCCAGAGCGGCAAGGAAGGAGGAACGCAAAAAGCCAGCAGCAGACCGGTAACCATGGCGCTGTGTTCTCCACCGGTCTCCTTTTTCATTGCTTTCAGGCAGACGAATTCGGCAGCCCAGGCGCTTCCGACACAGGCCAGGATAACCAGCAGCGCCGGAAGGCGAAAAAGGTACAGCGCGGCGATCAGCGCCGGGCAAAGGGCGATCAAAACATCCCGCATGGCATTGGGAACATTATCCGCACTATGAACATGGGGAGACGAGG
>Ga0209212_1006658_pt1 | contig 13110 bp, 12 predicted proteins | sample RifGroC2_FD_183996 | JGI IMG/M metagenome (GOLD analysis project Ga0209212, IMG submission 183996) | Groundwater microbial communities from Rifle, Colorado, USA - Groundwater C2 (SPAdes) (version 2) | ecosystem: Environmental > Aquatic > Deep subsurface > Groundwater | place: Rifle, Colorado...
GTGCGCTTCGGCAGGACCTTTTTCATTTCCGCCGTCACCAAATCGGCATCCTGCGAATCAGCCGCCAGTTCCCGCGCCTTGGCATCGAACAGGAGCAGATATTCCTTCATCTCCCGCAGATCCTTCGTGGTGGAGAGCGGGCCGTGGCCCGGTATGATCCGCTCCAGATCCATGGCCAGGATCGCGTCCAGGGACTTGGTCCAGCCGGAGATGTCGCCGTCGGCCATGTAGGGATGGAAGTCGGTGAAGAGGATATCACCGCTGAAGAGAAGCTTCCTGGCCGGGAGATGGACAATCACGCTCCCTTCGGTGTGGGATGGTGCCACGCGGATCAGTTCAACGATCTCGCCCCCCAGGTCGATGGTCAGCCGCTCGCTGAAGGTCAACGTTGGAATAACAATCTCGGTTCCTGCCATATCCTCGGGCTTCAGGCCGAAGTTGGCGATGTTTTTCAGGGTTGTTTCGCCGACCTTTTCCAGCATCCTGCGGTCGGCGTCATGGGAGATGACCGTGGCGCCCAGCTTGGCAAAGACACAGTTGCCAAAGGCATGGTCCAGATGGGTGTGGGTGTTGACGACATACCTGATCGGTTTGTCCGAGACTTTGCGGATGTCGGCCAGAAACCGTTCCGCTTCCCTGGCGGAGATGAGGGTATCGATAACGAGGATGCCGTCCCGGCCGATGACGATCCCGGCGTTGGCGGCGAAGCTTTGGGCGGGGGAGGCGTCTTTCTGGCCGACGTAGGAATAAACGTTGTCGGAAATCTTCGTCAGCCCTTCCCCTGCGAATGCCACTGTGTTGAATACTGCCGTCATGGCAAAGATACAGATAAAAACGAATTTATTCACGTCTTCCTCCTTTTTCAAAATGATATTAATGTAATGTAAAGGGAATAACTTCTCAAGTCCTCAATAAAAATTCCTATTGCAAGAAGCGTTTACCAGCTGCGTTTTAGCGCCAGGTGAACCCGCCGTGCCGCGGAAAGGGCGCCAAAGGGTCCATCATTCGAGCCGTACGGGAGTTCGCCCCCGACCGTAACCTTCCACAGATCCGTCAGGTTGTAGCCCGCCTCAGCCTTGAGGAGGCCGTCACCGTGTCTTAGTCCCGCGGTCCAGACCAGCTTCCATTCTCCCCATTCCTCGGTCCGGTTCCAGGCTGCGATCAGGGCAGGGAGTATCGCCCGGTCAAAGAGCAGGGTTTCATCACTAGGTGTATCCAAGGCATTACCCGCCAGGGTGATCAGCAGAGTGCCGTCGCCGAAGCCCTTTTCCGCACTCAGGGATCCGATGAGGGCATCCCCCAGGTCGCGGTCCCGGGAGAAAGTAGCAGCAACCTCGCCACGCAGGACCCAGGGGCCGATGAGTCGGGAGAGCTCGATCCCGACGCCCTCCTCCCTGGCGTAGTGGCGCTCAACCGGGAGAACAAACCCTGAAGATGTCAGTCTCCCCTGTCCGATACGGAAATCCAGAAGCGGCGCGGGGCGCACCCCGATTCTCCCCCACGCTCCCAGGTCCCAATCTCCGAAGGTGTAGAGGGTGCGCAGGGCGGCAAAACCGAACTCTGTGGGAGGAGAATCGATCTCCTTGAAGAAAATGCTCACGGGAATATCTTCTGTATTCATGGGGGCATTGCGGCTGCCGAGTACCGGGATACGCCAGGGGGTGGTCACCGGAGAGACGACCGCTTCGTACCGCAAGGCATTTTTCTGTCCAGTCAGGCGCACGGCCCAGAGGGGAAGTTTTTCATCGCTGAACGGGTCAGTAAGATCACGAGGCAGGAAGGCATCTGCCGGGGAGTAGCCGTCGGTTTTGCCCCAGCCAAGCTGGAAACGGCCCAGCTGGAGGTCCAGGTCAGGGGCAAGCGGCAGTCGCACCCAGAGATCCTGCACCGAAAAAGGAGGCCGCCGGATGTGCCGGTCAGCCAGGTCGAGCAGCAGCGGACCCTGTTCATCCGAAGAGATCCACTCACCTCGCAACGAAGCGGTCAGCTGGACATCGCCGAACTTCTGCTCCCATTTGTTGAAAAGGGTTCCCCAACCAAGCACCCATGGATCGTCGCGGCTTGCGCGTTCGGAATAGGCAAAAGTCTTTGCCTCGACATACCCGGAAAAACCCTCGGCCAGCGCCTGGGCAGAGGTAATCAGGGTCAGCATGATCAGACAAGCCTGTAGTTGAAGCCGGATCAATCGCCCCCCTCTCTATTCAGGTTTTGAAGTGTAAAGCGACCGCCAGGCTGCGGCTTGTCAAAGGCTATTTCTTTCAGAATGACCGTTGTTTTGCTCCCCTTCTTCAGGTTGCTCATCTCCCATTTTCTGGCTACCCAATGTCCATCAACATTCTGCAGGTCAGAAAGATTAAAGACCTTGCTCGGTTGCTTGTCTCCCTTCAGATAGAGCTCCTCTCGCAGCAGGTAGAGAATATCCTTGCGCAGGTAGAGGATTTTCTTCTCATAGACCGACCTGACGCCGCTTTCCAGCGGGACTGCCGCAATCACATAACAGGGCTGACCTTCCACGGCCTGCTCCCCCTGCAGTGCCACCTTGTACTTTTCGTGATCAAACTCCTCCATATCCTCATAGTTGAAGTCTGTGCCGACAAAGGATGCATCCCGATCCTGAGAGGCAATGCGCCGCTCCCGCTTCATGGAGGGGAGGTAAAGCCACTGGTCGTCGTTCTGCCCGGCAGAACGGGAGATGGAGAGGAAACCTACCCCCTTCACCTCCGGCGGATCAGTGAAACGCGTCAGGGTCTTGGCGTCACCGGCATACCCTTGCCGGAAACTTTTCCAACCCTTCCTGCGGACCTTGCCGTCCTTGTTCACCACGGTGAGATTCCCGGCATACTGCTGGGTCTTGGTGCGATGACGGTTCTCGGACTCTTTCAGGAGCGCCCGGGCGTCGGCGCCCCAGGCCAGGGCGGAGCAGAGGGCCGAAAGAAGAGCGGCCGTAGCGAGCCTGAGCAAATATTTACCTGCAAATTTGTTCTCGTACATCTCTACCTCCGCAGTTAAATGGTCTTTTTCTTAACCCCTCCCTGCCTTAAATTATGGGGAGGAACGCATTATCAAGGGTTGTGATGTTTGCTCCCCCTCTTGAGTGAAGAGGGGGCTGGGGGGAGTTAGCTTTTGATCTTTGCTACAAAACCTTAACCCCTCCCTGCCTCCCCTTATCATAAGGGGAGGAGAACTCTCCCACCTCTCTCTTAAGCTAAGAGGACCCATGGGCCTAAAGGGCCAAGGGGAGTTGGGGTGCCTATTCATACTCTATCGCCTCGGTTATCTTCAGCCGTGCCGCCTGGCGGGCGGGGACCCAGGCGGCAAAAGCTGAGATGAGCGGAAGGGCGATGAGTAACTGAGCCAGGATATCCCACGGGTAGTGGTGGGGCATGCTCCACCCGGTGAAGAACCGGGCCACCGCTCCCTCCATGAAGGCGGCGAAAAGATTCCCGGCTGGAATCGCCACGGCTACGGCCACCAGGGCGAGTATAAGCGCCTCCGCCACGACGCTCCGGACGATCTGCGACGGGATTGCGCCAAGCGCTTTCAATACGCCGATATCCCGGGTCCGTTCCGCCACCGAGATGAGAAGGGAGGTGACGATGCCCAGGAAGGCCACAACAAGCGCGAGGAACACGGTGATCCGTGTCATGGCGTGAAAGGCATCTATGGCCTTCTTGATCTCAGCGATGAACTCCTGGCGAGTCGAGATTAGCGCTGGCATTTTACCGTCCAGCTTCGCCCGTATCAGGTTCCGTACCTGGCCCACATCCGCTCCGGAAACCAGCGACAGATCGAATATGTCCACCCGGTCATCCTGCCAATGGCGCAGATAGGTCGCACGGTCCATGAAGACCCCCCCCTGGTCGGAGCTGTAATCCCGCACCACCGCGGCTATGGGAAACCGCACGGGTCCCGTGGGGGTCATCAGCTCAACCACCTGCCCGGCGCCCAGTTTGAAGCGGTCTTGGAAATTCTCCGAAACAAAGCACATCCCCTGCTGGCCTACCCCCACGCGTATCGACTCCTCGCTCCCGCTGAAATATTCGTACTTGATCCGTTCCAGCACCGGCTCAATCTCGAAGGAGCTGATGACGATCTGGCGGCCCTGATACTGTGGGCGGATTGTCCTCACCGATTCAACTGCCCGCACGCCCGGCACCTTCAGCAGTTCCTGCCGCAGGTTGCCGGCAAAGAGGAAATCGGGGCGCGACCAGTTGGCGGACGCCCGAACGTAGAGGTCGCTGGTGAGAACATCATCCATCCACTTGACCATCGTCGCCGTCATCGAGCCCATGTATCCGCCGAGACCGAGCACAAAGGTGAGGGAGAGTGCCATGGCCATGACCGTACCGGAGGTCCTGCGGGGAGCGCCCAGGAGGGCATCGGAGCAGAGTCTCCCCGCGACCGGTGACAGCCGTATGAGGAGCGGCGCAATGAGGTGCAGAATCAGGCGGGAAAGCGGCCCGACAAAAAGCATCATCCCTACTCCGCCTAGCGACATAACGGAAAGGATGAGAGGGTTTCCGCCAAAGGGGGGGAAGAGGGCGATGAGAACGGCGCAGCCCATGGCAACGGCGCCGGCTGCGATCCTGGGCGCACGGTTTCCGGCAATCTGTGCCTGGAAAGTCCCTTTGGCAAAGGCCTCGGTCGGGGAAATCCGGGAAGCGGCAAGAGCCGGATTCCACGCCCCCACGACAGAGGCAACGACCCCCAGTATCATCGACTCCAGCACGATCCCAGTGGGAAAACGGACGGAGCCTCCGGATGAGGAGATGCCATATACCGTTTCCGTCGTCTGACCCATCATGCGGAGGAACCCTTCGGAAGTAGCCCCCCCGGCCAGACAGCCTACAGCGCCGCCGGCCATACCGATCACCAGCGCCTCCATGAGGAACAGAGCCTGCACCTGCCGCGGCGTGGCCCCAAGGGCGCGCAGTGTGCCGATATCGCGGCGCCTGCGGTTCACCGCCACGTTAAAGGCGTTGAAGATCAAAAAGGTGCCGATGGAAAGGGCAAAGCCGCTGGAAACATTGAAGCCCGCCACAAAATTGTTGACCGTCTGCTCCATCTGCTTGCCCCGGCGACCCGGCGTCCCCACGCTATAGGCTGGCCCCAGAGCCTTCTCCAGCGCCGCTGTCCCCTGGGCCACCGTTGTCCCTTCCGCAAGCCGCACATCAATGCGGTCGAAGCGGCGGCCCCGGCCGAACAGCTCCTGGGCGGCGTACACATCCACGATCATCAGGTTGCCGCCGAACGCCTCGGCAAAGCCCTTGGGAGACAAAAGTCCCCGTATCGAAACCCGCTTCACACCGGTCGGCACCCGCACCGGGATGGTGTCGCCGATCTTCAGCCCTGCCCGCTGAGCAAATTCGCGGGTGAAGATGGCGGAATCGGGCTGGGCCAGGAACAGGAGCGGATCGTCCAGATCAGCGTCATCCCCCTCGAAGCCGTAATCGCGCATCTCCCGGTCCCCCAGCAGATCGACACCGATCACCATCAGGCTCCCAAGCTCTCCCCGTTCCGGCACCACAATCTGCTCAATGACCGGTGAAATCGCCCGTATCCCCTGAAGACCCCGCACCTTCTCCTGGATCTCCTCCGGCACCCCTCCGGTCATGGTAATCTGAAGATGGGCCTTGCCTGCGACACGGTCGACAGTTGAACGTATTCCTTTGACCAGCGTCCCCTGTGCGCTCCGGATGGCGCTGAAGGTTGCCACGCCCACCACCACTCCCAACAGGGTCAGTAATGTCTTCATCAAGTGACGTCTGACGTAGCTTACGGACAGGGTCCGGAGCAGGAAAGTCATATTCCACCCCCGGTTTGCGTGCTGTCCCCCACCACTTTACCATCCCGCAGTTTGATCAGCCGTTCGCAGGCGGAGGCGGCATGGTGGTCGTGGGTGACCATGACAATTGTGGTTCCGCGCTCGCTGTGGATGGTGCGGAGCAGACTCAGTATCTCTTCCCCCCGGGCTGTGTCCAGATTACCGGTCGGTTCATCGGCCAGCAATAGCGGCGCGTCAGTGACCAGTGCCCGTGCGATGGCGACCCGCTGACGCTCGCCGCCGGAAAGCTCGTCGGGGAGATGATTGGCCCGGCCCTCGAGCCCGACCTCCTTAAGCACCTGGGCGACCTTGGGGTAATCTCCCCGGCCGGGACGCCGGCCAAGTGCAGCGGCAGCGCCACATTCTGGCTGACCTTCAAGGTCGGCATCAGGTGGTACGCCTGGAAGATGTAGGAGACCTGGGAGCGGCGAAACAGGGAGCGCCCCTTTTCGTTCTCCCCTGCCAGGTCCTTCCCCGCCACCACCACCTGACCGGAAGTGGGGACATCAAGCCCCCCCAGAAGGTTGAGCAGCGTTGACTTGCCAGAACCTGAGGGACCCATGATCGCCACCATCTCGCCGGCCTTGATGGACAGATTGATTCCCGCCAGGGCCGTCACCTCGGACTTCCCGGCGTAGGTCTTGATTACATCATGGAGCTTGAGCATTGTTTGATAGTCTCCTTTTCGGTAAAAGCTAACCCCTCCCTGCCTCCCCTTATTTCAAGGGGAGGAGAAAAAGGCTAAAAGGCACAGTCTTTGTTCCCCCTCTTAAGTTAAGAGGACCCACAGGACCCATAGGGCCTAAAGGCCTAAAGGGGGTAGGGGGAGTTATGTTCACTTCGCTTCGGCTCCGGCAGACTCCCGCAGAAAGATCTTCCTGAATTCGCAGCGCCCTTTTAACTTGTAACAGAAGGCCCTCCCACCGAAGGTGAAACGATTGGACCAGATGGTCATGGGCAGGCTTCTGGTGTAGCCTTTGCGAGCCGCTTCAATAACGTTGTCAATGCCGCGCCGGAAGAAGGCCCTGTCCCCGAAATCGAATACCCCTTCCTGCTGCCACGGCTCCATAAACCAGTAAAAACCGCTCCGGATAACTTCCAGATGATCCGGTTCCATTTCGTCGGGGTCATCGAAGCAACAGGCCCTGGCAATGGCCCGATTCAGGCCCGGCAGATCCCGGTCTAGCGCTGCCTGGATCGCCTGGTTTGAAAAGATCCACTCCTCGTCGCTTAAAGTCAGGGTGCAGCCGAAGTCGATCATCCCAAGGCGGCCATCCGCCATGAAGATGAAGTTGCCGGGGTGCGGGTCTGCCGGGAGCCAGTGCAGGCGGTAATAAAGCCGATAGGTAGCCACCGTCAGCAGGGTGGTAAAATGATCCCGCTCCCCCTGGCCGGGATCTGCTGCCAGGAAGTCGTTTATATGGCAACCATGCAGGTACTCGGTGGTCAGCACCCTGGCGGTGGAGTATTCGTCATAAATCTGCGGCACAACCACCCGGTCTGCGGGTGTAAATGCACTCCGGGCAGTCGATGGTGAGACAAAGCGGCTGGAGCAGAAGTCGTAAATTGCGCAGGTCGGCCTTGATGGTCCGGGCGATGCCGGGATACTGGATCTTGACCGCCACCTCTTCGCCGCTGTGCAGCCGGGCATGGTGCACCTGTCCCAGGGATGCGGCGGCAAAGGCCTGCCGGTCAAAGGCGGCAAACACCTCTTCCGGCTCGCGCCCGAACTCGTCCAGAAAGACCTCCCGAACCAGGGAGTAGTGCATGGGAGGGGCCTCGAAATGGAGCGCGGAAAGCACCTCGGCGAATTCCTCCGGCAAGACTTCAGGGAGATTGGCCAGCAACTGGCCAACCTTCATCACCGCCCCCCTCATGTATCCCATGGTGCCGAATAGTTGCAGTGCCGCGGCAAGATGGGCTTCACTCTTCAACCGCTGCTTTTTTTCTGCATCGCAGAAGCAGCTGCGCAGCCAATAGGCGAAATATCCGGCCGTTACCTTGGCCTGGAGCGAGCCCAGGGTCCAGATCCGGGAAAAGGAGTGCACCGGCACCTTTTTATTGGATATTTCTGCAATCAACCTTGCCAGGGCCAAACCGTTAGGATCTGTTGCGCTGTCCTTGGGAAGGGCGTCGAGCAGCATTTCCATCTGAACCGTTTCAGTAGCCCTTCCATCATCAACCTGCATCTGCTTCTCCTTTGTCCGACCCGGTGCCGGAAATCACCTGCACGAACATGCGGATTGAATAATCGATCAAGGCCTGGCTGGCTTCCTGGTTAGGGGATGGGTCGTTGCTCCAGTAAGCGAGTATTCCCAGGTAGAGGGACCAGTACATGGTCATGGCCACATAATCAGGGGCCTCGGCAAAACCGTGCCGGCCGATGATCTTCTGCACGGCGTTAAGATGCCCCAGCCGGGCAGCTTCCCCTTCCTGACAGACGTTTTTTCTGGGAAAAGGGCTCAGGGAGCGCTCCAGAACTGGGCCGAGAAAAGGGCGCAAAGGGCGCAGACGCCGCAGACCCGAGGCGACAAACAGAAATAGCTCTTCGGCCAGATCCTCTTTACCGGTGCAACGGCGCAGGAAATCCTCCCTCCCCTGGTCGAGCGCCTCGGTGACCATGGTCATCGCCAAGGTTTCTTTACTGGGGAAATAGTTGAAAAGCGTGCCGGCAGCCAAACCGGACGCCAGGGAGATGTCCCTGGTGGTGGTATCCTCGAATCCCTTGACGGCGAATATCTCGGCCGCCTTTTCCAGGATGCGGGTCCGGTTTTCCTGTTTGGCTTGTTCGCTGATGCGCATCAACTTCCTCCATTAAAATGAGCGTGCTCACTATAAAACCCTTCCGAAATTTGCGCAACATAAAAATGAGCACGCTCATATAAAAAACATAAAACCGTTCCCGATCTAACGGCATCACCCAGTCGGTAAAGATCAGGAACAACAACTCCCACCCCCAACCTTAACCAGCTTCCGATCCTGCAGCCATTCGTTGATCAGCCCTGTGGCGCAACCAACACCGGAGTCCACGGCAATCGCCTTGACCGGGCAGTTGAGCGCACAGGCCCCGCACTCCATACAGGCGTCCAGGTCCGTGATAGCGGCTTTTCTTCCCGTAAGAGAAAACACCTGATGCGGACAAACCTCCAGGCACCTGCCGCAACCGATGCAGACGGCCTGATCAAGCTTCAATGTGGCTACTGACTTTAAATATCTGAAACCTTGCAAAATGTTACTCCTCCATTAATTACAGGAAACGGCTCGCCAGCAGCATCAAAAGACCCATGACAATAGCGCCGCCCATGGACGGCAGGGCGATTGCCATCTCCTTTTTCACCCCTGATCGGGAGGTATAGGGGGAACAACCGGTGAAATTAAGTGTAAAAAAGGCACTCACGGCAGGGAGCACCAGAAATGCGGCAACAGTCGCCCAAAAGTTCCAGCCAGATCCTCCGGCCAGCAGATAGAACAGCACGACCCAAACCACACCTACCACGGCCCCCTTCACGGCAAAACTCCGCCCAGGGAGCCATGGAAGCAGGAGCGGTCCGACAATATTTCCGGTCAATGAAGCGCCAAACCAGGCGAGAAAGGCAGTAAGTCCCGCCATAGGTGTGCTCGAAATGTAAAACAGAAGGAAAATCCCGAAGCCCCCCAGGGCAATAGACTTCAACGCCAGTACCAGTTCCACCGGGATCAGCACCAGCCGCTCGTAAAAGGTGAAGGTCAACGCCCGCATATCAGGTGTGGTGACCATACCGTTATCCAGGTATTCAGGCAGGTCATCGGCCCTGATGGCGGCGTAGCTGATGTTGAATCCGCTGCGCCGGGCAACCTTGTGTGCCGACACGCCGGGCGCTCCGAGTATCGGCAGCAGCAATCGCCGATGGTTGACCACCCGTGCCAGTCCGCTGGCTGCAATCCTGCGCACGAGCTCGTCCGTACCGAAGGTCCCCTTACCCGCTGCGCACCAGACATTTATTCCATAGGTTTCCAGCACCAGCAGCCAGACATTGCGCCCGGCCAAGGCGCGGCGGACAATGTCGTAGCTCATCTTGTAATTGGCGGTGACAACCACCTGATCAGCAGGTCCGGGATTTCCAATAGCATAAAGACCGGGCGGAACGATGAAGCTCATCCGTCCGATGCCCCAACGCGCCTTGCAGGCACCAAGCCGGTCGGCAAAGGTGAGTTCCGTGGACACTTGCGCCACCTGCCCTGCTTCGGTTTGCAGCCACCCCAGGAATCCTGGGACCTTCTCGCTTATTTCTCCGCCGCCGGCAGAGGTGGGAGGGCCTCAGCAGGGTGGCTTATCCGGTTCAGTATCGTGGGCGCTGCGGCGCACGGCGGTAAGCTTTTTCTTTTCCGCTTCATTTGCCATTCTGATTTTCTGAATCTTCATTACGTGTCTCCAACCACCATATACTTGAACTTGTAATATTATCATATTGTCACTCTTTACACCCACCCAAATTCCAAAATCGGTTTTGACAAATTTTGTCAAAACACCTAATGTCATGTCATGCTTTCATTTGGCCAATGGCGAGTCAGGATAACTTCAAAAAACAGCGGCACATTGCAGGAGTAATAGGTCTACCATGAAACATCTCGCCCAAACCTTAAAAGCACTTTCTGACCCGATCCGCCTGCGCATCGTTCTGCTGTTGCAGGCCGAGGGTGAACTGTGCGTCTGCGACCTCATGGCGGTGCTGGGCCTCCCCCAATCCACCGTATCGCGCCACCTGGCCTACCTCAAACGCAGCTGCTGGGTTGATATCCGCCGCCAGGGGGTCTGGATGCACTATTCGCTCAGCAAGGAAAGCTGCGTTATCTGCAATGAACTGCTCCATATCCTCAAGCAACATGCCGCCAACCTTCCCGAAACAGCATCCGACCGCCGTATGCTTGCGGCCTTTCTGAAGAACAAGCCCGCAGTATGTTCCTGATACCAAAAAAAACTGGCCGATCAATCAACTGACCTGCCAAGTCCTGCTCAACCTGACTAACAATGCCTGACAGAAACAGGCGTCACGTCCACCTCCTCCGTCTCGTTTAACCCCGCACCGGCAAGAATCGCCTCAATTTCCTCGATGATCTCCTCTTGCCGGGCAAGGGTCTGTTTTCTCTTCAACTCTGCGGCACGCCGCTCCATGCGGCGCGAGGCGCCCTCAATGTGATTGAGCCGGAAACGGCTTTCAGCCATCAGGGAACGGTGAAACACCTCGGTAATTGTTGCCAGGAGATGCTGTTCCGCCAGTTGGGCGAAAAATGACTCCGGCGCAATGTTCAGATGAGGTGGGAAGCTGTCAGCTCGTTCCGGTTGCTTCATCTGCCCGGTAATAGGGGCGAGAGGCCTGACTGCAACGACTCCGCTATCGGGGTCGTGGCAGAGAACGGATAATTGAAGTGCCTGGACGCCATCGGTTTGGGTTAGCAGAGTGTTGATCGCATCCATGACAGCATGAATAACCTGGCCGATTTCTTCAACCGCATGGGGACCATCCAGATGAACGTCAACCTGCAGTCGACCGGCAAGCTTGTCGCCAACCGAGATTTTTAGCAACTTGGTCTCGTTGTTTTCAACCAGCGGCAGCGCAGCGAGCAGCAGATCATTGAAATCGCCACAAAGCCCCCGCTGCGAACCAACCAGCAGCAGCACATTAGTCTCCACGGCAGACCGTTGCGGCTGGGGATAAAATGTCAGAAAATCAGCAGCGGCCTCCTCCAGGCTTGCTACCATCTCCCGTTGCGCGACAAGGATACGGGAGAGTTTGCCGGCCTCCATCAGGGCCAGGTTCTTCATGACCCCAAGGATAGTGTCGATGTCGCCCAGAGCACGCAGCCTCCGTCCAAGCTCACGCCGCCCGGCCATCTGCCCCACCATGATCCACCAACGCAGCGGCAACCAGTTCGCGCCATGCCTCCTGGGTGCTTTCCAGCGTACAGCGCCCTTCCTCCACAGCTGCGACGAGCCGTTTCGTAAGTCCTGGAATCTCTTCCGGCAACATTCCCTCCAGCATCCCCTCGTTGAAGGCCGTGAGCCAGGCCAGCTGATACTCAACCGGAAACGGCGCACGCCGCTCCTGCCGGAGCAGTTCCCGGAGCACCTTGCCACGCTTGATCCGGGCTTCGACTGAAGCCTCCAGACGCGCACCGAAACGGGTGAATACTTCCAACTCAAGAAACTGGAGATAATCGAGCTTCATTCGTCCAACCTCCTCCTTGATCCTCTCGTGCTGGGCCTTGCCACCGATACGCGACACGGAACGGGTGATGTCGATGGCCGGCAGGAAGCCGGCGGCAAACAGCTCCTGGTCAAGGTAGATCTGGCCGTCGGTGATTGAGATCAGGTTGGTGGGGATATAGGCGGCCAACTCCCCCTGCTGGATCTCGATGATCGGCAACGCGGTCATGCTGCCGCCTCCATGGCTTGCGGCTAATACGGTGGAGCGTTCCAGCAGGCGGGCATGCAGATAAAAAATGTCGCCGGGATAGGCCTCACGACCCGGCGGCCGTCGCAGCAGCAGGGATATCTCCCGGTAAGTCTGGGCATGGAGCGACAGGTCGTCGTAGACGATCAGGGTATCCCGCCCCTGGCGCATCCACTCCTCGGCAATGGCACAGCCGGCAAAGGGCGCCAGATATTTAAGGCCGGGCAGTTCAAACGCCTCTGCCACCACAACGGTCGTATGGGCAAGTGCCCCGGCAGCCCGCAGGGTCTCGACAATCGTAACCGCCTTGGATCGTTTCTGACCGATCAGGACGTAGATGCAGAGGACGCTGCTATCTTTCTGACTGATGATTGCATCCAGGGCCAGGGAGCTTTTGCCGGTGGATGACCCGCCGATGATCAGCTGGCGCTGCCCCTTGCCGATAGGAACCATCGTATCGACAATGGTCGTGCCGCTGTACAGAGGCGCATTGACAAAGGTTCGGGCCAGGATCGACGGGGACGGCCCGAAGATCTCCCGGTGCATGCAGTTGTGTGATGGAGGCAGCCCGTCAAGCGGGTGGCCCAGCGGGTCCACGACCCTTCCCAGCAGGGGATCTCCCACCGTCACGGATGGCCTGGAGCCGGACAGCAGCGCCCCTGTTCCGGCAGTGAGACGGTCGGTCTGCTGGAGCAGGATGGCGCCTACCAACTCTTTTCCCAGGTGAAAGACCAGTGCCCGGCTGCCATCCTCCAGATTGATGATGTCATCCAGGGCAGCCGAAGGGAGACAACGAATCCAGGCCACACCATCCCCCACGGCAACGACGCAGCCACGCTCCATGATGCGGGTTTT
>Ga0209212_1006660_pt1 | contig 13109 bp, 13 predicted proteins | sample RifGroC2_FD_183996 | JGI IMG/M metagenome (GOLD analysis project Ga0209212, IMG submission 183996) | Groundwater microbial communities from Rifle, Colorado, USA - Groundwater C2 (SPAdes) (version 2) | ecosystem: Environmental > Aquatic > Deep subsurface > Groundwater | place: Rifle, Colorado...
TATTTTTTTGTTAGAAGTATTTTTTTACTGCGACAAATTCTTCCGCGATTTCAGGATGACAGACAATCTCAACGGTTCCTTCCGGGAGGTTATCTAAAAAATTATCCATATCTTCCACCCAGTCGAGGCTGACAAGAGCAGTTGATGAAACGCAAGCTACTTCCAAGCAAGCTTTAGTATCAAGAAATCTCAATAGGTGTAAAATGTGGGCAATAAAAACATTATGGCGCAAACTTGTGCTGTCACCAAAGCGTATGTAGGGGATGTTGTAATCTTTCTGAAGTCGGAGTGCAATTTTAAAAAAGAGGGGAAAAAAATGGACATGCTCATGAGAATTAATTCCATCGGGACTGCGACCGAACATTTCCTTAAATGTTTCAATTTGATATCGCCATTCTTTTTCAACCTTGCTTGGCAGGATTTCCCCCATTAATAATTTGCCGATAAATTCAAGCGCGCGACTAACGGCTCCTCGTCTGGTTTCTCGCTGCTCGTCAAATTTATGCAAAATATCAAGATGGATATCAATTTTTACTCCACTGCGATTAAGCTGCTCTATTTCTCTTGGACTAATTATTCCGCGAGTCATTACGCCTACGCGGTTTATTTTTCCCAATGATACAAGGTATAATATATTGCGGTTGGCTCGGCTGCTTATTCCAAAATCATCAGCAGCAATTAATAGCCTTTCGCGATGTGATTCGTAAGAAATATTTTCCATAAGCGTATTGGTATAAAATATGTGTTTGAATAGATTGTACTAGCATGGTATAATCGAGCAAAGTGAGTGAAATGAAAGTACTCTTTCAATTTCCGAACGCGCGAAGACTATATCTATATAATCGAGCAAAGTGGAGCAAAATTAAAGCAAACTTTAATTTCCGTTCGCCAGTTGGTGGAGCGCAAAGATTATATCTATTTAATTTTAGCAAACTAGCAGGTAATTGCAATATTATTTTTTTATAAAATTATTATGGAACTAAAAAGGTATAACGTATATTTCTTCTTTATTACTTTAGTCGGTATCAGTGTTGTAACCTATTTTGTTTTCAAGCCCTTTTTAATGCCGATTTTGCTGGCTGCTATTTTAGCGGTTATGTTCCAGCGACCGTATAATTTTTTTGTGCGTTTGACTAATGATAGCAGAAGAATAAGCGCATTTTTTATTTCATTTCTTGGTATAATCATATTTAGCGCTTTTTTCTTATCAATTATCGGTTTAATCTTGAATGAAGCATCAAATTTTTATCACACGACACTCGGAGCGCAGGAATATCAAAATTATCTTGATAAGACTGTTAACAATGTTAATAATAACAATTTTTTGAAATCTATCGGTTTTGACAATATTGTTAATGCAGATACGATCAAAAATTCAGTTTCTCAACTGGGTCAAAATGCCTTTGCTATTGTGCAGAAAACATATCAAGGAATAGCTAGTCTGATTTTCTTCACAGTCATTATGTTCTTTACCTTGTATTACTTCTTGATTAGTGGAAAGGCATTGGTGAAACATATTATGTATCTTAGTCCTCTTCGCGACGCTCATGAGAAAATCTTGATTAAGAAATTCATTTCAATTAGTCGCGCAACAATAAAAGGAACATTGATAGTGGGAATTGTGCAAGGCTCAATAGGCGCGACACTGTTTGCTGTGGTTGGCATTCCATCAGCGGTTGTTTGGGGGATTGTAATGATGTTTCTATCACTTATTCCAATGTTGGGCACGGGGTTAATCTGGCTTCCAGCTGCAATAATAATGTTTTTGTTGGGAAACGTTTGGCAAGGTATTGTGATATTGATTGTTGGCGGTGGAATTATTTCTACTATTGATAATTTCCTTAGGCCAAAACTTGTTGGAAATGACACGCAGATGCATCCATTAATCGTATTCTTTTCTACTCTCGGAGGAATAAGCCTTCTGGGATTCTTTGGCTTCATTGTGGGGCCAATCATAGTTGCTTTATTTCTGGCATTATGGGAAATTTATGGGGTTGAATTTAAATCGCAACTTAAGAACTTCAATTCTTAAATAGTTGAATTATGAATCAAGAATCACGAATCAAGATTCTTCAGCATAATTCATGATTCACGATTCATGATTCTTTCTTGGTATCAACATCTCCCTGAATATATTAGCCCGATTGCTTTTTCAATCGGGCATTTTTCTGTTCGCTGGTACTCGGTGTCATATATCGTGGGTTTCGCGGTTGCTTATCTAGTTTTGATGTTTCAGATTAAACGCAGTGAAAATTTAAGAGTCATCAGTCATCTGCCTGCCTACCGGACAGGTGGGTCATCTGCCTGCCTACCGGACAGGCAGGTCATCAAAAAAAATATTCACAAAAAAACAAATAAAGATGACCGATTGCTGATGACAGATTACAATTTGCTTTTTCTTGATTTGCTGTTGCTATCTTTTTTTGGAGCTCTTGTTGGCGGGCGATTGGGATATGTACTTTTTTATGACCTATCATATTTTATTGCTCATCCATTTTCTATGATTTCTCCATATGTGAATGGGAATTTGGTTGGAATTTATGGCATGAGTTTTCATGGCGCGCTTTTAGGAATACTGCTTGGCAGTTTTATTTTTCTTAAAATAAGAAAAATAGATTTTTTGAGTTGGGCTGATTTTATTGCACCTGCCGCATCACTTGGATATTTTTTTGGTAGAATAGGAAATTTTTTGAATGGGGAGCTATATGGACGCGCGACCGATTCCCCGATCGGTATGTATTTTTTGGCAGATTCTGACAAATTAAGACATCCTTCTCAGCTTTATGAGGCTTTCCTTGAAGGAATCTTACTTTTTATAATTCTACGAAAAATGCAAAATATGAACTTAATAAGGGGAGCCGTATTCTATGCCTACCTTGTTGGTTATGGAATTTTGCGAATAATTCTTGAACAATTCAGGCAGCCTGATGTTCAAATTGGTTATGTTCTTACATTTTTTACGATGGGACAAATTTTATCATTAGCTATGGTTCTATTTGGAAGTGCATCATATTTCATCTTGAGAAAAAATATAAAAAATAAAATACGAAAATAAAACTGGTTTGTTAGTGTTAAAGAATTTTAAAATATGATATACTGTTAGCATAGTAATTCATCATCAAAAGAAAATGAATAAAAAAGAAACTACGAAGAAAAAAAGTTTTTCTGGTGAACATAAAAAAACAATAGGAATAATTTTGTTGATCGTTGTAATCTTAGTAATTGCTATAATTGTTTGGGGCATGAGGCAGCCGAAGACTGCACTGCCTGCTCAAAATGTTTCCGAACAAAGCGGCGATTTTAGAGCTGATATTATTTATTATTATGGAAAGGGAGCATGTTTGCATTGTAAAAATATAGATAAAATTATTGAAGATAATAAAATAGAAAGCAAGATATCCTTTGCAAAAAAAGAGGTATGGCAAGATCCTGTGAATGATATGGAGATGCGCGAAAGAGCAGAAATATGTGCTTTGGATGTAACTAAGGTAGGTGTGCCATTTCTTTGGGCACGTGGAAAATGTTATGTGGGAGAAGTAGAAGTGAGCAAATTTTTGAAAAAAGAAATCGGGTTAGAATGATTCGAACAATTTGAACCCACCTGTCTTGCTACGTAGCATGCTACGTAACAAGAGCTAAGTTTTTCAAACGTTACGGATGCTAAAACAAAAAAAACAAAAATTCATAGATATCACATGTTCAGCTAGTCAACTTAGAAAGGCTGAACTGAATAAAATTTTGAGTCCTGGAAAATTAAACTCCACGCTTTTTTCTGGTGGGCGCAAAATGGATAAATTCTTTACGGAGGATTCAAAATTGTATATAACTCCCAGTGAATCTGCGAAATTACGAAAAGGTATAAGGCTTGATAGGAAAACAAAAAAATGGGATTCCTTGAGTTCTCGCATCGTGAACGATTTTGTTTATCGTAAGCCGTCACAAGCTAGTATATTGTTGGATATCTTAGAGCGGCGCTACGAGATGCTAAATGAATCATTTGCGCAGGCTTCGGAAAGTATCGAAAGCCATTTTTCATTAGTTAGGCTTTGGAATTTATCCATAGTTGGCTCTGTCCTATTCGGTATGGTAATGATGACTTTCGTATATCGCTATCTTGGACAAGGTGCTGCAGCTAATCAGCTGCAGGTTTCTGCAAATGCACAGCAAATGCAAATTGGAACAGATGGCAAAGTTTCAGCAACTGACACAAGTAGAGATGGTGAAGAATTTACCAGGCAAGTTTTGGAAATTGAAAGGGCAAATGACAAGAAATATCTGGAACAAGAGATTCGAGAAATGGTGAAAGGGTATCCAATTGAAAAAATGGCACCGTATATTGCTCAACAAGACAGAACTGTAGCAGCATTTATAATTGGTATAGCTAAAAAAGAGAGTGCTTGGGGTCAGCGCGTACCTACGCTTAATGGACAAGATTGTTATAATTATTGGGGTTATCGTGGACAGAGAAAATTGATGGGCACTGGTGGACATACTTGCTTTAACAGTCCGAAGGATGCTGTTGATACGGTAGCTAAAAGAATCTCAACTTTAGTTGAAGAACATGGGAAGGATACACCAGCTAAGATGGTTAATACTTGGAAGTGCGGGACAAGTTGCGAGGGAGACGCAGGAGCACCTAAATGGATAAGCGATGTTACGATGTATTTTGATAAATTAAATAGCGACTAGACTTTTCAAATTTTAGTAAAAAGAAATAGTCTGTTTAAAAGCCCATCTTGATGGGCTTTTTTGTGTTTTAAGAGTGAATAAATGATCGCCAATTATGAAATATATAAAGATTCATTGTTGTAGAACAGGTTACAAAAGTGTGGATAAGATGTTTGACTTGGCCCTCTAAAGTTGCTAGCATTAAATCTGCGTCCCTGAGGCCTTTGGGCTGAAAAAGACGATTAAATCAATAATAATAACGTATGAGTGATCCCTTACCCTTAGGGAAAAAAGCCCTTCCTGTAGCTAAAATGCAGGCTTGGCAAGCAATAAAATCAATCAGGAATAATAAAATCCTTTTTATTGCCCTATTATTGACTGTTTTTGGCTCTACTGTGCGTCTTTTTGAATCAGCGCCAACTCCTTATGCCTTGGCATCATCTGCTGGAGTAGCGGCTGTTCAAGTCGAATCGCCTATATTCAAAGAGAAAAGTCAGCTTTTTGAGCTCCAAAAAGCTCCAAATACTCCTTTAAATAGCCTCATGTTTGAAGCAAAGAGGCAAAAGGCAATAAATGGCTCTAATGAGCTATTTGCACAAAAAATATACGAAATAGTGGGGGATGCTCCAATTCGCGAAATGGTTCCATTTATCTCGCAGCGTGATGATAAGGTAGCGGCATTTTTAGTTGGTATAGCTAAAAAGGAAAGTAGTTTCGGATATGCCTCTCCGTCAAAAGATGGCATCACTTGTTATAATTATTGGGGATATAAGGGTTCAGCCGGCAGGGGAACTGGCATGGGCTATGCATGTTTTGCAAGCGCGGAAGAAGCGGTTGATGTTGTGGGGGATAGGATTGAGGTGCTGGTTGGAAAGAATCGCTCAACACCTTCCAAAATGGTAGATACTTGGAAATGCGGAACAAGTTGTGCTGGAGATCCTGGTGCGCCAAGTTGGGTTTCGACCGTAGCACTTTACTTTGATAAGCTTGTTGAAAAGAATAGTTAGAAAAATTTGAATATATTTTTGTTAAAAGCGTCCGTTTTTGGACGCTTTTAAAATTGCTGAATTTCCTTAAAAATGGTAAAATAAATACATTGATGTGTGAATTTATGATGTAATTATTCACTTAGCGCAACCCATTTTTATTGAGGCTTGTTATGATTAAGATAAAAACTAAAAATGCTTTCACTTTGATTGAACTTTTGATTGTTATTGCGATTATTGGAATTTTGGCATCGGCAGTTTTGGTGAATACTAATAGCGCAAGATTAAAAGCAAGAACTGCAAAAAGTGTATTGGAATTGCAATCCGTGAACACTTCCTTGCAAAGCTATCAGGCTTTATATGGATCTTATCCAGTTTCAAGCGATAGTGGAAATAATTGGGATGGTTACTGTTCTTTTTATGGAGCATCTCTAGGTGTTAATTGGATACCCTTATTAGCCACGGTCGGTCTTTCTAATGGTTCTTTGCCTATTGAGCCAAGAAACAATGGGGCTTGTTGGGATGATAAGAGGCAATATTTATATCGTTCAAACGGAACTGATTATAAGCTTATTTCGCATTGGAGTGAGAGTATGTCGGTTCCTGATAATCTTATTGACCCCGTGAGAGACACATACTCATGGGGATGGTGGTCTTCATCAGTGAGTGCTGGATGGTAGTGTTGTTTTCGAGCTCATCTTGATGCTTATGCTGTTTATTGATTTAAGAAATGTTAATAGAAAATAATGGGTTCCAACTTTAAATAATTAGAGAATGACGAATAAGGCAAAATAATGACTTGGATATTAATTACAATTGCTGCATATTTTCTTGGAGCTGTGACGGTTATTTTGGATAAATACCTTTTAAGTAGCGAAAAAATATCATCCCCTCCAGTCTATGCTTTTTATGTTGGCATGCTAGGGTTGGGAGTTTTAATGTTTTGGCCGCTTGGCTTTTTTTATTCGGCTTTTGTTTTGAAAATACCGTCTAATTATCAACTATGGTTAAGTCTGCAGTCAGGAGTATTTTTTCTAGCAGCCATAACAACTCTTTATTTTGCTATTAAAAAAAGCGAGGCTAGCAAAGTGACTCCGGTAGTTTTCTCAGTGGTGCCAATTGTTACTTTTCTAGCAGCTTTTTCATGGGGGATAGAATCTTATGCTAGTCAAAAAATTATTGGTATTGTCTTGCTGATATTTGGCGGTCTATTCATCTCTTTTGATCTTCCACTGAAATTTAATAAAAAAAAGTTTTTTGGTGGTTTTTATTTTTCCTTACTGGCTGGAACGCTGTTGGGCTATTCAACTTTTCTATTGAAACTAGTATATGATGAGCAGAATTTTTTCAATGGTTATGTTTGGACAAGGGTAGGCGCTTTTATTGGAACTTTAGGGTTATTATTTATTCCACACTGGAGGAGGAAGATTATTTTTAGTTTGAGTCATGGAAAAAAGAAAAAGAAAGAAAACTTATCAGTGGGAGCGCTTTTTGTTTTTAATAAAATTATGGGTGGTTCTAGTAGTGCGCTCATAAATATAGCTATAGGTATTGGAAGTGTTACACTAGTTAGTTCGCTTATTTCTGTGCAGTATGTCTTCGTGCTCTTAATTGCAATTATTGCTGGAAAACATTTACCCCATATTTTCGAAGAACGGTTGTATTTTTGGGATTGGGCACAAAAGGTTGCGGCAATTGTTGTTATTGCGGGTGGAATGTTTTTGATTTCCGCATAGGCGTCATTCGGATATATTTTATTGTCAAACGAAGCGAGCGAAATGATTCGCCAGCAGGCGAGCATTTCCGAGCGCCTGCCCGAAACGCTTCGCGTATCGAAGCGGGCGGGAGTGAAGACATCAAAGAGGTTTAACCTGCCTGCCGGTAGGCAGGTACCTCGCGGCTTGCCCCGGGTTAATACCTATTTATTTTATGCGGAAAAACAATTGCAACTTTTGAAATTAACATCAAAGATACTTGTTTTAATTGAAAATCACAAATAAAATATATCAAAAATTAAAAATAAATTATGAAAAAAAGAAATCCAGCAAAGGAAAAATTTATTTCTGCCACTAAGATGACTTTAAAGGTGATGTTGTATATTTTTGGAATTGTTTTGGCTTTGTTTTTATTATTATTGGCATATTCAAATCTGCCGGTGAAGAAGAGTCAAAATGACGCAAAAATAGGGGTAACCTTTTCTTATGTTTATGCTGAGCAAATTGGATTAGATTGGAAACAGGCATACTTGGCAATGTTGGATGACATTAAAATCAAACATGTCAGATTGCCTATTTATTGGGATAGGGTTGAATTGACGGAGGGAAATTATGATTTTTCACCAATTGATTGGCAGCTTGAGCAAGCTCAGAAGCGTGGAGTTGAAGTGATTTTGGTTGTGGGGCAAAAAGTTCCTAGATGGCCCGAATGTTATGTTCCAAGGTGGGTTGGAACGGATCCGAGCAATTTGGATGCTGCTATATTAAAAGAAAAATTACTTGCTTTTGAAAAAGTTGCAATCAATAGGTATAAGGATAATCATCCAGAAATTGTGAATTGGCAAATTGAGAATGAACCATTTTTGGATTTCGGCATTTGTTCAAAAGTTGATGTTGCACTCTTGGATGCTGAGCTTGAACAAGTCAGAAAAATTGATTCTTCTCGTCCAATTGTGGTCACTGATAGTGGTGAGTTAAGTCTTTGGATTTTGGCGGCTTCTCGCGCAGATGTTTTTGGCACAACCATGTACAGAGAAGTTTATAGTGAAAATATGGGTCATTGGCGTTATCCAATCGGTCCTAATTTCTTCAAGATGAAACAACTTGTCATAAAGCTTTTCGCGAATCAGAACAATGCGATTGTGATTGAACTTCAAGGTGAACCATGGGTGGCTGGATGGACAATTGATGCGCCTGTTGAAACTCAATTAGCTTCAATGAACGCCGCTATCTTGACCGATAATGTAGAATTTGCAAAAAAAACAGGCATGAAAGAAATTTACATTTGGGGTGTTGAGTGGTGGTATTATATGAAAACTATTCAAAACAATCCAACACTTTGGGAGGCTGCAAGAGCCTTGAAATAAAAAGTATTAATGTATGATAAATCTGTTTGGAAATATTTAACAAAAATTGTATAATAAAAGTAGATGAATATTAATTTGGAAAAAAAATATGGAACTTCATAAAGTGGCGCATAGATTGTTTCTCTTTGCGATGTTTGTTGTTTGCTGTACAGCTGTAATTTTATTTGCTCGAAATCGGGTCGAAGCGTCTCTTGCTGCTGATACTGCTTCAAATACAAGAACTGTTTCTGAACCAATTTCTTATGTTGATAAGACTGTCGATAAGGCAGTGACTGTGAATTCTACAACTACTGCTCCAACTACAACCACAGCATCAACTTCAACTCCAACTTTAGCTCCAGCTCCAACTCAAACTGTTACCTTAGATACTAGTATAAGCGCAGCAACTGATTTGACCGAACTTATGTTATCGGGAAATTCCGGTCCCTCTAGTAGTGATGTTAAACAGCCGACCCAGAATATTGAGAACGTTCAGACAACTCAAGATGCTACCGTTAAAACTACTGCGACAAGTGCCACTGAAACTGTAAAAAGTGGAACAACTACACCCGTATCAAGCAGATTAGTGGAAGTTTCAGTTGAGCCTGTGAATAAATTGCCTAGTCAACCCGTCTATGCTAGCCCAGAAAAGTCAGATTCTGCTAATGTTAAAGAAATTATTAAGGAGGAAGGCGCTATTAAGCGAGATGTTAAGCGGATTACAGAGCCAGTTGTTATAAAGGCGGCTGATTTAGCTATAGAAAAAAATCCAAAAATTTCAGGTAAGACACAGCAGGAACTTTCTGTGAAAAGTGTTGAACTTGTGAAAAAATATGACGGACAAAGTAGCCTCTTGTTGCAAGGTAAAGCATTGCCGAATTCATTCGTTAGCGTGTATGTTTTCAGTGAAGATCCGATAGTGATGACTGTTTTGGCGGATGCGGATGGTAATTGGAGTTATGAATTAAGTAAGGATATTGCGGATGGTGAGCATGAAGTTTATGTGGCAGTTACGGAAGACGATGGTCGTGTTGTTTCAAAAGCTGAACCTATAGCTTTTGTTAAAACAGCTCAAGCTGCTACAATGATACCATTTTCAGAATTAAGCCGCAATGAAGCCCCGATGCAGCGTTCAACTGCAAGTTACATATTAATCGCGATAGTTATTATGTCAATTTGTCTTGTTGTAGCACTTGCCTTGATTGGTATATTAACTCATAAATACAATACTGATGAGTCAATTATTTAAAAGAGGTTTTGATTTTGTTAGAAATAATCAAACGATTATTTCTTCACTGCTGCTAATCTTCGTTGTTATCGGAGCTCTTTTTTTGAATTCCTATGTTACACTTAATCGCTTTCAATCAAATTTGGACAAGACGCTGCGAGGAAAAGCAGTATTGGCTGAAAATATTATTGAGTTAGCTGCAATGGATTATTTTAATAGCTTGCCGCAGTCAGCTGAGAATTTGCAGGATAAATTAAATAAAATAAAAGAAGGAGACAGCGAGATTTCTGATATTAGTCTTTTTGTTTATGACGCAGCGAATAATTCTTATTCATCAGTTTCTAATGCAGAAAAAAAAGAAGTTAAGGATATTGAGGAAACAAAAAAAGAATTGGTTGCGGAAAATGCTAAAAAATTTGCATTGTCTGTTGATGATGCCTTTGCATATTTGAGCAATGACGAAGGAAATCGCTATTGGAATGTTGTTAAAGCTATTCGCGGCAGCGACGGAAAAAATGCTGGCATCTTGCTAATGAAACTTTCGCTCGCTGAAAATGACGTGCTAGTGGAAAAAACAATAACTCAAGTGTATTTGCTTTCAATTGGTGCAGTTATTGTGGTTCTATTGTTAATTTTCAATCATTTGCGATTGTTTGCTTATGAGGTGAAGGCCAAAAAATTAGAAGAAATTGATAAGATGAAAGATGATTTCATTTCAATGGCTTCACATGAGCTTAAAAGTCCGTTAACGGCAATCAGTGGATATTCTGAATTACTTTCAGACACATTCATTAAAGATGCCAATCCAGATATTAAGCTGGCTCAAAAAAAATATCTCGGCAATATTGTCATCTCAGTTGAACGTCTTAAGACATTAGTGGAAGATTTGCTGGATGTTTCACGAATTGAACAAAATAGGTTGCCAATAGATTGCAAGTCAACTAATCTTGTGCCTATTATTTCAGGAATTGCGGAAGAGATGAGCGTGATGGCGCAGCAGAAAAAACTTGATTTGATAAATAATATTAAAAACTTGCCGCCAGTTGTTGCAGATGCCGAAAGGACAAAGCAGATATTGGTAAACTTGCTGAGTAACGCAATTAAATATACGCCAACGGGAAAAGTTGAAATTCAAAGTAGAGAAGATGGTGAGTGGGTATATATAACCGTAGCCGATAGTGGTATGGGAATTTCTTCGGATAATTTGCAGCAATTATTTTCTAAATTTTATAGGGTTCAAGTAGCTGAGACAGCGAATATATCAGGAACAGGCTTGGGTCTTTGGATTGCTCGTGAAATCGCACAAAAAATGGGCGGCAACTTAAACGCAGAAAGTATTGAAGGAGTTGGTTCTCATTTTACTTTAAAATTAAAAAAGTTTAAATAAATGAAACAGCAAAAAATAGCAATTTTTGATATTGACGGAACAATCTTTAGAAAGAATCTTCAATTCGAACTCATTAACGAGTTATCTTGGATGGATGTTTTTCCTCGTAAAGTTCGCGATCAAATCGTGACACTTTATACTAATTGGCTTGAGCACAAAGGAAGCTATGAGCAATACCGTGCAGGTTTGGTTGATCTGTATGAGAAGCATATCTTTGGCTGTAAATTGATTGATGTGGAACGAGCAAGTAAGGGTGTGGTAACTTTTCATCAGGACAGAACATATGTTTTTGCTGAAAAGATTATCAAACAATTAAAAAAAGAAAATTATCACATCATTGCCATTTCGGGTTCACCTATTGAAATAGTAAGGGAATATGATAAGCTCCATTTGCATTTCGATGCTGTTTTCGGAAGTGTTTATTGCTTGAATGAGAAAGGTATATATACGGGTGAAACGGATTACGAGCCAGTTAAAAACAAAGGTAACTTGGTTAAGCAGTATGTTTTTGAACATAATCTGACATTGGAAGATTCCTATGGTATGGGGGATACAGAATCAGATGCAAGTTTTTTGGATTTAGTTGATAATCCTATCGCTTTTAATCCTAATGAGGAACTTAAGGCTATTGCGCAAGAAAAGGGTTGGCGAATCGTAGTAGAGAAAAAGGATGTAGTTTGGGAAATATCGCAAATAGTAAAAGAATGTTCTTTGTAATTCGTGTTTACGATGCGCAATCCTAATTTAAAATAAAGTTAACAATTGAACAAACCATTAGCTGTTAACTGTTGAAAGTTAATAGTTAATAGTTATTTGTTGAAATATGAGCCTAAATGATGTCCTTGAAAAAACAATAACGAAAACACTTTGGCTTTGGCTGCCATTCCATGCCCTTAGAAGACTTACGAAGGAATATTGGGAAAAGAAGATGAAATAGAATTAGTCATCGGTCATCGGTCATCGAGTCATCAAAATACAGCAGCTGATGACTTGATGACTAATGACAAGAAATATTTCTTCAATAAAAACGCTAACTTTTTACGGTTAGCGTTTTTGTTATAAGTCTGATTGTGATATGAAAATCTATTTTACTTTTTCAACAAATTTTGCGAAGATTGCAGGATTTTCAGCAGCCATTTGTGAAAGCACTTTGCGATCAGTTTCAATGTTTTTTGCTTTCAAGATTGCAATGAATTTGCTGTAGGTAATGTCGAATAGGCGAACAGCATTGTTTAGGCGTAGGATCCAAAGAGCCCTATTTGTTCGTTTCTTTGCTCTACGATCTCTGTGGGCATATTTTCCAGCCTTGATAACAGCTTCTTTTGCTGCTACAAAGTTTTTGCTTCGACGCCATCTGAAGCCCTTAGCTAATTCCAGGACTGTCCTTCTTCTTTTTGATGCGGCTACACCGCGCTTTACTCTACTCATTCAAATTGTTAAATTGTTATATTGATAAATTGTTATAATTGGCGTGCATCCCAACCATTTAACAGTTTAGCAATTTAGCAACATTTTTTTAATTATCTAAGTTACCTGTTTAAAATAGTTTTACTCGTTATTTAAAGCCCTAAGCTATTTACCAATTGCATACGGCAATGCTGCCACGATATTCTTTTCATCAGTTTTGAACATTCTTTTATCTTTCTTCTTTGCGCGACCTTCAGCTCCAGTTTCCTTTGAGTTGTAATGATTCTGTCCTGTTGCTCTTCGGATTACTTTACCATTCTTTGTAATCTTAACTTTCTTGATTACTGATTTCTTTGTCTTAATCTTCGGCAT
>Ga0209212_1006662_pt1 | contig 13107 bp, 9 predicted proteins | sample RifGroC2_FD_183996 | JGI IMG/M metagenome (GOLD analysis project Ga0209212, IMG submission 183996) | Groundwater microbial communities from Rifle, Colorado, USA - Groundwater C2 (SPAdes) (version 2) | ecosystem: Environmental > Aquatic > Deep subsurface > Groundwater | place: Rifle, Colorado...
CGATAGATTACCCGTTCAACCCGGCCCGCTTCGCCGTCGGCCTGGACTGCACCTTCGTGGCCCGCGGCCTGGACAACGACATCCCCGGCACTACCGCCATACTCGAGCGCGCCGCCCGGCACAACGGCACCACCTTCGTGGAGATCTTCCAGAAATGCGTGCCTTTCTCCGACAAGGAGTTCGACCCGCTCAAGGACCCGGCCACCCGGGAGGACGTGCTGCTGCGCGTGGAGCACGGCAAGCCCCTGGTGTTCGGAACGAAGAAGGACAGGGGCATAGTCTTCAGGAATTTCCGGCCCGAGGTGGCGATCTTCGAACCCGGCCGCCCGCCCGCCGACATCGCGGTTTACGACGAGACGAACGCCGAGATGGCCTACCTGATCAGCGGCTTCTCGCTGCCGCAGTTCCCGGTGCCGCTGGGCGTTTTCCGCGCTACCGGCAAGCCCTCTTTCGAGGAGCTGTACTACGAGCAGGTGAAACCGGTGGGCGACACGAAGGAGCACGAGCTGGAGGCCCTCCTGGCCGGCCCCGACGCCTGGGAAATAAAGTAAGGCTCCGCCGGCAAAAGAAAGCCCCGCGGCGAAACCCGCGGGGCTTTTTTGCGCTTCGGGGCTATTTTCGCGCTATGGTTTACCGCCCCAGGGGGGCTCCTTCCCGGCTGTTTTCAGCCAGGGCAGGTCCGCGAATTTTTCCGGCTCGTGACCCGTGGCCATGGTTATGTCGGAAAAGCCGCGCCGCCGCAGTTCCCCGGCCACGTCCTCGCCCCTCTCTTTTCCTCCGAGGTCGGAGTCTATGTAGAACGGGGTCTCTGCCGGCAGGTCTGTCGCGCCGGCCAGCGCTTCTTCGGCGCTGGCGTAGGTCCTGAGCTCCACCCCGGCGGCTTTGGCCGCTATCCCCCAATTGAGGCGCACCAGCGCGTCGTCGTCGAGCAGTGCCGCCAGGCCGCCCGCCGCCGGCGCGGCCGGCGCCAGCGGGAGCCTCAGGGTGAGGGTGGTGCCTTTCCCCGGCGCGGAAATTATGTCCAGGCTGCCGCCCCAGCTTTCAGCCGTGGTCCTGGCGTGGTATAACCCCAACCCGCAGCCTCCGGCCTTGCCGACCGTCCCTCCCCGCTTGCCCAGGCCGGAGAGGATCTCCGGCGGTATGCCCTTGCCGTCGTCGGTCACCGTTAGCGCGGCGCTGTCCCCGTCGCGGGACAGGCCTACAGTCACCGTGCCCCCGCGCTCCAGGGCCTCCACTCCGTTGTTGATCAAATTGGAAAGCATGCGGCTCAGATCGGACTGTTTTATCCTCGCGCAAAGGCCGGCCGCGGAAGGTCCCAGCCGCACCGCCAGGGTTACGTTCGCGCGCTCCCTGAACTGCAGCCGTTTTTCGGCCGTGACGGCTTCTATCAGGCCGGCGAGCGGGCAGGGGCCGGCGGACGGCGCCTCGGCGCCGCGGTTCCTCTCCAGCAGGTCGTCGGCTATGTCCCGTATCCTGCAGGCCGCCCCGCGTATGAGCTGCCGCTTCTCCTCGGGCAGTTGCGAGACGTCCTTCAGCGCCGAGTCCAGCGCGGCGAGGGGGCTGCGTATGTCGTGCGCCACCTGGGCCGAGATGCTGGAGAGCGCCGCCAGCCGCGACTGCGACTTAATGGTGTCATAGGCGGCCTTGAGCCTCTCCGCGAACAACTCCGCCTCGTGGATCGTCAGGCCCGAAGCGCCCCGCGGTTCCGCCTTGTCCCCGGCCTCCAGGCCGTTGAGCAGCCGGTGTATGTCCTGCGAAACGCGCAGGGCTATCAGGTTGGCTACGAGCCAGACGGCGAACAGCATGAAAAAGAGCGAAGAGGTCAGGCGGAAAGGATCCCTGGAGACGAACGCCTGCAGGAGGTATAAAAGGCCCAGCAGCGCGGCCGTGAGGGAAGAGACGAGCCACACCAGCCGCACCCGCACGCTGCTCCACTTAGCGAACTGGGGCTCGCCTCCGGAGGGGTAGGTCTGGGCGGCCAGCAGCGCCAGGAGCCCCAGCACCCAGCCGTACTCGGCAAAGGGAACGCCGTTGGCCGTGGTGGTGCTGTAGCCTATGGCGAAGGAGGAAAGCGGCAGCAGCGTGAGGCCAATGAGCATGAAGAACCAGTAGCGCGAGAGGGCCTTCATCCCCAGCAGCACCGCCAGGGCCAGCACGGCCGATTCCGCGACGCGGTGTATCGTGGTCAGCGCGTAGACGTAAGCCGAGGCGTAGACGCTGCTGTAGACGGGGATCGCCACGTACTTTATCTGCAGCGCCGTGAAGACCGAGAACAGGGCCAGCAGCAGCAGCGGTTCCGACCTCCGCTGCGGCCCGCTATCCCGGTAGACGCGCAGCAGGAACCAGGCCGCGGACAGGCTGTAGACCATATAGGCCGCCACCTGCACCTGGAAAAGGATGTGCGGAAAATCAGCGAGCAGGTACTTCAGCGCGTAAAGGATATCCGCGGTAAGCAGCGCCGCGGCCGCGGCGGTAAGGGCCGGCCCGCGGCCGGCGCCGCCGCGCAGCACCAGCAGGAAGATGGCGATGTCCGCGGCGACTTCCACCGCGAGATAGGAGGCGGAGCGGTTCGCGGCCGGCACCAGCAGGATAGCGGCCCCGAGCAGGGCCAGGGCCCCCCTGAAAAGGGAGGGGGCGGTAAGGAGCGCGCTCTTGACGGGCATAGTCCAGATATTACAAAAAACGCCGCGGGGCGCATATGTCGCCGCGCTTGAGCGCCGCTATTTCTTCTTTACGTATTTTATGCGGCGGATGCCGGTGCCGGGGAAGTAGAATTCCAGGATCTCTTTGTAGTTCTTGTCGTACTTGCCGGCCAGGCCGGCGGCGCCGCTCTGGCACAGGCCTATGGCGTGGCCCCAGCCGCCGCCGTAGATCCAGTAATTGCGCACCTTGCCGTTCTTGTGCCGGTTGACCTCTATCTCGAAGAGCGTGCTCTTGAGCGAGCTGAAGCCGAGCAAATTGCGGATAAGATGCTCGCGCGTCACGTCCACCGTGCGTTTGGTCCCTACCACGCGCAGGCCGTTGACGTTGCCCGACGGGCTGCGCCGCAGCGGGATGATATTGATGACCTCGCCCACCGAATAATCCCTGTTCACGCGGAAGGTCATGTCCTTCTGGCGGATGATCTTCATCCAGCGGTATTCCGAGGCGCGCACCCGGCCGGGATAATTGCAGTTGGCGGGCGGGTTGCCGGTTATCCACAAATGCCAGTCCCAGGGGTCGCGCGGGGCCTCGGTCTTGCCGGGATCGCCGTCGGCTTTGGTGACCAAATAGGGGGAATCGCCCCAGCCGGTCACCTCCTTGGAGGCCTGTATCCAGCCGCCGCAATTGGAGTGGTAGAAGGTGTAGGCCGGCCGGCCGCGGTAGGTAAGGATCTCGCCCTCGGTGTCCACCACCGCGCGGGTGGTAGTGTTGGCCTCTATGGATTTGCCCTTGTAGGCCTGGCAGTGCTGGCCGTCGCAGAGGTGGTAGCCTTCCTTTTTGTGTATGCCGCCGCGCGCGCGGCGGATGAGCACCTGCGTGCGGGCTATCACGGCCTGCGCCTTGAGCGACTCGAAGGGCCACTGCGGTGCCACTTCGCTGGGCACCACGCCCAGCAGGTACAGTTCGTTCTCCACCACGTTGACCACGCCTATGCCGCGGCTGCCGTTGGGGTACAGCTCGACGTAGCCCCGGTACTGGCGGTCGGACCAGCGGAAGAAAGGGTTTTTTGTTTTGGCGGAGGCGTCGAAGATCACCGTGCCTTCCGGCTTGCCGGGCTTCACCAGTATGGGCCCCGCGAAGCGCCCGTACACGGTGCCGGCCGGGTCCTTCAGTACCACCTTGCCGTCCTCGGCCTGCACGGTCCAGGCCTGGTCGGGGGGGATGGTCGCGAAAAGTTTCTTGCTGGCCTTGCCGGTCACGGTCAGCCCTTCGAAGGATTTGATCTTCAGCAGGTTGTTGGCCCCCTGCTTGCCGGTGGCCGTGGTGCCGATGCCCACCCGTATCTTCACCGAGTCGGACAGGCTGGCCAGGGCGTCCACGGGCTCCATTACCAGCGGCCTGGTGATGCGGAAGGGCGGGCGTATCTCCTCGGGCTGCTTGCTCAGTTTGCCCTCCAGCACCTTCATCATCTTCGAAGCCACCGGGTGGCCGGGCGCGTAGGAGAGCACGCGGTGGTACTGGTTCCAGGCCTCGTCGAACTTGCCCTGCCGGGCGTAGATGCCGGCCAGCGGCAGGCGGGCCTCGGTGAAGGACGGGTCCTTGCGCAGGGCCTCTATCAGGGCCGCCTCGGCCTCGCGGTGCATCTCGAAATTCATGTAGTTCCAGGCCAGGATATAGTCTACGCCCGCGAAGTCGGGCCTGAGCTGGCGGTATTTCTCCAGATGCTCCAGGGTGCGCGCCTTGTCCTCGAGATTGGCGTAGACGCTGGCCAGGCCCAGCTCGGCCCGGGCGTGCAGGGACTGCACGCGGATGGCCGTTTCGAAGGCCGAGCGCGCGCCGTCGTAGTCGGCCTGGTGGAAGCGCAGCCAGCCCAGCTCGGAGTAGATATCGGGGGCGTGCGGGTCGCGCTCGAGCGCGCGCACCAGCGCGGCCGCGGCTTCGGGATAGCGGCCGGACTGGCGCAGTGACATGGCGGCGTTCAGCAGCGGTCGGGCGTCGGCGGGGTTTTCCGCGGCCAGCGTCAGGTAGGCCGAGGCGGCCAGGCGCAGGTCGCCTTTGAGATAAAGGGCGTAGGGGTCCGGGGCGGCGAAAACGGCCCGGGATTGAAACATCAGAAATAAAAGAATAAGATTGATTTTCCGCACGACGGTATATATCGTATGAAATTATTGGGATAGAGTAGAATAAGGGAGTATACTGTACAGTAACGCGGGCGCGCGCAATAAAAGGAGCGGCCGCCGCGTTGTTTAACCGCGGGCCCGCTAATGTCCGAAGAAAACACCGATTCCGAACTGGTCTCCGCCTTCAAGGCCGGGGACGCCGAGGCCCTGGGGCTGCTGATGGAGCGCCACCAGGCGGCCCTGTTTGGCTACCTGCTGCGGCTGACCGGCCGTCGCGACGCGGCCGAGGACCTGTTCCAGGAGGTGTTCCTGAAACTGGTGAAGAACCCCGGCGCCTATAACGAGAAAGAAAAATTCAGGGCCTGGCTGTTCACGGTGGCCCGCAACGCCGCGATGGACCATTTCAGGCGGGGCTCGGCGCGGAGCGAGGTGTCGCTGTACGGGGACGGGGACAAGCCCGGCCCCGCGGACTTCACGGCCTCGGCCGAGCCGGGCCCGGCCGAGGCTTTTTACGGCAAGACCGAGGCGGCGCGCATAGACGCCGCGCTGGCCGCCCTGTCCCCGGACCAGCGGGAGGTCTTCTACCTGCGGCATTACTCCGAGCTGTCCTTTAAGGAAATAGCGGAAACGCTGAAAGTGCCCATAGGCACGGTGCTGGCGCGCATGAGCCGGGCCGCGGCCAAGCTCAGGGAAAAACTTGGCGGGGACGCGCAATAAAAGCGGGGGGCGCCGCGTTGTATAGACAGGAGACGGTTATGAACTGCGAATACGGCGAGAAACTGATACTTTACACCTACGGCGAGGCCGGCCAGGGGCTGGCGGCCGAGGTGGAGGCGCATTTGACCGGCTGCGCGTCCTGCCGGGCCGAGCTGGCCGCGCTGCGGGCCGCCGACGGCGCCCTCTCCGCTTTCACGGCCGAACCTTCCCGGGCCGCCGTCCTGAACGTCCTGCGGGCCGCCCGCGCCGCCGCCGAGGGCCGCCGCGGTTTCCGGTTCAGCTGGGGCGAGGCGCTGCTCTCCGGGGCGCTGGCTTCGGCCATGGCTTTCGTTTTCGCCTTCTCCGGCCGCGCGCCCTCCCCCGACCTGGCCTGGAACAGCGGCCTGGATTCTAAATTGGACTCCGTGGAATATTCCGTTTACCAGGCGCAGGCGGACGCCCTGTCGGCCCAGCGGGACTGGGAGTACCGTTTCAGCGACCTGGAGGACGAGAGCCTGGATCTCAGTAAAAACGTTTAGCGAGGGGTTTTGACAAGGAGGCGGTATGAACAAGAAACTTACGTTATGGACTATGGCGCTGGCGCTGCTCTGGGCGCCGGCTTTCGCCGCGGCCCAGGAGGGCCCCGGCCCCGAGGAAGAAGATGAAGTCGAAATGATGGAGGATGGCCCCGGTATGCGGCCGGGCATGGGCGGCCCCGGCCAGATGGGCCCCGGCATGCAGCAGCGCGGCCAGGGCATGGACCAGGAGCGGATGGTCGTTAAAAAGAAGATGATGATGCGCCAGGGCAAGGAAGGCGGCTTCTTCCCCGAAGAGAAGGTGCTGGGCGTGATCAAGAAGCATGACCCCGCCTTCGCCAAGAAGGTGGCGGACCTCAAAGAGACCGCGCCCGCCAAGTACAAGATGGTCCTGCAGATGTCCGGCAAGCTGTTCGCCATGGCCAGGATGCAGCAGGACGAGACCATAGAAAAGGACGCCGTGCGGGCCCTCGCGCTGGAGTTCGAGAGCAAGGAGCTCTCCCTCAAGTACAACAAGGCTTCCGACACCGAGAAGAAGGGCATACGCGAACGCCTGAAGGTGGTGCTGGCTGAACTGTTCGACCTCAAGAGCAAGGGCCAGGAAATGCGCGTTAAGCACATGGAGGAAGAGATAGGCAGGCTCAAGAAGAACCTGGAGAAGCGCAAGGCCAACAAGACCAAGATAGTGGAGCAGCGCCTCGAGCAGCTGACCGGCGAGGGCTACGGCTGGTAATACTACAGAAAGACGGATAAATAAAAACCCCGCGGCCTGGCCGCGGGGTTTTTGTTTGCGCTCCGGAACTTACTTTATCTCGTAGTACCAGAGGGCGTTCTCTTTGATCTTGCCTGCGTTCACGAGCCCCGCGCCCTGGTCGGTGGGCTTGAGGTTCGGGAGCGGAACGGCGGCGGCCTTGAGGGCGGCGCGCACCGCGTCGGGGCCCTGGGCGCCGGCGCCAACAGCGAGGGCGGCCAGGCCGGCCGCGTGCGGGCAGGCCATCGAGGTGCCGGACATGCTGGTGTAGCCGCCGCCTTTCTTGGTGGAGTACACGCTGACGCCGGGGGCGATGATCGCTATTTCGGCGCCGCGCGAGGAGAAGTAGGCGAGCTTATCGGAAGAATCAGAGGCGGAGACCGCTATGGCCTCCGGGTACTTGGCGGGGTAGTTCACCGGGCCGGAGTCGTTGCCGGCCGCGCAGACCACCGTCACGCCGGCCTCGTGCGCCTTCGTCATCACCTGCTTCATCGCCTCGGTGCCGGAACCGCCGCCCAGGCTCATGTTGATGACGTGCATGCCGTTCTGTATGGCCCACTCTATGCCGGCGACTATCCAGGAGTACTGGCCGGAACCGTTCTTGTCCAGCACTTTCACGCCGTAGAGGTCCACGGCCGGGGCCACGCCCACCACGCCGTTGTTGTCCTTTACCGCCGCTATGGTGCCCGACACGTGCGTGCCGTGGCCCTGGTCGTCGAGGGGGGAGGCGCCCGGGGTGACGGCGTTGTAGCCGCCCTTGTAGTTGGGGGCCAGGTCGGGGTGGTTATAGTCCACGCCGGTGTCCACTACGGCCACCTTCACGCCTTTGCCGGCGGTGAGGTCCCAGGCCGCGGCAGCGTTCACGCGCTTAACGCCCCAGGGGATCTCCTTCTCGGAGGGGTCCACTTCGGCGCGGATCTCGCCGAAAGCGGGGGCCGTCCAGCCTTCGCCGGTGCGTATCATGTCGAGGGCGCCGGCCAGGGTGGGGAGCGGCACGGAATTCATGGAGGCGGGGGCCGAGATCCAGCGTATGTAGCGGTCCTCGTCCACATTGGTGACGCCGGGCAGGGAATAGATCTTGGCGTCTTTGGTGTCTTCGGGGAACACGGCCACCACGGCGTCCACCAGGGCGAACTTCCTGGTGACTTTGCCGCCGATGCCGGCGATGCTCCGCTCTATGGCGCTCTTGTAGGCGCTGTCGTAGCTGACGATCTTCTGCGACGCCTGGGCGCTTACCGCCGCGGCGAGAATGAGGGCTGCGGCTAGGGTTAACAGTTTGTTCATTTGTCCTCCAAAGTGTACAGAGGGCCGAAAGGCCTATGCCCAATATAGGACTTTTGGTTGATTTGTGTCAACACCTATCGAGGCTTCGCCTCGATAGGCGGCCTCCTGTTTTCAAGACGGGGAGGGGGAGGGAAGCTACTTGGGGGCGAAGCCGCCCATACCGCCGCCCAGGCCGGCGGCCAGGCCGGCCGTCTGCGGGTTATTCATCAGGGCGGCCATCACATTGGGGTTGGAGAGCAGCTGCATCACCTGCGGATTTGTGTTGGCCATTTCCAAAAGCGCCTGGGGGTTCTGCATCAGGCCCTGTACTCCGGGCGAGGAGAGGATGGCGCCGGCCATGGCGCTGGTCGCGAACGCGTTCACCAGGGCCGGGTTCTTCAGGGCGGACTGCACCACGCTGTTGCCGAGGAAATTATTGACGGCATTGGTGTTCTTCAGGTAATTGCTGAGCCCCTCAGGGCTGCCGAGCGCGCCTTTTACCGTGGCGCGCCCCATGAAGCCTTTGACCACCCAGGAATTGTTCATCAGCGCGGCCGCGGCCTTGGGGTTGTTCATCGTCTTGCCCACGGCGTAGGTGAGGTAGCCCTTCTGATTGCCCAGGCCCATCTGCTCCTTGGCCCGGGTATCGGCGGATTCCAGCGCGGACTGCGCGGCCGGCTTGGCATTGTAGCCCTGCTTGCCGGCGGCGGCCTGCTGGCGCGCCTCGGCCTCGGCGCGAACCTTCTCCGTCTGCTCCTTCGAAGGGCCGTCGCCGCTGAGGCTGCCTTCGGGGGCGTCGCCGCTGCGGTAGCGCACCGTGTAGCCGATGTCCGTCAGGCCGGGGTCGTAGTTCTTCTGCTGCTGGCGCTTCTTGATCTCGCCCTCGGAGGCGTTGAAGACGCTGTACTCTTCTTTGGAAAGGCCGACATCGCTGGAGTTGATCTTCTTTATCCACATCAGCAGCGGGATAGCGATGATTATGTAAACCGGGGTAAGGTATATCCAGATCTTCCAGCCGGATTTTTTCTCTTCGTCAGCCATACCCATAATATAACACCGAAAAGGCGGCGAGTCAACAGCCGGGCCTCTTGCCTTAATCTGTCATCATTTGTATTATTACGATATCCATAGCCGGGGCCTGGGGGGCTGCCGGTTGGTCGGTTCTGTATGGGAAACTTTATATTAACATTGCTTTCCAACCTGGCGCAGCTTTTCCTGCTGCTCACCGGCCTTTTTTATCTTTTCCTGAGCTTCCGGGGCTTCTGGCGCCTGAGCGCGCCCGCGCGCGCCGCCTCCAAACGGCGCTTCGCCCTGCTGCTGCCCGCCCACGACGAGGAAGGGGTGGTGGGCCTGGCGGTGCAGAGCCTGGCGGGCCTGAAATATCCGCGGGAACTTTTCGACATCTACGTGGTGGCCGACCACTGCAAGGACGGCACGGCCGCCGCGGCCGCGGCCGCCGGCGCCATAGTGCTGGACCATGCCGGCCCCGGCCTGAAGCCGGGCAAGGGCCGGGCGCTGAAGTGGGCCACCGGCCGCATTTTCGAGGCGGGCGCCTACGACGCTTTCTGCTATTTCGACGCCGACTCCCTGGCGCACCCGCTCTTCCTGGAGGCGATGAACGACAGGCTGGAGGCCGGCGCCGCCGCCGCGCAGGGGATGCAGCTGGCCAAGAACACCGGCAACCTGCTCGCCAAGATCCTCGCCGGCGGGCATATCGTTTCCAACAGGTTCTTCCAGCTGCCCAAGCAGGCGCTGGGCCTCTCGGCCACGCTGCACGGCAAAGGGATGTGCTTCACCGCCGAGATCGCGCGCAGGTTCCAGTGGGACGAGACCTGCCTGACCGAGGACCTGGAGATGCAGATGCGGCTCATCCGCCACGGCGTGCGCATAGAGTGGGAGAGCCGCGCGGTGGTTTACGACGAGGAGCCCGAAACCCTCTCCCAGTACCTGTGCCGCACCATACGCTGGACCCGCGGCTCGCTGGACACCGCCCGCCGCCACCTGCCCGCGGTGGCCGCCAGGGCGCTGCGCCTGCGCGACCCGCGCGCCTTCGAAGGGGCCCTGTATTCCGCGCAGACCTACCGGTTCGCCATAGCCGGCTGCGCCGCCGGCCTGCTCTGGCTGAGCCGGGACTCGTTCAATATCGTGCTCTGGGCCTACGCCGCGCTGCCCGGGGTGGAGCACGCCATGAAATTCCTTTCGCTGGTGCCGCTGCTGCTGTACCCGGCCACGGCGCTGCTGCTCGAGCGTGCCCGCCCGGACCTGGCCGCGGCTTATTTCCTGCAGCCGGCGCTGGGCCTGCTGCGCCTGCCCGTGTTCGTGGCCGGGATGCTGCGGGGCACCGATTTCTGGGGCCGCACCGAGCATACCAGCCGGGTGGCCATTGCCGATTTGGTTGACTAGAGTTCACGCTTCGGAGGAGGATGTCCATTATGAGAAAAATAATTATTTCCGCCCTGCTGCTGCTGCCCGCCGCCGCTTACAGCCAGGGGCTGAGCAAGACCGACCTGGAGGCCATGCCCGGCCTCGGCGAGCCCAGGGGCGAGGCCGTGCAGCGGCCGGACGCCAGGAAGATAATGTCCGAGCTCTCGGCCGCGCTGCGCCTCAGCTCCAAGCAGGAGGACCGCATAGGCGCCGCGGTCAGGAAGAAGACCGTGGAATTCGAGAAGCTGATGAAGGAATACGACAGGAACGCGGCCGAGGAGAAGAAGTGGCGCTTCAAGATGAACGAGAACCGCTACGCCATGCTCAAGATCAACAAGGACATGCCCGACCTGGTGCGCGAATTCCTCGACGACGAGCAGCGCGAGGCCTACGACGCCATGCTGGAGGCGGCCAACAAGCCCGCCGCCGAGGCCGCCGCGCCGGCCGCGGCACCCAAGCCCGCCAGGAAGAAGGTGCTGGTGAAGCGCAAGAAAGGCGCCGCCGCCGTAGTCCCGGCCTCGGAGGAGGAGGCCGGTCAGGTTATGGTGGACAGGGAAACGGCCCGCCCGGCCATGAAGAAAAAGCGCGTGCTGAAGAAGAAAGCCGCCCCCGCGCCCGCCCCCGAGCCGCCCGCCGAGCCCGAGGCCGAGGAACCGATGGAGGATTACGGCGACGAAGCCGGCTCCTACCCGTGAATTTGACCGGAATTTGAGAATTTTCTGACCTTTTACGCGGCCCTGACCGCGTAGAATATAAGATGAAAAAACACCCTGCAACCAGAACCGCGGCCCTACCGGCCCCGTCGCGCCCCGGCATCACGCTGGTGGAGCTGATGGTGGCCATGGTCATCATGTCCGTGGGCGTGCTGGGCATGGTGGGGGCCTTTAAGTATTTCAACGTGGGCATACAGTCGGCCAAAACGCGGTCGCTGGCCAACAATATCGCCCAGGAGAGGGTGGAGTACCTGAAGAACCGCTCCTATTACAGGGTGCTGGTGACCACGCAGACCGTGCCGGCCGACACCAACTTCGACCCCCCGATGGTTTACGACCACGCCCCGAACGGGGAGGAAGTGGTGAACGTCGGCGGCATTAACTTCACCCGCCGGGTGCTCATCCGCAAGGTCAATGAGAACATCGACGGCGACCTGACCTACCTGAACTGGAACGACCCCGACACCGGCCTCAAGGAAATTAAGGTTATCGTGGCCTGGTACGAGCGAGGGGAATGGCGCAAACTGGAAGTGACCAACCTGCGCGAAAACCCGGCCCGCATCAACAAAACCTCGGTCATCAAAGGCTACGTGAGGGACCCGCTCAACGTGCCGGTGGAAGGCGTGGTGGTGCGCGCGCAGGAGCGGCCCTCGATGTACGGCGAGACCGACGCGGCGGGCTACTACAATTTTTCCATAGAGGGCGGCAGCTACACGCTGCTGGCCGTCAAGGCCGGCTGGTTCCCCGGCACGCTGCCGCAGTTCAGCCTGGCTCCCGGCGAGACCTCTGCGGACGAGAATTTCACGCTGACGCAGATGTCCAGCGGCACCGTGACCGGCAACGTGTACGTCTCGGATCACCTGGTGCTCAGTCAGGTGGTCGGCTCCAGCGTGGATACCAGCGGCTGGGATCAGGAATGGGTGGAGTTATACAACCCCACCACCTGGACCTGGACTATGGCCACCGGGCTTAACTCCGGCATCATCGGCGTAAACTACCAGCTGCGCAACCAGGCGCTGCAGGTCATCGGGCTGGAATACCGCACGCTCTCGGTGGATCCCGGAAAATACTACCTCATAGCCAATACCGGCACGGTGCGCGCCGCCGGAGTGAGCGCGGAGGCGGACGCGGTATACCTGCCCACCACGGCCAATTACCCCAACGTCATCAAGATAGACGCGGATGCCGGCAACGACGCGGCTACTCTGGGCGTGGGGTGGCTGTCCCCGGCCACCGCGATCGACATACTGGGTTGGAAGACGAACGGGAATTTGGCCGGCGGCGAGGGAACGCCGCTCAACGAGAGCATCGGCCTGCAGCGTAACGAGCAGTATGTGCGCAAGAGCCGGCCGGCCGCAGTGATATCCGGGGAAGGCCGAGCCTACGACAGTAACGACAATATCTCCGATTTTTCGGTGCATTCCTCCATAATCCACGCCCCCAAGAATTCCGCGGTTTTCGAGGCGCCGGTTACCGGCACCCCCGCCGCGGGAGCGCTGGTGTTCGCCGACGACGGCCTGTCCACGCCGGTGGTCGCCGATTCGAGCGGCAGCTTCAATCTGACCGATGTCTCCACCGGCGCCTGGACGGTCTTCGCCTCCACCGGCCTGTCCTTCTCCAGCGTGACCGTTGACGGGGGATCTTCCAATGGTTTCGTGGTAAATACCGGGGATATACGCCTGTCCACGGAGACGACTTACGGTTATGTCACCGGCCGGGTAGTCGATACGGCCGGCGCGGCTCTGCCCGGCATCAGGATGTTCTCGGCCGGCAGCGATCCGGTCAACACCAATTCCTCGGGCAGGTACACGCTGCCCGTGGCTACGGGGGTGGTAACGGTGGTGGCCAACTACCAGAGCCAAAGCCCCAGCTACGTCGAGCTTTCCTCAATGGGAGTCAGCGTGGAGCTGGGCGCGGTGGCGCAAGGCGTGGATTTCACCCTTTATTACGGCGGCCGGATC
>Ga0209212_1006663_pt1 | contig 13107 bp, 8 predicted proteins | sample RifGroC2_FD_183996 | JGI IMG/M metagenome (GOLD analysis project Ga0209212, IMG submission 183996) | Groundwater microbial communities from Rifle, Colorado, USA - Groundwater C2 (SPAdes) (version 2) | ecosystem: Environmental > Aquatic > Deep subsurface > Groundwater | place: Rifle, Colorado...
AGTACCGGGACCGCCTTGAGGCGCTGGGGATGAAAGGCTCGATGGGCCGCAAGGGCAACCCGTATGACAACGCCTACGCCGAGAGTTTCTTCAAGACCCTCAAGCACGAAGAGGTGTACGCTTACGATGTCAACGGCAATCGAAAAAGGACCCTTTGTGGCAATTGAAATTTCCCCCCCTGCCGATGGTCAGTCTTTTTGTTCCTGACGCTGGACGATTCCGGCCTTGAGTTTTTCTTTGAGCCGGTAGGACTCGCCCTTGATGTTGATGGTGATCGAATGATGAAGGACCCGGTCCAGGATCGCCGTGGCGATGACGGCGTCGCCGAACACTTCGCCCCAGCCGGAGAACGGCTGGTTCGAGGTCATGATCATCGCGCCCTTCTCGTAGCGGCGGGAGATCAGTTGGAAGAACAGGTTCGCTCCGTGCCGGTCGATGGGGATGTAGCCGATCTCGTCCACGATGAGGAGTTTGGCCTGGCAGTAGAGCTTGAGCCGTTCCTCGAGCCGGTTCTCCATGTTGGCCCGGGCCAGCGAGGCGATCAGCGCCTGCGCGCTCGTGAACTGGATCTTGTAGCCCTGCTCGATCGCCTTGATCCCCAGCGCCACGGCGAGGTGGGTCTTCCCCACGCCGGGCGGGCCCAGCAGGATCAGGTTCTCCCCGTTGGCGATCCATCGCACTGCCGAGAGTTCCTTGAACTGTTTGGCATTGATCGAGGGCTGGTAGGCAAAGTCGAAGTTCTCGATGGTCTTGACGAACGGCAAACGCGCCATCCGGGTGGCCATCTCCGTACGCCGGTCCCGCCGGGCCGCCAACTCCTCCTTGACGACGTTGCCAAGGAAGGTGCCGTAATCCCACTCCTGCTTGGCTGCGGAGGCCAGGAAGCCCTGCAACTGATCGGCCAGTCGGGTAAGCTTCAGGTCGCGCAGGTCCTGCTCCAGGGCGTCGAGGTGGCTCATGGCGCACCTCCGATGCCGGCCACCCGGTCGTACAGGGAGAGGTCGCGGACCATGACGTCTTCGACGGGGAATCTCGGGTCATGAAGCGGCTTGCTTCCCTCCTCCTCCACGATCATGCGGAAGAGGCCGCGGAAGTGGGCGGGATCGACACGCTCTTGGAACCGCCCCGCAAGCAGCTCGTGACGGGCGACGACCGCTCCGTCGTGCAAGAGCACGACCTCGTTGTTGTCCGCGCGCACTTCGACCTGCCGCCCGGCCAAGCGCCACGGAACGGAGTAACGGTTGGCCCGGAAAGCGACTCGTGCGTCGGATCCCACCTGCCGGTGGATGGGACTCTCCAGCCGGTAGGGAGGGACGTGCCGAAGGTCGATCAGTTTCTCCTGCGGGAAGCGGTCGATGGGGCGGACTCCGGTGGTACCGTGCACGCGTACGTCGGCCACGGTTGTGAGCCACTCTTCCAGTTGCCGGTTCAGATCGTCGAGATCGCGGAAGCGCCGCCCTGCGAGGAAGTTCTTCTTGATGTACTTGATTCCCGACTCGATCTTCCCCTTGGTTCTCGCCCGGTAGGGCCGACAGAACCGCGGATGGACGCCGTAATGCCTAAGGAAGTCGCGGAAGGTGGGGTTCATCTCCACCTCGCCGGTCTCCCGGTTCCGGTCCTTCACAATCGTCTTGGGGTTGTCGTACAGAAGTTCCCTCGGGGCTCCGCCGAACCAGGCGAACGCGGCCTCGTGGCCGGCGGTCAGGCTGGAAAGCCGCTCGTTGGGGAAGCCTCGCGCGAACATGCGCCGCGAGTATCCCAGTACCAGGGCGAAGAACCGCGTGCGGACGCGCCGCTCGCCAAACCAGACCGCGCTGGTGCCCCAGTCGACCTGTCCCTGTCGACCCGGCGCCGTCTCGAACCGCAACGTCGCTTCCATGGCCAGCCGAAGCTCTTCCCGCAAGGGCCGGACGAATACCTTGATCATCTCGTAGCAGCCCGTGTACCCCAGGTGCCTCGCCTCCTGGAAGAGGACGACGGCGTTGAAGTCGACCTCCGGTGCGCGGCGAGTGAGAAACTCCTTAAAACCCGCCAGGACCTTCGACTCCGACGAACGCCTCTGGTAGGGCGTCCACTCCGGCTTCGCAAGGATGGTCCGGACCGTCTTGGGGTCGATGTCCAACATCCTTGCGATCACCTTCTTCGGCGTGCCGCGGCCGGCAAGCTCCACGACCGCTCCGTGCTTGTCCCGGTTGATCATCTCACTCTCCGGAAAACCGTGCTGCCGGAGAGTGTCGATCACTTCAGCCTCATGTTCCATAGCTCTTCCTCCCCTGCGAGATCAGGGGGGGAAAATTCAAATGCCACAGGGGTGGATTTTTACATTGCCGCTGACAAACCGCAAGCAGATCGCTGCCTTGGTCGGCGTTGCGCCTCTGGCCAAGGACAGCGGCACCCTGCACGGAAAGCGAATGGTCTGGGGCGGTCGCGCACCCGTTCGGGCCGTCGCTGACACATGGGCAAGACGATTCCGTTCGGCGACCAGCATCTCGATGAGCTGGCGGCGCCGCGTCAGGAGCGCGTCGAGCATCCGGAGAGCCTCGTCGGGAAGAGGCCGGATGGGCGGACGCACTCGCTCGGCAAACAGGGCCAGGACGTGCGCGTCGATGTTGTCTGTCTTGGCCAGTATTCCCATGGCCTTGGCAAAAGCGCGAACCTGGCGCGGGTTGGCCACGACCACGGGGAGCCCTGCAGCCGCCAACGCGGCGACGGCGGCGGTTTCGTATCCGCCGGTAGCCTCCAGAACGATGAGTGCTGGGGAGGCGGCCTGAAGATGCTCCAGAACATGCCGAATGCCGCTCTCATCATTGGAGACCGCCACGAGATCCCTACTTGGGCCAAGGGCGATCACCAGTTCGTCTTTGGCGACGTCGATGCCGACGAACGGGGAAGAAGTGTTCATCGTGCGGCCTCCGGTGCGAAGAGTCTCTCGTCCTTGCCCAGCCTTGCAGGATGCGGGGTGACTCCCCGGGCAACTGTTCGGGCTTGTGAACGAGGAGCGGATGGCGCCCCAGCTAACGCACGGCCTGAAAGACCATAGGTTGAACGAGCTGCCATCCGCCGTGATCCGCCTCCACGGTGCACGAGGCGGCAACTGAATTCAAGATACAAGGTGTCTGACGAACGCAGCATGGGGATCTACGATGGCGGGTACTCGACAACACATCGTGCCCAGATTTCTGCTTAAGGGATTCGCCAGTAGAATGGTTGGCGATGAGATCTACACTTGGGTATGTCGGTCTGATGGGTCTGTCTTTGAGGCAAATATAACAAAAATTGCAGTGCAACGGCATTATTACGGAAGAGAAGGCGAACAAAACGCAGATGTTGAAATTTCAGAGATTGAAAATAAATACAGTCCATTCATAGATAGGCTTCGGGAGATGGACACAGGGGAGATTACAGATGTTCCTATCGCCGAAATAATTGCCCATCTTTGCGTTCGAACCAAGCATTTAAGAGAGTCTTTTAGGGATTCAGTCGAATATTTGGTTGACGCTATTTCTAAGTATGTAACTGATTCCGATAACGTAAAGACGCTAATACTAAATAATCCAAAGCTAATCGAAGACGAAATCATCAAAGAATTGATTCGTCGAGGCGTATCAGAAGAAAATAGGCATATTTTCCTAGGTATTATCAGAGGTTTGGTGCCGAGTTTTTTGGAGTATAACAAGGAAGGTATTAAGGCAATATCAAGTCTATTCATTGACGCGATAAGACGGATGATTCCAAGTGCATTAAAATCTGGGCATATTAAGGTATTGCATACAAATCCTGTCCCGGAGCCGAGAGCGGAAGACTACAGAAATTTGCGATGGCATGTTGTGACTGTGGATAGAACTATAATATTAGGAGACGCAATAGTCCTGTTTGAAATAGACGGAGAGCGGAGATTCAAGACATTAAATGACCATGATGACAAGATATCTAATGTGTTTTTGCCGATATCATATAGCCGTGTCGTGGTAGGAACATCGGATAAATCATTAGAAGGTGTGTATTTTAATATTAACGAAGCTATTGCTAGGTGTAGTAGAGAATACTTTGTATGTTCAGACCCAACCGCAGAAGTAGTTTCGCTTCAATCGGTTATCGGAGCTGATTCCAGTATCATAAGCAAAACCGAGATGGATCAAATAATAACAGAAATGTTTCAGTTCGACAAAACAACTAGAGATGGTTGATACGAAAATATTGATGAACGGTGGACACCTAACACCAGGCTGAAGCTGACGACTCCGGCAACGTTTCTACGATGGCCCGCAGCTTAGCCTGAGCGTTATGCGCCTTGAGAAACCACAAAATGCCCTCGTCAAGGGCATGACCACAGGGAAGAAATGACTGAAAGAAGGAAGCCGAAGTCAAAGGGCATTGTCACTTGGCCGGAGGGCGAGCGACCGCGAGAGCGGTTGCTACAGCAAGGGGCGCAGTCTTTGACGGACGCCGAGCTTGTGGCGATTCTTCTTCGCGTTGGGGTTCAGGGCACAAGCGCCGTTGAACTGGCCCGGCAGATTCTCAAGAAATTCGGATCACTCCGGGCACTGGCCGAAGCTCCGCTTTCGGCTCTTCTCGACGTGAAGGGCTTGAAGGGCGCAAAGGCCGCGCAATTGGCCGCTACGATGGAGGTTGCCCGACGTATTGCGCTACCAGACAGCCGCGACCGCGTGACGCTGAAAACCACAAGCGAGGCGGCGGATTATTTGCGCTCCAGATTGCAGGGGCTTCCCGAAGAGCATTTTCGAGCGTTATTTATGAACCGGCGTGGCACCTTGCTTGAAGACGCCTTGCTTACAGTCGGGTCGGTTGACCAAGCCAGACCACCGATCAGGTTGATTGTCACACGGGTTTTGCAGGCGAACGCAAGCGCGGTGATTCTGGCGCACAATCACCCATCGAGCGCGGCGGATGCGAGCGAATCGGACAGGCTTTTCACGCAGGATGTTTTTGCGGCGCTGAAGCCCATCGGGGTGAAGTTGCTCGATCATATTATCATCGGCGGGGACGCTTGTTTCAGTTTTGCGGACAGTGGGCTCATTGATGAACTTGCATTAGCCACTTGAGGGGGGCGTGTTGTGACGCCAGAACAAAGACAGGAATTGATAAGATTGCTCGAAAAGGGCGAGGACATTTCACCCGAATGGGCACGCATTTTGTTCCCACCGGAAAAACGGGAATACGAACTGGTTTACCACGGCAAGGACCGAGAGGAAGATATCATCGCGGACACGCTGGCCGTGCCTCTTCAAGCCGTCCGCACCTTCGGACAGAATGGCGTGGATTGGCACAATATGCTGATTTTCGGCGACAATCTCCAAGCCATGAAGACACTGTTGGAGATGAAGAAGGCGGGCAAACTCCGTAATGCTGACGGTACGGACGGGGTCCGGCTGGTGTATATCGACCCTCCATTTGCCACACGACGGGAATTCAAAGGTAGCCAAGATCAGAAAGCCTATCAGGACAGAATCGCGGGCGCCGAATTCGTTGAATTCCTGCGTAAACGTCTTGTACTGATCAAAAACCTGCTGGCCGAAGATGGAAACATTGTCGTGCATCTTGACAATCGGAAGCTGCATTACATCAAGGTTGTGATGGATGAAGTGTTTGGCGAACAGAACTTCATCAATGAGGTTATTTGGCACAAGGGTAGAGAAGGCGGAAGTTCAAGGTCTCATTCGGCAGGTTCTGCAATCCCAACGGAGTACCAGAACTTACTGGTCTATGCTTCAAATAGGCGCCAACGTCACTGGAGACTTGTTCTTGGTCCATACAAGGTGTCAACGGTTTCGAGGATCGAAAAGGACGAAAATGGGTGGTTCTACACAAGGGGGAGGATGGGAAGACAGCCTGCAGAGTGGGAAATCGAAGCCGGTGTTTCGCTGAAGACATACGTTTCTGGTGACCCCACGAAAACTAAAGAACAGGTTATTGCGGAAATCACCGGGCCCAAGGCCGAGTTTGTAGCATTGGGCGATATTTGGAGTAGCCAAATTGTTCCGTTGACTACCTGCACGGACTATCCTACGGAGAAACCCGAGAGGCTTCTTTCGTTGCTCGTAAAGAGCGGATCACAAGAAGGAGACATTATTCTTGATGCATTTTCTGGATCCGGAACAACTTTAGCCGTTTCCGAAAAGCTCGGACGCAGTTGGATTGGGCTTGACTGCGGTAAACTATCTGTTTACACGATTCAAAAACGGATGCTCAATCTTCGCGCGGAGATCGGCAACAAAGGTCCGAAACTGGAAGCAAAGCCGTTCACACTCTACAACGCAGGATTGTATGACTTTTCAACGCTCAAAGAGCTGTCTTGGCAGGACTGGCGATTCTTCGCCTTGCAGTTGTTCGGGTGCCGGGATGAGCGGCACAAGATCGGCGGTATTGAGTTTGACGGTTATCGGCAAGGCCAAAGCGTCATGATCTTCAATCATATGGAGGCGAAGCACAAGGGCGCGTGCATCACAGAAGAAACCATTCAGGAAATCCACGAAGCCGCCGGATCACGGGTCGGAAGCAAGGTCTTCATTATTGCCCCGGCCCTGGCCTTCGATTTCCAGCAAGACTACATTGACCTCGGCAAGGTCAGGTACTACGCCTTGCGGATTCCGTACTCGATTATCCACGAGCTGCACCGCCGGGAATTCAAGGCACTGAAACAGCCCTCCGACGAAATGGCCGTCAATGACACAGTGGAGGCAGTCGGGTTCGACTTCATCCGCACACCGGAACTGCAATACAAAACGGGCACTGAGAAGCCGAAAGGCGAACTCTTTGAGGTCGGATTCATCAAGATTGAAACCTTCAAGAGCGACGCCGTTGTTCGAGAGCCGTTCAGAAAAAAAGGGAATCTCGAAACGCTCTCAATGGTCATGTTGGATTTCGATTATGACGAGACGAACAAGGTTTTTGACTTCGACGCGGTTTTCTATGCCGACGCGCTGGAGAAGGAGGGGTGGAAAGTTCGCTTCCAGACGGACCAGCTTGGCAAGAAGATGATGGCCGTTTTCATCGACATCTACGGCAACGAGGCGCGGGTTTTGATTAACGCAGCGGAGTTTGGCAAGGCTGTGCCCAAGAAGAAAAACGGGCAGAAGAAATGAGCCCGATGAGGGGAGATAGGCAGACGTTCAAGAACGAAGACCTCGTTTTGAAGGTCTCCGAGAACATTGACCCCGCGGTATGGAATGAAGCCAAGTACGAACCCTTCATTGACGAGCTTTGCGAGAATCGCGAATACCAGAAAGACGCGATCCGGACGGTGATGCGATTCCTTGCCGGGACGAAGTACGAGAACTTACGAGAGCTGGCCAAGGAGAACTTCGACGACAACGCTGAGATTCAACGTCGGTATGGATCCTTGGCGGGAATGGAGAGCCACCTTCAATTGCCCGACCAGTTGGCTTGCTCAATTGACATGGCGACCGGCACGGGCAAGAGCTATGTGCTTTACGGACTGGCCGCAATCATGCTCGCCGAAGGGATCGTTGACCGGGTGCTATTGCTATGCCCGTCGAACACCATCGAAGCGGGTCTGCTGGCAAAGTTTAAGGATTTGGCGGGAAATGCCGATTTGCGCGATCTTTTACCGCAGGGCGCCAAGATGCGAGCACCAAAGATCATCAACGCTTCCGAAACAATTGTTGACGGCTCAATCTGCGTGGAGAATTACCACGCGATCTTGCAACATGTAAAATCATCCATCCGGGACAGCCTTGTCGGGCGCGGCGATCGCGTGGCCGTGTTCAACGATGAAACCCACCACATTGCCAACGAGTCCGGAGCGAAGGTCAAGAAGTGGAAAGAATTCCTGCTGCATCCTGAATATGGCTTCCGGTATGTGGTAGGGGTGTCCGGGACATGCTATGTCGAGGACGAGTATTTCGCGGATGTGGTCAGCCGGTATTCGCTACGGGAAGCGATTGAGGAGCGGTTCGTCAAGAAGGTCGAGTATGTGGCCGAAATGCCGCAGATAGATAACGCGGACGAGAAATGGCAGTTGATCTACAATCGGCATCAGGACTGGAAGAAGCGCCTAAAGAAACAAGGGATTCGCCCGCTAACTATCATCGTCACAAAAGATATCAAGACCTGTAAACTGGTGGCCGAAGTGTTGCAGGCATTCTTGCAGGAATGGGAAAAGATTTCAGCGGACGACGCCGAAAAGAAGGTTCTCCCGGTCAGTTCCGCAGCGGAACACCAGCCCAACATTGCGCGGCTGAAGACCGTTGACCGGCCCGCGAGCAAGGTTGAGTGGATTGTGTCGGTCTCGATGTTGAGCGAAGGCTGGGATGTGAAGAATGTTTTTCAGATCGTTCCGCACGAGGAACGCGCCTTCAACAGCAAATTGCTGATTGCCCAAGTTCTCGGGCGCGGCTTGCGCCGTCCCGACGGCTGGCAGGGAGCGGATCCTGTCGTCACGGTCTTCAATCATGACGCCTGGGTGGGCCGGATTCGTCATCTTGTTGACGAGATTTTGGAGATGGAGAACCGGCTTTCCTCTTCGATTGTTGAAGGCTCCCGATACCACTTTGACCTGCACAACCTCGACTACACCCGCGAGACAGACACGAGCCATTTTACGAAAAAAGGCGAATACCGCTTGCTAGAGGAAGGCTTCGTTGACCTACCCGACCAAGTCGAAGTCGAAGATGTAACGATTGAGTTTGAGCGGGCCGTTACCGGCGATCATACGAAGTTCAAGACGAAGATTAAGCACAAGACCTATTCCTTTGAGGAAGTTGCCGAGGAAATGTACCGGCGCTTGCAGTCCATTGATGAGGAATCCAAGGAAGCGGAAGACCCGAAGGATCGCACGCAGTACGGGAAGAGGTTTCCATTTGAGCGGTGCATTGAAATCGTAAAGGCATCCGCGAAAAAGGCCCACATCAAGAGCGGACAAATCGTGGAGGAAAACCGACAGAAGATTTTGCAGTCCCTTGGGCCGCTACGCCGCAAGCAGGCAAAGCGCGTAGTGTATAGACTTACGCCGAACGCTCTACTGGTGGTCAACACGAGTCAGCGTCAGGATGTCAGCACCAGCGGCGCAGAACTTCGCCGCGGAGACAAGACGGTTTTTTTCACGCCGGATTGCGAGAAGACGATTCCCGACGAGCAACAGGAGTATTTCAATTCAGTGATTGACCAGGACGGCGACTACCGCGCCGGGATCGAACACATTGCCAACTCCCACGACTTCAAGACACCGTGCAACATGGCAATTGCCGATTCCACGCCGGAACGGAAGTTCATCCGTCTGCTTTGCGCGCGGGAAAACGCCGATGCGGTGGACGGTTGGCTGAAGAACGCACCGCAGCGATTCTACCAGATTGAATACGCATGGAAGAAGGGCGAGCACCCGAAGCGAGGAGATTTCAGCCCTGATTTCTTTGTTAAAAAAGGTAAGACGGTTTACGTCACGGAGATCAAGGACGACGGCGAAATTAGCGATCCCGCGCCCGATAATCAGAAGAAGTTCGAGTATGCACGTGACCACTTTGACCGGCTCAACAAATGGCTGCAAAATGAAGGCATTGACGAAACCTACCAGCTTAATTTTCTGACGCCGAAGGATTTCAACAAGTTCTTCATCAAACTGCGGAAGGATGACGCGCAGGGCTTCCGGTCGGAGTTGGATATTGTACTTGGTCGTCAAACGATGGGAAATGAAACTCAAGGGAACTAAGCAATATAGAAAAGCCGCGAATAACAACCAAATACAGCGGACAGCATTCCGCCGCCGCTGAACCTGAGCATTGATATGGTGTGACCGGCGTAAAGTGGTATTTCGATCCGTTTCTCTTTTTTTCTGTTGCGGTGGGGCGGGGCGCGGCGATGTCGACGGTGATCATGCTGATATGCGCGGGTTTGGCCGCATGACTCCTCCAAAATTTCAGAGCCTTATCGTAGATGGGAACAAGTTCGCAACGTTGCATATCGATTACCGCTGCCGGATGTGCTATGCGTATGGATAACTTATGCTTGCCGTAGAAATTGGGGGACACGATGCGTGTTTCTGATGCCAGAGGCCCAAACGTCGGCCCCTGGTTGACGGATCGCCTGACCGCATGGGGTATAAACACGCTGACCCATGTACAGGAGATCGCATTGTCTTCGGGTATTGCGGACGGCCGCAGCCTGATCGTGAGCGCGCCGACGTCATCGGGTAAGACGCTCGTCGGCGAAATCGCCGTGCTGGCGTCCTTGCGAGCGGAGAAGCGCGCCATCTATTTGGTGTCGCACAAGGCGCTCGCGGACCAGAAATACGTCGACTTCGTGAATCGGTTTGGCGAGGACGCTGTAGATCCGATCGCGTCCGTCGGCCTTAACACCGGCGACAGGGCCGAGGGCGACATCGACGCACGGCTGATGGTTGCCACCTACGAGAAGGCCCTGAACCTGGTCCTTACCGGCCAACTGAAACCTGCCGATTCGTTGGTCGTCGCGGACGAACTGCAGATTCTCGGCGATCCAAACCGCGGACCTGAGATCGAGACTCTCTGCGCCGTCATGCGGCAGCACGGGATCAGGCAGTTCGTCGCGCTGACGGCGACGGTGGAAAATCCCGATGACATGGCGGGGTGGATGGGATGCGACCTAGTCCGAAGCTCTCGGCGCGACGTTCCCCTTCATCAGGAAATTTGGTATGCAAATAAGGCATACCGGACAACATTCGGCGAAGAAGATGGCAGCGAGGTCGATGGAATCGCGTGTCCGTCCAGCAACATCAACGCCGTCGTCGATAGGCTGTTGACGCTCAAGCGGGAGCCAATCCTCGTCTTTACGGAAAGCCGGAAGGAGGCAGCGAAACACGCTGCTGCTTTCGGGCAGAGTCGCCCGCGGGTAGGCAAAGGGATTGCGCTCGCCGAACAGCTGAACCTCTTCTCCGAACCGACCGAGTCGTCGGACCAACTCCGGGCAAACGCCGAAAAGTGCGTAGCCTTCCACACGGCGGATCTCTCCCCTCAAGAGCGACAGGTCATCGAGGCTGGCTTTACGGACTCCAAATTCGAGGTCTGCTTTGCCACCTCGACGCTGGCAGCAGGCGTCAACTTTCCTTTCCGGACGATCGTGTTCCCGAAGCTAACCTTCGATTGGGGGGACAGGGCGGGAACCCACCTCCCGCGGACAGATTACAGAAACATGTCCGGCCGAGCCGGCCGCCTCGGTATGCATAAGGATGGATACGCGGTCCTCCTGCCGACCAATGGGGTCGAACTTGGGCACGCCAACGAACTTGTGCGGCCGGACAACGATCATCTTACATCGCAGCTTGTGAGGTTGAGCCTGCGGAAAACCGTCCTGATCTTGGTGGTCTCCGGCCTGGCGCGCAATCTCAATGAAGTGAAGGTCTTCTTCCGGAACACGCTGTACTGGTATCAGACGTTGCAGCGGAACCCGAAGAAGCTCGCGAGCTTGGAAATGACGATGGAGGCAGCCATCGAATGGCTCAAGTCGAACCGATTACTTGTTGATTCGGAAGGGTTACTGTCGGCAACACCGCTTGGCAAGGGAACCGCGTTGTCCGGTCTCCTCCCCGATACTGCAATCCAGCTTTCGAAACTGCTCACCGAATCAAGCTCGAAGTTCGCCGAGGCCTTTGACGAGTGGCTCCCCGGGCTGGTGTATGCGATCTGCACCAGCAACGAGTTCATCGGGAAGTCGCCGTCTCGCTTCCTCCCTTACACGGCAAGACCTTCCTACGACTCCGTGACGTTTTGGTCGGGGAAGAAGTTGCCCGTGCCCCTCGATCGGACAGATCTCAGGCTCGCACAATGTGCACATGCGCTGGTGCTTTACGTCGACGGCGTGGCGGAACGGAAGATCGCACACGCGACTAAGGTCTCGTCAGGCTCCGTCCACAGGCTGGCGATTGACGTTGCCTGGGCCTTGGACGGCCTTCACAAGTTGACGTGCGTCACCGACCTGGGATGTTCCCAGGCCCTCAGCAACCAGGTCGCCATGCTCGCGCGCAGGGTCCGATGGGGTGCGCCGGCGGAGGTGCTTGATGTAATGCGAATTGCCGAGCGGAATCGCGTTCCCGGGTTCGGCCGACAGCGGGCGATGGCCCTGCTTGCCCAAGGCATATTGACGATGCATGACGTCCTCGCGACGCCGAGGAAACGGTTGGCCGAACTGCTCCGAGATGACCGCAGAGCGCAGGCACTCCTCGAAGCGGCATCGGGCTCGGTGGGCCATGGACCCAACCGGCTCGAATCGGCGCACCACCGCGTCGCGAAGGATATCGGGATAGAGCGGGTGGTAGACGCATGCTATCGGGAACTCGGCGTCGAATACGAGAAGGTAATCGAGGGTCTCCTCCGTGTCGAAACAAGTTGGGTTGTGACAGTGGTGGATGACGGTATCCGTCAGAACGTCCCGGACTTCTTGGTCGTGTTGGGTGAGCGTCAGGTACTCATTGAGTGCAAGACCTGTAGCAAATCGCCGCCGCTGATCAAGAAGGAGGAGGCCTGGGCCGTGCTGCAGAAGGGTGCCGATTATGAGAAGGGGATGCGACGAGTGACCCTCGGCAAACCCCATTTCGATGAGACGTCCAAGAAGAAGGCTGCGGCTTCGGAGGATATCACGCTGGTGGAGCACAGCGTTTTCGTAGAAGGGCTCCTGCGTGTTCATAGTGGCTCGTTGTTGGCAGAAGAATTCTTGATCTGGCTCGGGACCCCGGGAGTGGCCGATCTTGATCGTCTTGGAGGCAGGCCCACATACGCCGTATAATTCGGCTCGAGACTTGGCAATGAATGGCTGGGGTGTTGAGAACCCGGCCGCGGCTATGTCGTAATTCTGCCGTTGGAAGATTAAAGACGGTTCATAACCGCTTGAAAATATTGAAACTGGTTAAAAGACGAAAGCTGCTTCGTAAGAATACTAATACTAATACTAATTTAATATCATATAGTTGACTCATAATATATAGTCCAAAAGATCACCCCTCATATCCCGAAGGTCAACGGCCGAATTGCGGTCGGTGACTTTCGGGTTCGTTCCCCGAAGGTCGAACCCATCAACTTGTTTCACTGAATATCTATGCTTATTCCTGCGCAATCTGGCCAGGGGGGAGAAGATACCGCCCATCCGTAGTGCAGGGGGATG
>Ga0209212_1006670_pt1 | contig 13099 bp, 15 predicted proteins | sample RifGroC2_FD_183996 | JGI IMG/M metagenome (GOLD analysis project Ga0209212, IMG submission 183996) | Groundwater microbial communities from Rifle, Colorado, USA - Groundwater C2 (SPAdes) (version 2) | ecosystem: Environmental > Aquatic > Deep subsurface > Groundwater | place: Rifle, Colorado...
AGCGCCCCTCTCGTTTGCACCACGTCCGCGGATCGGCCGTGACGAGGGTGCGAGGTCCAGGCAGCGCCCCCGCCTGCCGGCCCCCGGCGTGACGGTAGTCCGCAGGAGTCACTGTCCCTTGACGACGCGCGCGGTCTGGAGCTTGTGCTTGCGCAGCTTGCGCCAGAGCGTCGGCACGCTGATCCCGAGCTTCCCCGCCGCCTCCCGCATGGTCCGGCACTGATCGAGGGCCTGGCGCAGGACACGCGCCTCGAAGAGATCGGCCATGTCGCCGAGCCCGGACACGAGCGTCGTGTCCACCGCCACGTCCCGGCCGGCCGCCTCGAAGGCGCAGAGGCTCAGATGCGAAGCCTGGATCTCCTCGCCGTCGGAGAGGATGGCCAGGCGCTCCAGGATGTTCTCCAGCTCCCGGACATTGCCGGGGTAGTGGTAGTCGCTCAGCGCCTGGAGCACCTCCGGGGCCAGCCGCTTGCGCACCCCGTACTTCCGGGAGAGCGACTCGAGGAAGGTGGTGAGCATCACCGGGATGTCCTCGGGGCGCTCCCGCAGCGCGGGGATCCTGAGGGGGACCACGTTGAGGCGGAAGTAGAGGTCCTCCCGGAACCGCCCCTCGCCGACCATCGCCTTGAGCTCGCGGTTGGTGGCCGCGACGAGGCGGGCGTTGATGGCGATGGAATGGCGGCCGCCGAGGCGCTGGACCCGCTTCTCCTCGATCACGTTGAGCAGCTTGACCTGCAGGCTGAGGCTGAGCTCGCCGATCTCGTCCAGGAAGATGGTCCCGTTCTGGGCCAGCTCGAACTGCCCCGGCTTCCCGGTGCTGAGCGCCCCCGTGAAGGCGCCGCGCTCGTACCCGAAGAGCTCCGACTCCACGAGCGGCTCGGGGATGGCCCCGCAGTTGAGGTGGACGAACGGGCCGCCGCGCTGGGGGCTGCCGTCGTGGATGAGCCGGGCGAACCGCCCCTTGCCCACCCCCGACTCCCCGAGGATCAGCACGGGGGAGTCGTACTTGGCGACCTTCAGCGCCGCCCAGAGGCAGCGCTTCATCTTGTCGCTGTGGATCACCAGGTTGAAGGTGGGCAGGTCGGCGTACTCGGGGCTGAGGAAGATGGACTCGTTGGGCTCGCCGGCCACGGCCTGCTGCCCCAGGCGCTCGCGCAGCTTGTTCAGCTGGGTGATGTCGCGGACATTGACGATGACGAGCACCAGCTGGCCGTCCTCGTCGAAGACCGGCGTTCCCGTCACCAGGGCCGTGCTCCCCGTCGGGTAGATGTGCATCATCGTGATGGGGATACGCCGCTTGATGACCTCCAGGCTCACCGAGTGCTTGAGCACGCCCTTCTTGACCACGTCCACCATGTTCTGGTTGACGATGTCCTCCTCGCGGAGCCCGGAGATGCGCACATAGGCCTTGTTGACCTTGAGCACCGTGCCGTGGGCATCCACCACCACGAAGCCGTCGAAGGAGGCGTTGAGGAGTGCGTCGAAGTGCTCGCAGGGGTTGATCCCGGTGCTGGTGACGGGCAGGCGGGGGCTTGGCTCGGCCCCCTGGTGACGGATCTCCCGTATCGCCTCGCGTGCCATGCTGTGCCCTCCGCCGGCTCGCCGCCCGGCTCTGGCGCCTTGGGCCCATGAGCTGGGGTTTCACTTCTAACACGGTCCATTTCACGATTGCAATGGCGCATTGGCGGAGAAGATGTCGTGGCGCCCCCTTTTCACGGCGTCGGGCGAGCGGCCGACATCCCATCCTGGTGCGCTGGGGGGAACCCGGGGTAGGCTCGGGCGTCGGCTGGAGGGGGGGCCCTTCTTGCGGGGTCCCGTGCGACTGCATCGTCCTTGCCGAGGAGGCGCAGCTGATGATCTACGCCGAGGCGCGGTACCGGCCGCTGGGCGATCTGTACCTGAGCGTGGAGTTTGGCGATGAGCTGAGCCTGCCGCTCAACTTCCGGGTGATCGCCCTCGACAGCGCCTTGAAGGCCCGCCGGCTTCCGGGGGTGACCGAGACCATCCCGACCAACCGCTCGCTGGGCATCGTCTACGACCCCTTCGCCGTGAGCCGGCAAGAGCTGATCGCCCGGCTCCAGGACCTCGAGCGGGAGGTGCAGGAGATCGAAACGCTGCCCTCTCGGCATGTCACCATCCCGATCTGGTACGACGACCCCTGGTCGCGGGAATGCGCCGCGGCCCATGGCGCGCCGAACAATGTCGAGTTCCTGGCCGGGATCAACTCCATGACGGCCGCGGAGGTGATCCGCACCCATTCGGGGACTGACCACTGGGTCTCGGCCGTGGGCTTCACCCCGGCCTGCTACCAGGCCATGCCGCTCGATCCTTCGAAGGCCCTCACCGCCCCGAAGTACCAGCGCCCCCGTCGCTGGACCCCGGAGCGGATCCTCTGCATCGCCGGCCAGCTCACCTCCTTCTATCCCATCGCGAGCCCCGGAGGCTATCAGCTGCTGGGGCGGACGCCCGTGGAGCTCTACGATCCCAAGCAGCGCAACCCGGCCTTCGCCGACGGCCCGGTGCTCCCACGCGTGGGCGATCGCCACCGCTATGTCCCCATCGACGAGGCGACGTACTGGGGGATCCGGCGCGAGGTGGAAGCCGGGGTGTACCGCTACCAGATCCGCGAGGAGAGGTTCAGCCTGCGGGACTACCTGGGGCGAGGCCGCCGTGCTTGAGGTGCTGGCCGGCGGGATTCAGGCCACCATCCAGGACGTCGGGCGGCCCGGGTATCTGGCGACGGGCATGCCCCCCTCGGGACCGGCCGACCGCTTCGCGCTGGGCATCGCCAATCTCCTGGTCGCCAACGATCCCGGCGGGCCCTACCTGGTGGGGCGCCGCCCCGGCGCCGCCGGCATCGAGGTGCTCCTCTCCGGGCTCAGACTCCGGGTGCTGGCCGAGACGGCTATCGCCGTCACGGGCGCCGATCTCTCCCCGGCCCTCAATGGCCAGCCGCTGCCGATGTGGCAGAGCCTGCGGGTTGGCCCCGGCGACGAGGTGGCCTTCGGCCAGGCGCGGAGCGGGGCGCGGGCGTATCTGGCTGTGGCCGGCGGCATCGACGTCCCGCTCTTCGCCGGCAGCCGCGCCACCAATGTGCGCGCCTTCGTCGGCGGCGTGGAGGGACGGGCGCTCAAGCCGGGCGACAGGCTCGGGAGCTTTCCGCCGAGCCGCCCGGCCCGCGAGGTGGAGGGGCGACGGCTGCGCCCCGATCTCCTCCCCGCCTTCGGCGCGAGGTGGCGGGTGCGGGTGGTCCTGGGCCCGCAGGACGACCTCTTCCTCCCGGAGAGCATCGAGACATTCCTGACCCACGACTGGAGGCTCTCCCCGACGTCTGACCGCATGGGCTGCCGCTACATCGGGCCGCCGCTCGCATTCAGGCCCCGCCCGGCCTATCTCGTCGAGCAGGCGGGGGCCGATCCCTCCAACATCGTGGACGACACGATCCCGGTGGGCGGCATCCAGGTGCCGGGCGGGGTCGAGCCCATCGTGCTGCACGTGGACGGCCCGAGTCTCGGCGGCTACGCGAAGATCGCGACGGTGATCAGCGCCGACCTCGGCCAGGTGGGCCAGACGCGTCCCGGCCAGGTCACCAACTTCGCGGCGGTGTCGACTGACGAGGCCGTCGAGGCCCTGCGCGCCCTCGAGGGCGCCATCGCCGAGGCCAGCATCATCACCCCCTGAGGCGCGAGGCGGCGCGGGAGAGATCATGGGGAGGCAGATCAATCTCAACTGCGACATGGGCGAGAGCTACGGGCGCTGGACGCTCGGTGACGACGGCCCCCTGATGGAGCTCGTCCCCACCGTCAATATCGCCTGCGGCTTCCACGCCGGCGACCCCCACGTGATGCGCCATACCGTCGAGCTGGCGGCCAGGGCCGGAGTGGAGATCGGGGCGCATGTCGCCCTGCCGGACGTGCTCGGCTTCGGCAGGAGGCGGCTCGCGATCACGGCCCAGGAGCTCGGCGACTACGTGCTCTATCAGGTCGGAGCCCTGCGCGCCTTCGTGGAAGCGGCCGGGCTCCGCCTCGGCCACGTCAAGCCCCACGGGGCGCTCTTCGCCATGTGCGGGGAGAGCGAGGAGTACGCGCTGGCGCTGCTGGGCGCCATGCGGGCGCTGGATCCTACGCTCGTCGCCATCGTCGGTGGGCCGGCGGTGCCGGCCGCCGCGGCGGCTACCGGGATGCGGGCCGTGCCGGAAGGGTACGTGGACCTCGCGTATCAGCCCAACGGCTTCCCGGTGCTCGAGCGGGCCAAGCGGGCGTGGGACCCCGCCGAGGTGGCGGACCGGGCGCTGCGGATCGTGCGCGAGCGCAGGCTGCCGGCGGTGGACGGCTCCACGTTGAGCCTGGACGTGCCGACGATCTGCGTGCATGGAGATGCCCCGAACGCGCTCGAGGTGGCCAGGGCCGTCCGGGCCCGGCTGGCGGCAGAAGGGATTGCAGTGGTGCCCCTGACCCGCATGCTGACCGAGGAGGAGTGAGCATGGACATTCGACTCGACGATCGGGTGGCGCTGGTCACCGGGGCCTCCTCGGGCATCGGTAAGGCCGCGGCCTTGGCGCTGGCCACTCGCATATGGTGTACCTCGCCTCCGACGCCGCCGACTTCGTGACCGGCCAGATCATGTTCGTGGATGGCGGGTACTCGGTGTGGTGAGATCCCGACTCGCGCCCGGCGCGCCCGGCATCGGCTGATGCCGGCGCGCTTGTCCCCCGGGAGCGACCCCTGGCTTTTCGGCCTCTGCCTGTCGCGGGTCGGGGCCTTCATGGTCTACATCAGCTACGCGGCGGCGCTCCCCGTGCTGCAGCGGGAGTGGCAGATGTCGGCCACCGCCGCGGGCAGCATCGCCTCGAGCTTCCAGATCGCCTATGCGATCTCGCTTCTGGCCTGCTCCGAGCTGGCCGACCGGATCGGGGCGCGGCGCGTCTTCGTCGCCGGCTCCTGGGCCTCGGCGGGGGCCGCGATGCTCTTCGCCCTCGTCGCGCGGGACTACTGGTCGGGCCTGCTGTCCTACACGCTGCTGGCCCTCGCGCTCGGCGGGACCTACACCACGGGCATCCTTCTCGTGGCCGAGAACGTGCCCATCGCGCGGCGGGGCCGGGCCATGGGATTCCTGCTGGGCGGCCACTCCCTGGCTCTCGCGCTGGCCCTTGCGCTCACCGGGTTGGCCATCCCGCGCGGCGGGTACCGGCTGGCCTTCCTGCTCACCTCCCTCGGCCCCGTGCTGGGCGGCCTCATGGTCTGGGCGGTGACGCGACAGACGCCCAACCGCGTGGCGGAGCGGAGCCCCGAGCAGAGGATCACCGGTGCTGTGCTGCGCAATCGCCCGGCGATGCTCGTGATCACCGGCTACACGTTCCACGCCTGGGAGCTGCTCGGCATGTGGGCGTGGACCCCGACCTTCCTCGCCGCCTGTCTGGCCGTGGCCGGCGTCGGCTCGGCCCAGGCGGCGGGGCTCGGATCATCCGTGAGCGCGCTCTTCCACATCACCGGGATGCTGGCCTCGCTGGCCGCCGGGGTGCTCGCCGACCGCTTCGGCCGGACGCCCGTCATCTTCGCCATGGCGGCGCTGAGCGCCCTCTGCTCGCTGGTGTTCGGCTGGCTGATCGGGGGGCCGGTCTGGATCGTGGTCGCGGTGGGGCTCGTCTATGGCTTCGCCGCGCTCGGGGACTCGCCGATCTACTCGACGGCCATCACCGAGGTCGTGGCGCCTGCCTACCGCGGCGCCGCGCTGGCGCTCCGCTCACTGGCGGGCTATGGCGCGGGGGCGGCGGCCCCCCTGGTCTTCGGCTGGGTGCTCGATCTGCACGGCGGCGGGGGTGGCGCCGGGGCCGGCTGGGGCTGGGCCTTCGTCACGCTGGCCGCCGCGGGAGCGCTGGCCGCCGCCTCGGCCGTGGCCCTTCATCGCTTGCCGGAAGCCCATGTCCTGCGCGGAGGCCACCGCGGGACCTAACCTCCTCGGCCGGAGAGCGTCCCATGATCCTCACCCGCGCCGAGCGGCTGTCGGCGCCGTACCTGGCGCGCGCGGGCCTCGCCGCGCGCCCGAAGTGGCCGGTGATCGCGTAGCATAACCTCGATGCCGCCCGGCGACGGCGCGGGCGGAAAGGAGATCCCAAGCGATGGCTGACGTGCTCACGGTGGTCGCGAAGGTCCGGGCGGCGAAGGGCAAGGGCGACGCGCTGGCGGCGCTCTTGAAGGAGCAGGCGGCGGCGGTGCGGACGGCGGAGCCGGGGTGCCTGGTCTACCGCCCGCACCGCTCCTCGAAGGACCCCGATCTCTTCCTCTTCTACGAACAGTACACGGACCAGGCCGCCTTCGACCTTCACCGCAAGGCGCCGCACCTGACCGCCTTTCGCGAGCGCCGCGAGAAGGAAGGGCTCACCGAAGGCGCCGTCGAGGTGGAGTTCTCCCGCTCGCTCACCGACTGACAACGCATTCAAGGAGCGCCCCGGCACGAACGGAGAACGACCATGACGATCGTCGCGCGCCACCCACGGCTTCCGCCACCCCGACAACGCGGGCTTCCAGCCGCACTACGCCGACCTCGTCTGGCCGCTCGTGACCGACTTCCTGCAGCGCACGGTCTGATCGCGCTACGGGGCTTACGCGTTGATCGCGAGGAGCTTCGCCGCGGTCCCGCCCAGGATGGCGACGCGGTCGGCGTCGCTCAGCCCCGGCGTGGCGAGGATGAGGTCCACGGACGTCTTCGTCCACGGATACGGGTAGTCTGTGCCCATAAGGGGTTACACTAAGCGGGACGCCGGCTCTACCGAACGAGAAGAGGAGCTCTATGGCACGCACGCTGCTCGACAAGGTATGGGAAGCGCACACGGTCCGGACGCTGCCGTCCGGCCAGACGCAGCTCCTGATCGGCCTGCACCTCATCCACGAGGTGACGACGCCGCAGGCTTTCCAGATGCTCAAGGAGCTGAAGCTCAAGGTGCGCATGCCCGAGCGGACCTTCGGCACGCTCGATCACATCACGCCGACGACCGACCAAAGCCGCCCCTACGCCGACCCCATGGCGGAGGACATGGCGGCGCACATGTACCGGAACATGACGGAGTTCGGCCTGCCGCTCTTCGACATGTCGAGCGGCAAGCAGGGCATCGTCCACGTCATCGGGCCTGAGCTGGGCCTCACCCAGCCGGGCATGACCATCGCCTGCGGCGACAGCCACACCTCGACCCACGGCGCCGTCGGCGCCATCGCCTTCGGGATCGGCACCACCCAGGTCCGCGACATCCTGGCGACGCAGTGCCTCGCCATGGCCAAGCCCAAGCTGAGGCAGGTGCGCGTGGACGGGGCGCTCGCCAAGGGTGTCTACGCCAAGGACGTGATCCTCGCCATCATCGGCACCCTCGGCGTGAAGGGCGGCGTGGGCTACGCCTACGAGTACGCCGGCGACGTCATCGACCGCATGACCATGGAAGAGCGCCTCACCGTCTGCAACATGTCCATCGAGGGCGGGGCGCGCTTCGGCTACGTCAATCCCGACGCGACCACGATCGAGTCCCTCCGCGGCCGGCCCTATGCGCCCGCGGGCGCGGCCTTCGACCGCGCGGCCGCCTGGTGGAAGACGATGGCGACCGAGCCGGGCGCCGCGTTCGACGACGTCAAGCACCTCGACGGCGGGGCCATCGAGCCTCTCGTGACGTGGGGTATCAATCCGGGCATGTCAGTGGGCGTCAGCCAGAGGATCCCGGCGCCCGAGGCCCAGCCCGAGGCCGAGCGGCCCACCTTCCGCGAGGCGCTCGCCCACATGGGCTTCGCGGCGGGCCAGCCGATCAAGGGCGCGAAGATCGACGTGGCCTTCGTGGGCTCCTGCACGAATGGGCGCCTCTCCGATCTTCGGATCGCCGCCGAGGTGGCGAAAAAGGGCAAGGTCGCAAGCCACGTCCGCGCGCTCATCGTGCCCGGCTCTCAGCAGGTCGCAAAAGCGGCAGAAGCCGAGGGCCTGCACGAGATCTTCCAGGTCGCGGGTTTTCAGTGGCGCAAGGCCGGCTGCTCGATGTGCCTGGGCATGAACGAGGACAAGCTCCAGGGCCGCGAGATGAGCGCGTCGTCCAGCAACCGAAACTTCATCGGGCGGCAGGGCAGCCCCACGGGGCGCACCCTGCTGATGAGCCCGGCCATGGTCGCGGCCGCCGCCATCGCCGGTGCCGTCACCGACGTGAGGGAGATCCTGACATGACCACCAACTACCAGCGCCGCCAGGTGTCGGGCCGCGGCATCCCCGTCACGGGCAACGACATCGACACCGACCGCATCATCCCCGCGCGCTTTCTCAAGGCCGTGACCTTCGAGGGCATGGGCGAGCACGCCTTCGAGGACGCGAGGAAGCAGAATCCCGAGCACCCCTTCAACCAGCCCGTCTACCAGGGCGCGAACGTGCTGGTGGTCGGCCAGAACTTCGGCTGCGGGTCTTCGCGGGAGCATGCGCCCCAAGCCCTCATGCGCTGGGGCATCCGCGCCATCGTCGGCGGGTCCTTCGGCGAGATCTTCTTCGGCAACTGCGTGATGCTCGGCATCCCCTGCCTGGGCGCCACCCAGGCCGACCTCGAGTGGCTCCAGAAGGCCATCAGCCGCGAACCTCAGGCCCCGGTGACGGTGGACGTGGAAAAGCAAGAGGCGCGCTTCGGCGACCGCGTCATCAAGGCGACCGTGCCCGACGGCCCGCGCAACCAGCTCGTGGCCGGCACGTGGGACTCGACGGCGGTGCTGCTCGAAGCGGGCGCGGCGATCGAGGCGACAGCGGGGAAGCTACCGTACGTCGCGGGGTACTGAACCGCTCGGCGCAAGGGAGCGAATCGCTCCATGAAGATCCGCATTGGGGTGGGCGCCGCAGGAGCTTCCGCAACGCTGGAGGCGCTGGCCGAGCTCGTGACGGGAATCGATGAGCTAGGGTTCGATTCTCTGTGGCTCTCGGAGGTGTTGACCGGCCCCGTGCTCGATCCCGCGGTGGGGCTCGCCTGGGCGGCGGCGAGCAATCCGCGGGTAAAGCTCGGGACCACAATGCTCTTGCCGGGGCGCAACGTGGTGCGGCTCGCCAAGCAGCTCGCGAGCCTGGACGTGCTGTGCCGGGGGCGGCTGCTGGTGACGCTGGTTCCCGGGCTCACGTACGCGCCGGAGCGCGATGCCATCGGCGTCGAACCCAAGCGCCGCGGCGCGTTCATCGACGAGGCGCTGCCGCTCTTGCGGCGCCTGTGGGCGGGCGAGACGGTGAGCCACGACGGCCCCGCCGGCAGCTTCCGCGATGTCAAGCTCTCGCCGCTGCCGGTGCAGCAGCCGCTCGAAGTGTGGCTGGGCGGCACGGTGCCCGCCGCCCTCGAACGCTGCGGGCGATTGTCTGACGGCTGGCTGGCGTCGCTGTGCACGCCCGAAGAGGCGGCGGCGGGACGCGTGGTGATCGACGAAGCGGCGGCCAAGGCCGGGCGCTCGATCAGTCGCGAGCACTTCGGCGTGAGCATCGGCTACGCTCGCGAGCCCATCGACCCGGCCACCGCGCGCATGATGGCCGCCCGCCGTCCCCGAGCCCTCGAGCTCACGCCGGTGGGATTGCCGGCTCTGCGTCAGCTCATCGAGCGCTTCATCGGCGTCGGCTTCTCCAAGTTCATCGTGCGTGCGGTGGCCCCGCCGGCGTCCTGGCGCGCCGAGCTCGAAGCCCTGTCCGCGGCGGTGGGTGACCTCCAGACCTGACGGGGCGAGCCGCTGCTCATCGGCGGCGGTTCGAGTTACCCGAGGAACAGCTCGCAGGTGTCGAGCCAGGCCTGGGTGGTGAGCGCGAGCGATTCCACATCGACACGCTCGTCATTGCCGTGGAAGCGGCTGGACATCGCCTCCGCCGTCAAGGCCCGCGAGAACAGGCCGAAGCCGTAGGCGACAGCGCCATGCTCGCGGAAGTAGGGCGCGTCGGTGAACCCGACGATCAGACGCGGCAGGAGACGCGCGCCCGGGTAGTGCCCGTCGACGACCCGCCCGAGCACGTCCCAGAGCGGTGTTCCCGTGGGCGACACCGACGCCTGCTTGGAGAAGAGCTTCTCGACAGCCACCTCTTCCGACAGGTCGCCGAGGGCCTTGTCGAGATGCCGGCGCACCTCGTCCTCGTTGTCTCCGGGTATGGTGCGGATGTCCACCTCGATGTCGACGACGTCGGGGATGACGTTGGTCTTCACGCCGGCGCGGCACATGTTCGGCGAGAAGGTGGTGTGCGTGGCCGACCACGCGAACCTGGCCATGGCCGGGGAGAGCTTGGCGATGGTCTCGTCCACGCGAGAGGGATCGACCAGGGCGGCCTTCAGAGCCGGGTCGAGGCTGAGCGTGGCGACGAAGGCGGTCCACAGATCGTCCACGTACGGCGCCGGGCGGTAGTCCGCCAGGCGATTGACCACGTGCGCGGCCTTGACGAGCGCGTTGTCCGCGCCATACGGCATCGAGCCGTGCCCCGGCGTGCCCTTGACGCGCAGCCGGCGCCAGGCCACGCCCTTCTCGCCGACGTGCACCGTGACGTTCAGCTCGTCGCCGTGCGAGCTGACGGTCCCGCCATTCTCGGTCAACAGGTAATCCGCCCGGAGCGCATCCCAGTGACGCTTGCACACGTGACCGGCGCCGAGCGCGCCGCCGGCCTCCTCGTCGGCGCACGCCAGGTAGACCAGCGTGCCGCGCGGCCGCCACCCGCGCCGGGCGAGCGCCTTCAGCGCGACGGCCTGGGAGGCCGTGAGGTTCAGCATGTCGACCGCGCCGCGACCCCACACCTCGCCGTTCACGAGCTCGCCCCCGAAGGGATCCCGCGTCCACGTCGCGGGCGTCACGGGCACGACGTCGGTATGCCCCATCAGGCAGAGAGTGGGCGCGGCCGGATCGGTCCCCTCGATGCGGGTGACGAGGCTGGTTCGGCCCGGCGCTCCGTCAGGCTCGTACACCTCGATGTCGAGGCCGCTGCCCTCCAGGTAGGCGCGCAGCACGTCGCTCGTGCGCACCTCCTGGCCGGATGCAAGGCTGCCGTCGTTCACGCACTGGTTGCGGATCATCTGCTGCAGCAGCTCCACGGTCTGGCCGGTCAGGGCGTCGTTCATGGCGCTACGATAGCACCGCTTGGGCGCGTTGACAGCCGGACGCGCACGGCGTAGGGTGCGCGCTCAAGGAGGCCGCGCCCATGCTGCAGCGACAGGTCGGCGACATCGTCATCAACCGGATCATCGAGTCCGAGCGTCCGGACTTCGATGCCGCACAGTTCTTTCCAACGATCGCCGCCGACCAGTGGGCGCCCTACCGGCAGCGGCTCGCCGGCTGGGCCATGGAGACGGCGTCCAACGCCCTGATCTTCCCCATGCAGTCGTTCCTGCTTCGGACGCGGCACCACACCATCGTGGTCGACACCTGTGTGGGCGACCACAAGCAGCGGGCGCGACCGAACTGGAACATGACGTCGAGCGGCGAGTACCTCAAGCGGCTCGCTGGCACGGGCGTGCGGCCGGAAGACGTCGACTACGTGATGTGCACGCACATGCACACCGACCATGTCGGGTGGAACACGCGGCTGGAGAACGGACGCTGGGTGCCGACGTTCCCCAAGGCCAGGTACGTGATGTCCGAACAGGAGTGGACGTACTGGTCGGCCTTCCACAAAGATACGCCGCAGAATCAGATCGCGGACAGCGTGATCCCCGTCGTCGAGTCGGGCCACGCCCAGATGGTGAAGAACGACTTCGCCATCGACGAGGACGTCTGGTTCGAGTCCACGCCCGGGCACACGCCCGACCACGTGAGCGTGCGCATCGCCTCCAAGGGCGCGCAGGCGGTGATCACCGGCGACCTGATCCACTCCCCGGTGCAGTGTCTCGAGAGCGAGTGGGTGCCGCGTCCCGACTTTGATCCACCGCAGGCGGCGGCCACGCGGCGCGCCTTTCTCGAACGCTACTGCGAGCGTGACGTTCTGGTGTGCGCGTCGCACTTCCCGTCGCCGTCGTTCGGCCACGTCATCCGAGAGGGCAATGCGTTCTGGTTCAAGTACGAGGAGGCGTGAATGGAGGGGCTCCAGGGCAAACGGGCGATCGTGACCGGGGGCAGCCTGGGGCATCGGGAAGGCCATTGCGCGGGAGCTGGCGGCCGGCGAGCGCGTCCAGCAGGCGGATCTTCTCCGCGTGGTCCGCGGGGAGGGCCGGAGAGCGATGGCGGCGAGGGCCTCGACGAGCGCCCGGGCCCGCGGGCTCGCGTCAGGCGCCGAGGCCGGCAAGGAACTCGAGCACGGCGCGGTTGAAGGCTTCGGGCTGATCCCGGTTGGCGAAGTGGCCGGCGGGCGAGAGCAGGACGAACTCGGCGTGCGTGATCGTCTCGGCCATGATCCGCATGGGGCCGAGCGAGGGATCCTCGTCGCCGCAGACGAGGAGCGTGGGGACGGCGATCTCGGGCAGGCGCTCCGTGATGTAGTCCATCTGCAGCAGCGCCCTGAGGGCGTTGGCGTAGCCGAGGGGCGTGAGCATCCGGTACATGGCGAAGACTTCCTCGCGGGCGCGCGGATCGAGCTTGATCCGTCCTGACACGTTGGGGTTGGAGGCGATGGCGAACTCGGCCATGGCGTCCATGCCGCCTTCCAGCGTGACTTGGATGCTCCGCGCGCGCATGACGAGGTTGTCCACGCTGAGCGGCAGTCCCGCGGCCGACGACGAGTCCACGACCAGGAGGGCGCGCACGCGATGCGGGTGCGTGAGGGTGAAACGGGTGGCGATCCCGCCACCGAGGGAGAGGCCGCCGACCACGGCGCGATCGAGCCGAAGGTGGCCGAGGAGGTCGTGGAGATCCAGCACCCAGTGGCCGAAGCTGACGCGCGCGGGATCGTCCGGACTCTCGGATCGCGCGTGCCCGCGCGGCTCCCAGAGGATCAGGCGGTGCCCGGCGGCGAGGGCCGCCACGTTGGGTTGCCACATGCCCGCGTTGCCGCCGATGCCGTAGGCGAGCACGACGGGCTCGCCCGCGCCGTGCTCCTCGTAGTAGATCCTCACGCCGTCGGTCGTCGTGACGTGCGCCATGCGTGACTCCCCATCGGCGCCTGCGCCGGGGCCCCGGCGGCGCCGCCGGTCCATGGTACAGAGAGACTCCCA
>Ga0209212_1006671_pt1 | contig 13099 bp, 11 predicted proteins | sample RifGroC2_FD_183996 | JGI IMG/M metagenome (GOLD analysis project Ga0209212, IMG submission 183996) | Groundwater microbial communities from Rifle, Colorado, USA - Groundwater C2 (SPAdes) (version 2) | ecosystem: Environmental > Aquatic > Deep subsurface > Groundwater | place: Rifle, Colorado...
CCGGCCACCGATGAAGAAATCCGCGCCTCCGCGCTGCAGTTCGTCCGCAAGCTCACCGGGTTCAACAACCCATCAAAAACCAACCAGGCGACCTTCGATCTGGCCGTCGAGCAGGTCGCCGAGGCCGCGCGTACCCTCCTTTGCTCGCTCACCACAGCAGCGCCCCCGCGCGACCGGGAAAGCGAGCGGGCCAAGGCCATGGCGGCAGCGCGGAAACGGTTCGGACGCCCATGAAATATGTAGCGCTGCTCCGCGGAATCAACGTCGGGAAGAATAATCGTATCGATATGAAAAGCTTGCGGGCCTTATGCGAAACGCAAGGCTACAGCAACGTCTCGACCTACATCAATTCAGGTAATGTGATTTTCGCATCGGACAAACCGGCAGAAACACTAGCGGCGGAAATCGAATCTGGCCTTCTGGAACGGACCGGCGCGAAAATTTCGGTACTGGTCAAGACCGTCGACGAACTGGCCCGGATCGCAGCACAAATCCCCGCCGACTGGACAAATGATACGGCACAGCGCACCGATGTCGCCTATCTCTTCGACCAGATCGACACCGCCGACATTGTCGACGAACTGCCCCTGCGAAAAGAGTTCCTCGACGTCAGATATACCGCGGGAGCCCTGATCTGGCATGTGAAACGAGAAAACTACAACAAAAGCCAATTGAACAAAATCATCGGACACAAACTCTATCGGTACATGACGATCAGAAACGTCAATACGGCCCGCTATCTGGCTGGGCTGTAGAGCCTCCAGCCCCCGCGCCCCCACCGGCCACGGATAAGTTGAACAAATCAGAGGGAAGGACTGAAGACATGTTGGAGTGCTGCGGATGGCTTTAATTATTGACCCGAAGAAAAGCAGCCTGTTACGAGTAGCGCCGCGTCTTATACAAATCCTGCGCGTGCTCGTCCGTCACCAGTTCCTTGGCGCACTGCGAGGCAAGAGTCATTGGCCGTCGCCAAGCGAGGTCAGAGGAACCTTCGAGGAACTGGGACTGACATTTCTCAAGTTCGGCCAAGTGCTGGCGATGCGGCGCGACCTGTTGCCGGACGCCTACATCGATGAGTTGGAACAGCTGCAAGACCAGTTGCCGGCATTAGGGATTGACGCTGTGCGCGCCAGGGTCGAACTCGAACTGGGTGCCCCGCTGACGAAACTCTTTGCTTCGTTCAGCGAAACGCCACTGGGCTCCGCTACCATTGCCCAGGTTCATGAAGCCACATTACTGGATGGGCGCCATGTGGCGGTGAAAGTTCAGCGACCCGACCTTGAAACGATGATCGCCACGGATATCGCGGCCATGACCTACCTGGTGACACTCGGGGAAAGGCTCTTCCCACGGCTGATTCCCCTCGACCTGCCTGTTTTGGTCCATGAATTTGCCAATAGCCTGAACCGGGAAACCGATTTCACTCACGAAGCCCGCTCCATCGTGCTCTTTCGCACCGCCCTGGTTGATGTTCCCAATCTCTGGATTCCCAATGTCATAGCTGAATATTCTAGCGGCAGTGTGCTGACCATGGAGTTTTCAGCCGGTGAACGGGTGGATCTTTACGCCAGACTGCACCCGGAAGCGATGCCGCAGTTGATCAACACCCTGGTCAGGCTCATGCTGCAAACGATCTTCGAGGAGGGACTGTTTCACGCCGACCCGCATCCTGGCAATGTCTATGTTCTGCCCGATGGCCGGCTCTCCCTGCTCGATTTCGGAATGACCGGCGAACTCGACGAGCAGATGCGCGATTCGCTGACCCGACTGCTCGAAGCGGTCGTCAAGGGCGATGGGCGCGCCGCCAAGGAGGCATACCTCGAAATGGCGCCGGGGAGCGAAAAGGTCAACCAGGCGGCGCTGCTGGTGGATATCAAGGCTGTGCTCTATGAAATCCACCGGAGCGACATGAAGGATGTTTCTATCGGTGATGCCTTCGATTCTCTGCTGCGCGCCGGGAGTCAAAACGGGGTCCACAACCCCCCCGAGTTTTTTCTGTTGACGCGCGCATTCGTCATCCTCGAAGCGATGATCCGCCAACTCGACCCGGATCATAACTATATGGGGTCGTTTAGCGACCAGATTTCACGCCTGACCGCACAGCACTTCTCGATCGAACGGATCAAGGAAAAGACCGGCAAATTTGCGCGTGACATGGAGCGGCTGGCCAGTGACGCCCCCGGTGACACGCGCCGGGTCCTGCGTCGCATCGCCGATGGCAATCTGGGCCGGCTGCAATCACCTGGCATTGAAGCCATGGGCAGTCGCATCAGCCGCAATCTGGAACGACTCACCGGTGCGATTGTTTCCGCGGCGCTGATGATCGGCGGTGCCATGCTGTCGCTTGCTCCTCCACCGACCAGTTGGCATCATGCTCTTGGGGAAGCAATGGTCATCGCCGGCATTATCGGCACGCTCTTTATTACTATCGGGGCATTGAGCCGGTATCGTGACCGACGACGGTGACTCTGGATGCACCTGAGCAAAAATCCGTCAGGTGATCTCCCGCACCTTTAAACTGGAGGAACCATGTGCCGGAACATCAAAACCCTCTTCAACTTCGACCCCCCGGCCACCGACGAAGAGATCCGCGCCTCCGCGCTGCAGTTCGTCCGCAAGCTCACCGGGTTCAACAACCCATCAAAAACCAACCAGGCGACCTTCGATCTGGCCGTCGAGCAGGTCGCCGAGGCCGCGCGTACCCTCCTTTGCTCGCTCACCACCTCAGCGCCACCGCGCGACCGGGAAAGCGAGCGGGCCAAGGCCATGGCGGCAGCGCGGAAACGGTTCGGACGCACGTAACGAGAAGAGCGAAGAGTGCCGACACCGTAACGCCCCCCGCACGCAAACAGCTTGAACATTCCCCGCCGCCCTCCTATACTCGTCAAGTCCTGAAACAATCCCGTGTGGAGGCGCAAGCGTGTCGCAACCGAGCCTGGCCCAACTCGAAGCCGAGATCGCCGAGAAGAGTGCCTTTGTCGAGCCGTTGCTGGCCGAAATCGGCAAGGCGGTGGTCGGCCAGCAGGAGCTGATCGAGGCCCTCCTCATCGGCCTGCTCTGCCACGGCCATGTCCTCATCGAAGGGGTGCCGGGGCTGGCCAAGACCCGCAGTGTCAACGCCCTCGCCCGCGCCCTCGACCTCTCCTTCCGCCGTATCCAGTTCACCCCCGACCTCCTCCCGGCCGACCTCGTCGGCACACCGATCTTCCACCCGGCCAAGGGGGAGTTCCTGGTGCGCAAGGGGCCGGTCTTCGCCCATATCGTCCTCGCCGACGAGATCAATCGCGCCCCGGCCAAGGTGCAGTCGGCCCTGCTCGAAGCGATGGAGGAGGGCCAGGTCACCCTCGGCGAGGAGAGCTACCCCCTCCCCGAGCCGTTCCTCGTCCTCGCCACCCAGAACCCCCTCGAACACGAAGGGACCTACCCCCTCCCCGAGGCCCAGGTCGATCGCTTCATGCTCAAGGCCATCGTCGGCTACCCGAGCCGGGCCGAAGAAGAACAGATCGTCGACCAGATCAGCGGCGGGGTCGAGCCGACCCTGAACGCCGTCGTCTCTCCGACCGAACTGGCGGCGGCGACGGCGGCGGTGCGCACCCTCTACCTCGATCCCAAGGTGCGCAACTATCTCCTCGATCTGGTCGCCGCCAGCCGCGAGCCGGAGCGCTTCGGCCTCAAGGAGATTGCCCCCCTGATCAGTCACGGCGTCTCCCCCCGCGGCAGCATCTTCCTTGCCCGCGCCGCCCGCGCCCACGCCTTTCTGCGTCGGCGTCCCTACGTCGTCCCCGACGACATCGTCAGCATCGCCCCGCTGGTCCTGCGCCACCGCCTCCTCCTCTCCTACGAAGCCGATGCCCGGGGAATCACCGCCGATGACCTTGTTGCGCGCATTCTGGCGGCCGTCCCCCGCCCCTGACAATTCGGAAAGCACCCTCCCCGAGGCGACCCGCACCCTGTTGCGCCGCCTCGAGGTGGTGTCACGGCGCGAGCTGGCCGGAGCGTTGGCCGGCGAGGTGCGCACCCGCCTGCGCGGCCGCGGCATGGAGTTCGCCGGCATCCGCCCCTATCTCCCCGGCGACGAAGTCCGTCTCATCGACTGGAACGTCACCGCCCGCACCGGCACCCCGCATCTGCGCCTCTACCAGGAAGAGCGCAGCCGCACCCTGACCCTGGTCGCCGACATCTCCCCCTCCTGCACCCCGCCTCTGCGCGGACTGCAGCTGCGCGCCGCCGCCCTCCTCGCCTTTGCCGCCGTCCACAACCGCGACCGCCTCGCCCTCGTCGCCTCTTCCGACCGGGTCGAAGCGGTGGTGCCGCCGGGACTCGGGCGCAACCATGCCCTGCGCATCCTCCATACGCTGCACACCCTCACCCCTGCCGGCAGCGGCACCGATCTGACCCCGGCCCTGGAGATGGCGCTGGCCCTGCACAAGCGCCCGGGGATGTTGATCCTCCTCTCCGACCTGCACTGCGAGCTTCCCCTGCCCGTGCTGCGCCGCGCCGGCGCCCGCCACGATCTGATCGCCCTGGTTCTGCGCGATGCCGATGAAAGGACGCCACGGGAGAGGGGGCTGCTGCAGCTGCGCGACGCCGAGAACGGCCGCGAACGTCTCCTCGACCTGACCTCGGACAGTGCCCGGGCCGCGGTGGCGACCTGCCGGAGGGCCCACGACCAGGGTTTGAGCCGCGCCCTCGACGGCCTCGCCATCGACCACGTCATTCTCGGCAGCATTGATCCGCCCCTCCCGGCCCTCCTGCGCCTCTTCCGCCGCCGCCGGGGAGGGCAGCGATGAAACTCTCTCCCCTTGTCCTCTTGACCTGGCTGTTTCTCCTCGGCGCCGCGCCGCCGACAGTGATGGTGACCCCCGACCCGCCGCGTCTCGGCGTGCCGCTGTCCATCACCTTCACCCTGGCCGACGCCGAGACGACCCTCGCCGGCCTCCCCGATCTCGGCTCCCTCGCCCTGCTGCTCCCGCCACAGCGCGTCGGCCATGAATTGCGCCTGCTGCTGATGCCGCTGCGAGGCGGGGAGGTGACACTGCCGTCCCTCCCGCTGCTACACGGCAGCGCGACGCAGAGTGCGACACCCCTTATCACTTTCAAGGTGATCGACGACCTGGCGACGGATGCGACGCTGGCCCCGATCCGCAAGCGATCTACCCCTGCGCCGATGCAGTCATGGCCGGCCTTACTCTACGCCGGGATCGGCGGCCTCCTCCTTGTTTCGGGAGCGATCTGGCTGCGTTGGCGCCAAACGCTCCAGCAATCGCCCGCTCCCGAAGGGGATGCCCTCCTCGCCCGTTGGCAGCAGCAACTGGCGCCGCACTTGGCCACCTCAAGCCAAGCCCGCGAGCTCTACACCGAGATCGAACGTCGTCGCTTCGCCCCGCCGGCAGCGGACACTGCCGCCACCCTGGAACAGTTGCGCGCGGCGATGACGGCAGTCCTCGGGGGGACGCCATGAACCTCGTCCTCCTCCACCCCTCGGCGCTCCTCCTGCTCCCCTTGGCCCTGCTGCCCTTGTTGCCGCGCCGCCGCCCGGCCCTGCTTGTCTCGTCCCTGGCGCCTCTCGACCCGCTGCCGCCGACCTGGCGCACCCGCCTCTGCGCCATCGAGCCATATCTGGCGGCCCTGACCCTGGTCCTGGTCGTCGTTGCCCTCGGCGCCCCGGTGCAGCAGGAGCGCAGCCGCAGCACCGTGCGCGAAGGGGTCGACCTCATGCTCGCCCTCGATGTCTCGGCCAGCCTCGCCGCCCGCGACATCGTCCCCGACCGCATCACCGCCGCCCGCAATGCCGCCGCCGACTTCCTCGAACGCCGCAGCGGCGACCGCGTCGGCGTCGTCCTCTTCGCCGGGGTGCCGACCCTCCTCGCCCCTCCCCTCCTCGACAAGGGGCCGGTGCTGGCACGCCTGCGCCAAGTCGAGGTCGATCCGAGCGGCTCGGGCACCGCCCTCGGCGACGGCCTCGCCGCCGCCCTCGACCGCCTGAAAAATTCTCCGGCCACAAGCCGCGCCGTCATCCTCTTCACCGACGGCAGTTCCAACCGCGGCCGTCTCGCTCCCCTCGCCGCCGCCCGCGCCGCCGCCGCCCTCGGCATCCGCGTCTACACCATCGGCTTCGGCAGCGCCGCCGGGGCCGAGATCCCCTTCGGCGCCGCCGGCGCGCCGGCGCGCCACGCCGACGGCACCCTGCTGCGCGGAGCGCTGGAGGAAGAACCGCTGCGGGAGATGGCGCGGATCAGCGGCGGCCGCTACTTCCGCGCCGACTCCGACGCCGCCCTGCGCGCCGTCTACACCCAGATCGATGCCCTGGAGAAGAGCCCGCTGGAGGTGCGCGAGACCGTCGCCGAAACGCCGCTGGCGCCGAAGCTCCTCGCCATCGCCGCCGTCCTGTTGACCCTGGAACTCCTCCTCTTTCGCGCCTGGTTGCGGAGGATGCCATGACCCTCTGGCTGCTCCTCCCCCTGGCCAGTCTCGCCCTCCTTTCCGGCGCCTGGCGCGGTCGTGCCGCCCGTAAGCGCTGGGCCGGCGACCTCGCTGCCCTCCTCGCCCTGCTCCTCCTCTGTGCCGGCGCCACCGCCGACACCCCGGTCAAAGGAAAGGGCGCAAGCGGTCCGGCCCTCGCCCTGGTCGTCGATGTCTCGGCCAGCATGGCCGCCGCCGACGGCGAGCTCGCGCGCCTGGCGCTGGCCCGGCGCGAGCTGCGCACCTTGGTCAGTCTCCTCCCCGCGGCCCGCTTCGCCCTCATCCCCTTCGCCGGGGCGGCGACTGTCCAGGTCCCCTTGGGCAGCGACGGCGACGCCCTCCTCTTCTTCATCGACCAGCTGACGCCGGGACAGGTCGCTGCCCCCGGCTCGGCCCCCGAAGAGGCCTTGGCGCTGGCCGCCGAGGTGCTGAAAAGTGCCACCGGGGAGAAGGCCATCGTCCTCTTCAGCGACGGCGAACGCACCCTCCCCGAACGCCCGCCGCAGCTCCCGGTGGGCCTGCCGATCTACGTCGTCCCCAGCGGCACCCTGGCCGGCGCCGCTCTCCCGGGGAACGACGACACCCCGCGCCGCGACGACCGCGGCGAGGTCATCGTCACCCGCCTCGACGGCGAACGGCTGCAACGCTTCGCCAGCGCCGGCGGCGGGGCCATCCTTCCCCTCGGGGCGGAACCGGCGGTGACCCCGCTCCTGCGCCGCTGGGGCGCCAGCGCACCTCCCGACCCGACCTGCTTCGCCGGGCTCCTCGCCGCGGTCGCCTTTGGTCTCCTCCTGCTCCGGCAGCTCCCCGCATGGCCGCGGCGGCGCCTCGCCCTGATCTCTCTGTGCCTCTTTGCCGCCTGCCAGGGGAACGAACTCCCGTCCGGTGAACTCGCCTTTGCCCAAGCGCTACGCCTGCACGAAAGCGGAAAGGTCGACGCCGCCGCTACCGCCTTCGCTGACGCGGCCCGCCTCCTCGAAGGGGAGGCCCGTGCCAGTGCCCTCTTCAATCAGGGAACGCTCCTGGTGCACCAAAACCGCGGCGAAGAGGCCCTCCCCCTCCTCGAACAGGCCCTCCTCCTTCTCCCCGGCGACGACGACGTCCGCGGCAACTTCATCCTCGCCCTGCGTGCCGTCGGCGCCGAGCGGGGGGGCGGCTTCGGCGAGGGGCAACGCAGCAGCCCCGGCGCCGGCAGCGGCGAGTTGAGCCGGGAGGAGGCGCTGCAACTTTTGGAGGGGGTCAAGGCGGCCCCGGCTGCGCCGGTCGGCGACACGGTGCAGTTGCGGGAAACCGCCGTGGCGAGGGACTGGTGATGAGCCAAGCGCTCACCCTTCTTTTCTTGCTCACGCTGGCCGCGGGCGCCAGCGCCAACGACAGTGACGCCATCCCGCCGCAGGCGCGCCTCCTCGTCTCCAACCCCGCCCCCTTTGTCGGCGAAGAGTTCCTCCTTGCCCTCGAAATCCGCAGCGCCGGGCGGCCCGGCGCCATCGCCCCGCGCTGGCCGGGTCTCGATCCCTTCGCCGCCGTCGAGCTCCCCTTTCCGCCGCCGCGGCGCGAAACGACGGGGACGACGACCTGGCTGGTGCAGCGCGCCGAGCAGGCCCTGCTCCCCCTCGCTCCCGGTTCCTTCACCCTGAGCGGAGCCGGCGCAGAGAGCGGAGGCACGTTTATCGCCGCGCCGGCGACAACTGTCCGCGTCCGCCCGCTCCCCGCCGCCGGACGTCCGGCCGGCTTTGCCGGTGCCGTCGGCGAGGCCGCCATGACCCTGACGGCGCCAGGGAGCGGCAGCCGCGAAATCGTCCTGACCCTGCGCGGCCCCGCTCCCCTCGACGCCTTTCCCCTTCCCGTCCCCCACCTCGGCCGCGCCGAGCGCCTCGTCCCCTTGAGCGACAGCGTCAGCGGCGCCGCCCCGGCAGAGCGGCAACGGACGTTGCGCTATCTCTACCTCCCCGGCGGCGGCCGCCAGGGGGAGCTGCGCTTTACCCTGCCCCTCTTCCAGCCACAAGAGGAGCGCTATCTGCTGCTGGAGGTCGGGCTCATCCGGCGGCAGTCCCTTTACCTCTGGTTGTCCGGCGGGCTTTTCCTCTTCACCCCCGTCCTGCTCTGGCTTTGGCGGCGACGGCGCCACCCGGCGCCGCGGACACTGGCGGAGGTGCTGACGCGACTTGTCGGACCACCGGTGTCCGGACTCTCCCGCCAGCAGATCGCGGCGGCCTTGCAGCAACGCGGCATCCCCCCGCAACTTCTCGACGATCTCCGCCGCCACTGGGCCGTGGAGGATGCCGAGCGCTTTGCCCCCGGCCTCGCCACCATGCCGCCAGAGGGGCGTGAAACCGCGACCGGACTGGCGCGGCGCCTGCGCAAGGCGGTTGACAAATGGCCGCGCATCCCGTAACGTGCAACCTCCTTTTCCTCCTTCTCCATATGCGAAAGACCACGCCGATGACCCCCGCCAAATGGACCCTCGCCTGCACCATCCTGACCCTGCTCCTGGCCGCCTGCGGCGAAACCGTCGTCCCGCCGCCGCGCACCGCCGACTACTACCTCAGCGAGGGGGACACCCTCATCGCCGACGAACGCTACGACGATGCCATCGCCACCCTGCAGAAGATCCGCGACAACTATTTTTCCCCCGAGGTCAATGCCCGGGCCGACCTCAAGATCGCCGACACCCATTACCTGGCCGAGCAGTATGCCGAAGCCGCCACCGCCTACGAAGCCTTCCTCAAACAGTATCCCGATCACGAAAGCAGTGCGCACGTCCTCTACCAGCTCGGCAACGCCTACTTCAAGCAGCTGCTCTCTTCCGACCGCGACCAGACCGCCACCAGCAACGCCCTTTCGGCCTTCGCCACCTTCGTTGCGCGCTTCCCCGGCGACCCGCGCAAGGACGAGGCCGTCGATCTCATGGCCCGCTGCCGCCAGCAGCTCGCCGCCCATGAACTCGGCGTCGGTGCCTTCTATGTCCGCACCAAGTACTACGCCGCCGCCATCGCCCGGCTCACGTCGTTGCCCAACGATTATCCCGACTTCACCCGCCAGGACGAAGTCTACTATCAGCTCGGTCGGGCCTGGCTCGGCCTCGAGGACAGGCCGAAGGCCGCGGACGCCTTCAACCGGCTCTACAAGGAATTTCCCGAGAGCAAATATGTTCTCAAAGCGCAAAAACTGCTGGAGCGGGACTTCTGACCGGCAGCCGCCGGCCACGTATTTTCCCTTGACTTGACCTTGGCTGCATTATATAAATCTCAGGTTTTCTATAACGGGATTTTATAACCACCCGAAAAAACTTTTCCCTGTTTCCGCCAAAACCCGCAACACATTGCAACTGCCCGTGTTTTAATCCGTTTTCTTGCTGTCGGAATCGTCAACGGTTTATCGCTCGGAACGCACCTACGATGCGTTGCCGACCACTTTCTTTCACCAGGAGGATTGAAATGTCCAGCTACGGCACCCTGCAAGACCGCGTTCGCTGCAAGTCCCTGCTCAAAAAGGTGATGAAGCCCGAGGAGACCATTCAGTTTTTCAAGGACGGCATGAATCTCGGCTGGTCCGGCTTCACCCCCGCCGGCTACCCGAAAGCGGTCCCCATCGCCCTGGCCGAGCATGTTGAAAAGAACAGCCTGCAAGGAAAGCTGAAATTCAATCTCTTCATCGGCGCCTCCGTCGGGGCCGAGACCGAAAACCGCTGGGCGATCAATGACATGATCGACCGCCGCTGGCCCTACCAGACCGGCAAGGACATCGCTGCCGGCATCAACGCCGGGCGCATCCGCATGGGAGACAAACACCTCTCCCTCTTCGCCCAGGACCTCGGCTACGGCTTCTACACCAAGGATTCGGCCAGCGGCAAGCTCGACCTCGCCATCATCGAAGTTTCGGCCATCACCGAAGACGGCGGCCTGGTGCCGACTTCCTCCTGCGGCGTCATCCCCGAAATCCTCATGATCTGCGACCGCATCATCGTCGAGGTCAACACCGGACAGCCCTCCTTCGAGGGGATCCACGACATCGTCTCCTGCAACCATCCGCCGAATCGCCAGATTCTCGGCATCACCAAGGCCGACTCCCGCATCGGCACCACCTACGTCCCCTGCGACCCGAGCAAAATCATCGCCGTCGTCGAGTCGAAACTGCGCGACCAGGGCCGTGCCTTCGCCGAGCAGGACGACACCTCCGAAGCGATCGCCAACCACGTCATCGACTTCTTCCAGACCGAAGTGAAAGCCGGCCGTCTGCCGAAGAATCTCCTGCCGATCCAGTCGGGCGTCGGTTCCATCGCCAACGCCGTCATCGGCGGCCTGGCCAAGGGCCCCTTCAAGAACCTCACCGTCTACACCGAGGTTCTCCAGGACACCATGCTCGACCTCTTCGACTCGGGCAAGCTCGACGCCGCTTCATCCTGCTCCCTCTCCCTCTCGGCAGAGCCGGGCTTCCCGAAATTCTTCGCCAACATGGACAAGTACTTCAGCAAGATCACTCTGCGCCCCCTCTCCATCTCCAACGCGCCGGAACCGATCCGCCGCTTGGGCTGCATCGCCATGAACACCCCGGTCGAGATCGACATCTACGCCCACGCCAACTCGACCCTGGTCGGCGGCACCCGCATGATCAACGGCCTCGGCGGCTCGGGCGACTTTTTGCGCAACGGCTACCTGAAGATGATGCACACCCCGTCGAGCCGTCCGAGCAAGACCGACCCGACCGGTATCTCCTGCGTCGTGCCGCACTGCTCGCACATCGACCACACCGAGCACGACCTCGACTGCGTCATCACCGAGCAGGGTCTGGCCGACGTCCGCGGTCTGGCGCCGAAGGATCGCGCCAAGCGCATCATCGAGAAGTGCGCCCATCCCGCCTACAAGGATCAGCTCAACGAGTACCTCGCCATCGCCAGCGCCGACTGCCTCAAGCGCAAGGTCGGGCACGAGCCGCAGCTGTGGGACCGCGCCTTCAAGATGCACCTCAATCTTGAGAAGAACGGCACCATGAAGGTGAAAAACTGGGACGTCAAGGTCGACCTCTGCGAATAGGCGAGCACGCTCCACCCCGCAACACAAAACCCCCGTCGGTCAGCCGACGGGGGTTTTTTCAATGACAAAAACAATCATGTTTGTCGCATGAGTAAAAAAAACCGGGGAAGAGAACGGGGAGGGGGATCTTTAAACGTCCGTCTCTTGTCGGAGGAGGGTCCTATCCCCGGTCCAGGGACTTTGTCGGGACATGCAATCACGGCAAGCCGTGTTCCCATGCCTGTAGCGGCACCGCGCAAAGTCCCAAACTTTTCTCAGCGAGAATGTTTACAAACGCCATTTATCTACCATGGCCATCCGCGGCTGTCACGGAGAATCAAACTCGCCCTTCCTCTTGCCGCATTCTCTGCTAAACTCTTGGAGAATTTTTGTCGGTCATGCACAAGGCCCGCACGAAGGCGGATTGATCACCGCTGCCGCGACACAGACATGTCTGTGCGTCGGTGGTTGCGAGGGGTTAAAGGGATGCAGGAATTAACGCCCATTGCGCTCTGGTCTGTTATCGCCCTGGCCGCAGTGGCGGTGACAGCATTCATCTTGCATGGCCGCAAGCCAGCGCATAAAGAGGCTGGACCGCCGCCCGACGGTTGGGAGCCCCCCCGCTACCGGCGGGCGATCTCTATCTGCGCGATTCTGGTCGCCGCCGTCGGGTGCGTCTCGCTCCTCGGCTGGGCGTTTGGGATACCTTTGCTGACGAGCCTCGGCGTAGACATGATCCCGGTGGCGCCGAGCACGGCGGCACTTTTCGTACTCTATGCCGGGGCGATTTTTCTGCGCACCCATCTGCACGAAAGCCGCGCAGCCTATGGGGCCGGCATCGCCCTCGCTGCCGCCGGAGCGTTGATCGCGGGGGTGCTGCTGGTAACGTCCCTGCTCGGCATGCAGCCAGAGGTCGAGCACCTGGGTTTTGTCGTTGTGAATAAACCGGGGGCCACGCCGATCGGACACATGTCGCCGGTGACGGCATTCTGCTTCCTCCTCGCTGCCCTGTCTTATTTATTGTCGCTGCCATCGGCGCACCAGCGGCGGTGGGCGGCCAACCTCGCCTGGTGGCTGGCCTGCGGCACCAGCGCCACCGGCTCCACCCTCGCGCTGGCCTATCTCTACGGCATGCCGATGTTTTACGGCGGCACCTTCATTCCCCCGGCCGCCCTGACCAGTATGGCCTTCATGGCCCTCGGGACCGCCCTGCTGGCGCTGGCCGCCCCCTCGGCCTGGCCGTCCCGCCCGAATATCGCATCGACCACCCGCGCCGCCTATACCTTTCTCCTGGTTTTCGTCCTCCTCGCGGCGGGTATTGTCCTGGCGGGATTTCTCTATTACCGCAACTACGAAATACGCCAGCGCATCGAAGTGGAGCGCCAGCTCGCCGCCATCGCCGACCTGAAAGTAGACGGCATTGTCCATTGGCGCAAAGAGCGTTTGGGGGATGCGGCGATTTTTTATATGAACCCGAACTTTTCCACATTGGTCCGGCGCTATTTGCAGGGTCCGGGCGAAGGAGAGACGGGGGGGAGACTGCAAGCGTGGCTGCACCATGTGCAGCAAGGGCATCCTTACGACCGGGTCTTCCTGCTCGATGCCGACGGCCGGGAACGGATGGC
>Ga0209212_1006673_pt1 | contig 13097 bp, 12 predicted proteins | sample RifGroC2_FD_183996 | JGI IMG/M metagenome (GOLD analysis project Ga0209212, IMG submission 183996) | Groundwater microbial communities from Rifle, Colorado, USA - Groundwater C2 (SPAdes) (version 2) | ecosystem: Environmental > Aquatic > Deep subsurface > Groundwater | place: Rifle, Colorado...
GTCGGTCACTCTGTTCGAGAAAATGCCCATTCAGCAAGCCTTGCAGGGTATCGGTGGTCAGACAGAAAACACCGATTTCAGCAACCAATTGAATCTATTCGATTCTTAACCGGACACTAGTGAGACTGTATGACATTTAACCCGCCACGATTAAAAGACGCGCTAAAAAGATTGCAGCACATGCAACTACCGTTGGCTGTTTTTCCGAGTTAATTTGCGCTACACGCGCATCTTAGTTTGCCTAAGTTGGTAAGGGGTAGTAATGGAAGGATTTAGTGTAGCGTAGCTGGCGACAGCACCTGAAAAATTAGCATAAATGTTGATCTTGTCGGTGGTTATAAATGGAATTTTTATGCCTTCTTTTCGTGATCAAGTAATAGACTACACTACGCACATTGAGGAACGCCTTGAAGCTCTCGGCGGAAGCGGCGGCGGCCTCAGGGAGAAGGCGGAAAATGCTCAACCGCCGCTTAACAGACACCTCATAGCGCGCATCAGAAAAATTGGGATGGTAAGAAATCCCTTAGTTCACGAGCGTGGCTACCAGTTTGAAGGTAGTGAAAGTGAGTTCTTGGCCCTCTGTGAGTCTGTTCTCATTGGGTTGGGTGCACAACCGCAAAAGCTTCAATCCATGTCAAACTCAAATGCTGAAGCGAGGAACAGCTTGGATCAAGCGCACATGGGAGGAGCAATGGATAACACAAGCAGTAACATATGGGTTGAGGTCGACGACGAAAATATTCGCGGAAACACATATGAGTCAACCCTCGAAAAGAGGCTTGTTTTCTATGCCGGTGGTGGTGTTACCGTTAAGCCAATAGGGAAGCACAAGGCCGGCTCGTCCTTCAGTCTTGGCGGCTTTCTTCCAACCGTAGATGCAATTGGCCTAATCAAAATGACTTCGGGTCATATAAAGATAACGTCTAATGGCGGTATTACTACCAGTGACGGGATACCCGTAGAAATTGAAATTATTTTGTCAATTAAGGTACTCGACAATGTGCCTGCCATTACACGCGTAGCACTTGATGCAAATGCAGAGCAGATATTAATTAGGAATTCAGCACTCACGGAGCTCAGAACGGTGATTGGCAAATATGGTTACCAAAACTTGAATGCCAAGCTGTCTGAGATCGAGCGGGAAGTGAAGGAGACGATGCTTCTGAACAAACAGCAGGAGTTCTCGTTTGAAGTGAGCTATGTTTCCATACAGAAGGCAACAGCAAACGATGCAGTTATTGGAGAACATGCCTTGCGGATAGCACAAGTAACGGCAGAGAAAGCGGTGCTAGAGCATAGCCAGGAATTGCTTAAGATGAAATTCGACGCGGAGAATGCGAAAAGAGTTGCCGAGAGAAATGCGGAACTTCAATATACCAAAGACATAGCGGCCATTAATCATTTGAATGCAGAAAAACAGGTAGACCAGCAGATCAGACTTATGGAAAAAGGGGCGGAGAAAGAAATCGAACTCGCGAAAATACAGGCAAAAACGGAGGAGCACAAATTCAATACCAAGGCATCACAGGACAATATGAAACTGATCGTAGATGTTGTCAATAATCGTGGGCAGCAGGACGTTTTGCTACAGCTGTTTCAAAAACAGTACGGCATTACTCTCAACGCGAACGACTCATCAAGCTCAAACAACTTGTCGGATGCTGAAATAGTGAAGCCACCTCCTACGGATGCAAAGGACAAGCCTTCTACGCCGACCTCCGCAGACTCACCTCCAGCAGAGAGCAAAGATGATCAACCCGGTTAGGACGTGGCAACAAGATATGGCAAGATGGGGCATGATATTGGCTGGAGTGGGCATTCTTATCGGTGTTGCCTTGTATGTTTTTCGCGTAGTTCCGCCGATAAAACTTTCTTCCGACGACGTAAGCAGAATCGGTTATTTTGACGCGGCTACAGGCAAGCCTAAGGTCTACTTCAAGCGGCAGAAAAACGGGAAATTTGATCTCTTTGATAGGCCTGGATTTCATCCTAATACTCAAGAGCCGCTTGAACCAGTTACCCCAGAAAATGTGCGGGAAATTGAAAAGTTCATAACATCAGAAGCGGCGAAAGCCAAGCTGCTGGAAGCGCAACAGGAGGCGGAGCAAAAACGCCTGATTGCCGAAACTAATCGCCTCGCCGCTACGGTAACTGCTGAGCAGCAAGCCGCACGGGACAATCAATCACCCATGGCGGCACAGCAGACTGAAACACACGCACAATATCACGATGCTATGCTCGCCTTGGCGACGAAAAATGGCTGTCTTGCCTGTCATGCAGTTGATCGCAAGGTGGTTGGCCCATCATTTGTGGATATATCCAGGCGATATAAGAATGCTTCCGCAATTACGTACAACGGCGCGAGATACTCTACGAGAGATTGGCTAGTAATGAAGGTATCTAAAGGCGGCTCTGGTATTTGGGGTTCGATACCGATGATTCCCAATGACCCAAGCGGTTCCAAGCAAGGTGAGATCAGACAATTGGTCGAGTTTGTATTGGGTTTGGAAAATCAGACGGGGGCAGTCAATGCTGGAAATGAAAATGCTGATTCTGCAATGTTGAAAGATGCCCACAATACACTGGATAAATTGCTTAAGCAGTAAGGAGCGGGGGAGTTTGTGACTGGTAGCATACTGTGGGTAATCAGGTTCCCGCATCAACGGGAGCAATTCAATACAGCGGATTTGTTATCAAGGGAAATAACATGACCGAGGGTCTTTGCTTTCCTTTATTGATGAACTTATGGCTTGCGTGTAACGCAACGCTCGCAATTGACTCCCAGTATTTTCAATTTGAATTCTTCCCCTGTTTGCACAGACTCGTCAACAAACAAATCTGTTACTAAAAGTATCGGTATGCCGAGTAGGTGGTGGGTATGCTGAAGCTTTGATCGTCCAGAAATCATCTCACAAGCAACGGTAGGTATCGCGCAAAGGCGCGCTCGGATTACTTCTTTCTGATAAATTAGGCTTGATATGCATTGCTGGCACGCTCTTTGCTTAATAGTTAGCAACGAACCAAAAGTTCTGAATCAAATTAGTCACTCAACCACAAGGAGGTTTTTATGAAGAAAAATCAACCCACTTCCGCGAAGCACACCCCAGAGGAATTTAGAAAGCTTCCTCAAGAGGAAAAGGAAAGACTCGTTAGGGAATATATGAAGCTCTCCCCAGAAGAAAGGGATCGGCTCGCTAGAGAAGAAGTTGCCGCCTTGACGCCGGAAGAAGCCGAGGCTCGACGTCGCGATATTTTAGGATTTGGGCGAGAACTCAAAATGCAGCTTGGGCGTAGCATCCTGGATGCAAATCCGGGCATTTTTGACAAGATGCACTGACTTCACTATGGCAAGATAGTCATCAATTTAGTGCGCTGGCGAGAACCGGGAAAACAACATGCGCAATTTTTGATGCATCAAACCTGACTCAGCCTCCGGGTATAGTAAGCCTGGGAACAGAAATTGCAAAAGCAAAGTTTGCTGGCACAGTAGTTGCTAATGTACTGAGCCAGCAATAGCAGTAATGCGGGGGTGACGCTGGAAAGTGTCACACACTCGCAATCCAAAGAAGTTCTTCAAGACGAATATGAACCTGCGTGGTTCATAAAAAAGGAAGCGCGTAGCCCGGCTGGGCGCAGGAGGAGTAATTCTGCGGGACGGCCAAGAAACCCGGAGTGCATTTGCACTTCTGGCGGATTAAAGGGCTACGCGCGCCTGAACCCACTGTCTTGGAGGACACCATGAGAAAAACTACCCAACACCACGAGCGCAAGCTCGCAAAACGGCTGCGCGATCCCGCAGCCAACAACCCTGTTTGCTTCAACCAGCTCGCATTGTGCGGGCATGAAGTCTTGTGATTTTTAACACATTTCTCTCAACCTAAAGGAGACCAACATGAGAAATATCACCGCTATCGTTTTCCTAGGCCTGCTGTTCCTGGGTGCTTGTTCGCAGGATGAGCATGTTCCATTCACGCAGAACTATCTGGAGAACCTGCGCCAGCAAAACGCTATGCCGCAGGCTGCTCTGGCGCCACAAGTTATCCAGGCGCAGGTTATTTCCTCCACACCAAATTCCAAAGATGTGCCTGACCATCGCCAGGAGTGCAGGATGATCGAAGTGCCGGTCGACTACGAGGAGACGGTACAGGTGGAGCAGGAGGAGCCGAATGACGATCCCGGGCATCCCGTGGCGGGCACTGTTATTGGTGGCGTGATTGGTGCGGCGGTTGGCAACCAGATTGGCAATGGCAGTGGGCGCGATTGGGCGAGAGCGCTGGGGTTTATTGGCGGGGCTATTGCCGGCAACCGTGCGGGTACTCCGCCTGCGACCAGAATTGTTCCGGTTATGCAGGCGGTGCAGCGCACTCGCTATGAGCAGCAACAGCAGTGTGAAGAGGTGAACGGAACCCGGCAGGAGGTTGATGGGTACACGGTTACCTATAACTACCAGGGGCAAACCATGACGACGACCATGCCGAATGATCCGGGTCAATTTGTCACTCTCGTGGCGGCTCGCTAGGAAATGACCATGGACAAAGCTTATGAGTTAATCAGTTCCGGTCGCATGCTGGAAGGTGGGGCGCAATTAAGGGAGACGCTCGCCGGGCTGCGTGCTTCCATGGATCGCCAGGAATGGGAGGTCTTCGCCAAGCTGGAGGCTGTGCATCACCCGATCAGGGAGATCATGCACCTGTGTCAGATGACATGCCGTTCATTCCATAAACCGCGCGGCTATGCCGGGGATGCGGTGATGCTTGACCACATCTACGGTTTGGGTGAGGCAAAGTTCGCGCCGCATCCGGCGACGCTGGCGGGGCAGGTCTATTTCGCCACCATGAATTCCGCGTCGGTGAGGGCGGTTCGCTTCCGCCGGACCGTATTGGCAAAGCTGATAGATGAGGCCGTGCATAGGGTTGGGAATGGGCGGGCGAGGATTCTTTCGATTGCCGCTGGTCATCTGCGGGAAGCGGAATTGTCGCAGGCGGTCATGGAAGGCCGTGTCGGCGAGTTGATTGCGCTCGATCAGGATGTGGAGAGCCTTGAGGTAATCAACCGCGATTATGCGGGACGCAATATCCGCACAGTACACGGATCGGTAAGGCAATTGATCGGCGGGAAGCAGAAGTTTTCCGGATGCGACCTGGTTTATGCGGCGGGTCTGTTCGATTACCTGGAGCAGCCGGTTGGGAAGCGCCTGGTGGAGAACATGTTCGATATGGCGCGCCCCGGCGGAAAGATCATGGTTGCCAACTTCACGCACGACATTCCGGATGCCGGCTATATGGAAGCCATGATGGATTGGTGGCTGGTTTGCCGCTCGCAGGAGCAGGTGGCAGATTTATTTTCCGGCTTGCCACAAGAACACATCGGAAAACTGGAGGTTTTTTGTGACCCAGATCAGAACATCATTTTTGCAACCGCCGACAAGCTTGCATAAGCATCCCATGAACCACGGCAGTGAAAAGCCAATGGGGCAAAGCACGCTCTTCAGTTTGCTGAAATTGGCATTCGGGCCGGTTGTGCGCAACACTTGGCTGGGTAACGTAACCGGCCTGGAGAACCTGCCCGAGGTCGGCCCGGCGATAATTGCTTCCAACCACGCAAGCTACCTCGATTTCCTGCTGCTTTCCGCCGTGTCGCCACGCCAGGTCCAATTCATGGCCGGTGAGGTGTTTTACAACAACCTGCTTATCAAAAAGTCCTTCGAGAGCATGGGCTACATTCCGGTCGACCGCAGTGCAAAGGGCAATATTTCCGCCCTGCGCAAAGCCGTGCGCAAGCTGGAACACGGCAATATCGTGGCGATCTATCCCGAGGGCAGACGATCCTGCAACGGCGAATTGCAAAAGGCGCGCAGCGGGATAGGGTTTCTGGCGATAGCAACTGAAGCGCCGGTTATTCCGGTATTCATCGAGGGAACATTTCAGGCGTGGCCCCGGTACAACAAGCTCCCCACCCCGCACAAATGCACAATCCTGATAGGTGAACCGCTGCGCTTTTGCACGCCGCCGGATAAAGAACAACGAAAGGAGTGTATTCATGCGGCCACGCACGAAGTTATGCGAGCCATTGCAGAGTTGGGTCATGTTCCCTATCCCCGGTGATGGCGCAATGCATGAGCTTGTGGCATTTGATGTGGATGGGACGCTTATCGAAGGCAAAAGCCAGCGCTTGCTGGTATGGCATCTGGCGCGTAACGGCATGTTGCCTTGGCCTGTGCTCGTCCAGGCGCTGTGGTGGTTTGCAAAATACCGGCTACGCCTGACCGAGGATGCCGATGTGGCGATGAGCAAGGTATTGAGCATATTCGCTGGGTTGCCAGCCCATAAAATGAAACATTTGCTGTGCGAATTTTGCACCGCCCTAATTCTCCCACGCTTGAGGAAGGAAGCCGTGGCAGAGATTGGCAGGCTGCAAGCGACTGGCAAGAAGGTGATTTTGGTGTCCTCGTCCATAGATTTTCTGGTGCAACTCATCTGTGAGCACGTTGGCGCGGATGGCTGGGTAGCCACAGAATTGGAAAAGGTTGATGGCAAGTTGACCGGGCGTATTTCGGGCCGGGCGGTGTATGGCGAAGAAAAATTTCCCACCCTTCAACGCTATGCCGATGGCGTGTTTGGCACATGGCTGCTGGATGCGGCTTATGGCGACCACGGCAGCGATGCCTCGCTGCTCGAACGCGCGAGAAGTCCCGTTGCGGTATGCCCGGATCGTGAATTGAAAAAGATCGCCAGACTCAATGGCTGGCAAGTAGTGATATGGAACTGAACAAGAAGTAATACAAATCGGTGCTTGTAACTGGGGCATCGAGCGGTATAAGTCGAGCGATTCAACAAGGCTGCATTTGATAACTTAGGAGGTTTGTTTATGCCACTGATATTGAAGCTGGGTAATGTGCTGGACGCGCAGACGGACGCGATTCTTCTTACTGTGGATGGAATGGCACGCAAGGCTGACCCGGCAAAGTCGATTGGTGGAAGCAGAGAGATATTGGGAGGTAATGTTGCCAACCAATTCGCCGGGCGCTGGCCGGAGGATTGGGCAGATATGCACCTTGATTTGCCGTTCCCCATTCCCACCGGACGTAGTGTGGGTACCAGATGGGATGGCGAATTTCCTTGGCAATTGGTGATTCTTGCCTCGACACTGCACCACCTTGGCGTATCCAGTGATGTGGAGGAATTGGCGATCATCCGTGGTGCGTTTGCCGAGGCGTTGTTGATTGCACAGCGGCATCATGTGAAATCATTGGCTACTGTTGCGCTCAAGGGAGGCTGGAGATTGCCCCTGGCCGATACGGTGAATGCCATGTTGTCTGTCTATCGGCAGGCTGAGCCATCCACCCAGCAAATTGACTTGCTCCTCGTGACAAACGACCAAGAAGAGATGGGTGTGTTTGCTGAAATCGCCAGAAAATATGGTTTGCTGGGCTGACATGAAGTTAGCCCATGAAATGTTGTCTGGATGCTCCGCAAAATCGTCTAATTGCCTGCGTCAGCACTTGGTCTATCCGGGTGTGACGCCGCTGGCGCGGCGGAGTGTGTTGCGGCTTCCATCCTACCGCCTGTTGATCGAAACGAATGATGGAAATGTCTGGTTTCTGCGTGTAGATCAGCGGTCAGTGCCGGACCTGAATACGGTGGAGAAAATTGCCGCAACCTTGGTTGCCGCCACTACGGATGGGTGCGTTAATGGGGCGGTCGAGGCGCGGTTGTGTGAAGAAGTGGGCGTGACCGCGCATGTCCATGATGACGATATTGAAGGATTGCATAACTGGGAGATTGAATCTGTATTGGCCAGTACATTTCTGGATGAGGTTACAAGATTTTCCGGTGTTTCTGTTTCGCGACTGAACGACATTCGGCAGGAAATCATGCAAAAAAACGAACTGGATTTGTCTGAGCAGATAGCCCGGTTTATTGCGGCGCTTGATACCGATGTAGTCGCCCTGACCCGGTCAAGCGGAGGGTTACGGCCATCTTCTTATAATTATCTGAGCGGGAATGACACCATTACCCGGCGTAACCGCCAGCAGGCAATCAGAGTATTTCCCCTGTTGCTGTCGAATCTGTCACAAGATGCGGAATACGCCCAGATTCGCGATGCGATTGACCATGGGGCGCCCCCTTTGTTTGACAAGCTTTCAGAATTCTATGATGCACCAAAGTCGGTGGTGAGATTCATTGCAAAAACCCCTTGCATGGTGATCGAGGAAAATTGGCGAAGTAAAGTTGGGGTACTCATACGGCTGATGGCAGACATTCAGCCAGAATTCCGTCCGCGCACTCCAATTGAGTGGGAGCGTTTTTTCAGAACGGCAGAGATTATTTCTAAAGTGTCGCGGCGACCTGTCAACACAACAGGCAACCGTCTCTGGCTGCGCACCTCTTCACGAAAAGGTTTTTATATGCCGGAAGGTGGGCGATCAGGTTTGCTGGATATGTCACGGGTAATTGATGATTTTCTTACCGGTTTGCGCGAGGCGTTACGCCATGAGCTGTGGGTTATGCGGAAAACCGGTGATATGGAATCGGAAATTTCCACCGCGATTGCGCATGTGAATAGGTCGGTCGGAATCGAAAAGCTGGCGCAGATAGGCCGTAAATGGGGTGATGCCTACCGGCTGGAACAACAGTTGTTTCTTCATGAAAATGAGATTGTGCTGGGATTGCGATGGGCTGCCCCGTTACAGGCTCCGGCGCAATTCGCCAACAGGATGGTCGTCCCACTGTGCACGCCAAACGATTTGATACGTGAGGCCAACAGCATGAACCACTGCGTTGATTCATATATTGGCCATTGCATGCGTGGCGATAGCCAGATATGGTCGTTGAGATCGCACGACGGTGGTCGCTTGTCAACGCTGGAAACACGGATTGTACGCAATAGAAATGGCGATTTCGAGGTGCATATTATCCAACTTCGCGCCGCTTCCAATTGTGAGCCGAGCCATAAGTGCGTTGATGCAGTGGCATTGATGATAAAACATTTACATCAGTCGAAATGCGATATTGAAAACTACTGGCGATGGAAAGTTACGACAGCCCAACTTACCCAAAACCAGAGAGCGATGATCGCATTGGTCAGGCCGATTATTGCGGCGTTAAGAAGTACTCTGCCAAGGAATATTTCATTTGATACACTGGTCAGTATTGGCGCAAAGCGGTTATGAATCGCAACGTGGAGATCAAGGTGAAAATTACAGAGAGTCTCGGAGTGTTGCAATGGATTTTCATACACCATTAGTTCGGTTATTCGTCTCATGGCCACTGATATTGAACGAATCTTTCTTGACTCATTATTGACAACATAGAGGATTTTTTGCGATTAGATGCGGCCATTGTGGTTTTGTGTGGATGCCACCAAGAGCTGATTACATATAAAACGAAGCACCCACCTCAATTTGAATGTTGAACTTCCGCTTCGGAGAAATCTCACTATCTCTTATGTGTCGAAGGAGCAGGCCGACATTGAAAAATTAGCGCCCGAAACCAGCAACTTGCAATTTTGTATTTTGACCGCCATGAAGTGGCTATTTGTCGGCAAATAGTATGTGACAAGGGTCTAAACCGCTTTGCGGTGGAAAGCGACTGGTATCAGAGCAAGACCGAGATTGCGTCCTTTAAGTGGATCCGGGTAATCTCATCACATGCTTCAATCATTATTTGGTGCTTTACCATGGGGCACTGACGGGGCACTGAGAGGCAAATAATAGGAATAAACTGGAATAAGTGGAAATAATCGATGCTCTGTAATACAATGTTTCCATTGTTTTAGTTTGTGCTTATTTGTTTTGAATTATTCGATGAGCCAGACTCTTAATCCATTGGTCGAAGGTTCAAATCCTTCACGGCCCACCAGTAAAATCAAGGCTTGCAGCGATGCAGGCTTTTTTTATTTGGTGGGTGTAGCCAAATCGTAACCATCCAACACCGAATCCAATCGAGCCGCCGCTTTTGCCAGATGGTCGGATGCAAGGTGTGCGTACCGTTCCACCATTGCGCCTGTTTTCCATCCGCCAAGCTGTTGCAGTTCATGCGTGGGTGTCCCCTGCATTCTGTGCCAGCTTGCCCATGTATGCCGTAAATCATGCCAGCGGAAATCTTCAATGCCTGCACGCTTTAAAGCATTCCGCCATGCGTGAGTGTTGGCGTTGACTATCGGTTTCCCGGCGAAGGTAAAAACCCGCGCCGGATGCTTGCCGAGTTGCCGATGTAACACCGCCAATGCTTCACGGTTTAGCGGAACTGCAATAGGTTTGCGGTTCTTCGACTGCGCCGCATTCACCCACATATGGCTTTGCTCAAGGTTGACTTGCGACCATTCGAGCTTGACCACGTTGGCTTGACGCAAGCCGGTTTGCAAAGCGAACAGCACCATATCTTTTTGATGTGCTGGCAGCTCATGCAAAAGAGCTTGCACCTGTTCCGGTGTAATGAAACGGACGCGGCCTTCCAATACTTTAAAGAGCTTTACCTTTGGTGCTTTTCCGAGCCAGTCCCATTCGTCAACCGCACGTTTGAGAATAGCGCGAACCAGTGCCAAAAAACGGTTTGTCGTTGAGGTTGATTTTCCGATTTCCTTTAGCCGTGCTGCTTTGATACGTGCGATCACGTCAAGCGTGATTTCGTCTAGCATCAATTCGCCCAAGATGGGATGCAGCCATTTGAGCTTGGCTATATCTTGCTCGTGCGTGGCCTTGTATGTCGTTTCCTCAAGCCAGCGACCCGCCGCCTGTTGCCAAGAATAGCGCGGCTTAGTGCCGAGCCGTTCCTGTTCCCACAGCGAGGCTTTTAGCCTGTCGTGGTATTCCTGAGCTTTTACCTTATCGGTAGTCCCAGTGCTTCTCTGTACGATTTTTCCGCTGTGGTGGAGCTTGACCCAATAGACGGAAGAATCTTTGCGTTTGTAGAGCGACATAATTTTACCTCCTCATGTGCGCCCTGCATCACCCGCGAGGGGTATTGTGCGCGCAGGCAGGCCACAAGGTCAATTTCAAGGAATATCCACCGCCTGCCGGGCTTTGCTGCCGGAATTTCTCCGCGCTGTGCTTTGCGTTGCAGAGTGATAGGGTGCAGGTGCAAGAATTCTGCGGCCTGTTCGAGGTTGAGCGTTTTCACGCACTGCCCCCGGCGAATGCTTGCGGCAGAAAATCCGCATAGTTTTTGAGCCGTTCTGGGTAGCCGTCCCGTTTCAATTCGCTGATGACTTGGAAGGCATCGCCTCCCTCAACCTTCATCATCACATTTATGAGTTTCCCCACCCCACGCCGTGCATGTTCCACTGCGCGAGCATATGAAATCGTCACGGCCTTGGTGATGGTTTTGATTTTTTCTTGCACGACTGACAGGAAGTTAAGGCACTTGAACGACCCAGCCAGATAGTTGCCTGGCCTGGTGATGCTTTCCCAAGGGATGATGCGATTCTTTCCATGTATCTCCAGCTCGACGCGCACCCAAGGGCTGGTAGTGTCGCCCAATTCCTTACCCTTCTCGTAGATGCGCAGCATTTTCCCGTTTACACGCTTGCCAATATAAAGCGTACGACCGGACGGGCTGCCTTCCACAAACCAATCACCGGCGACCTTGTGCGATGGTTGCCGGCCGCCACAATTGAATTCGCCTTGCCGATACCAATCAACCATCTTTTCCATGGTAAAGATTTGGCCTTCGAGGTCGTCATGCGCGAGATCGACGCGGGTGATTCTTGCTTGAAGCGATTCGCCCCAAGCGGCAAACGCTTGGAAGTCATTGACCAAGGCGCAGGCGTGAGCGTTGAGCTCTACGTGGATTGTGCCGCGTTGCCTTTTTCCACCGGAAGCAATCAGACCGAGCGAAACATCTTTGCCATCGGTTAGATCGTGCCGCGTGGTATAGCCGTTCCACCCTCTGCCTTTGCACACGGCAGAAATGCAAGGCAGGCCGAGCAGTGACGCAAGCTGTGCAAGCAGTTGCGCTATTGAATCGCGTTCACCCTCGGCAGGTGTGAAACTAAATGCCAGCCAATCATTGTGCGCGACCTCCGGCGATGCGGAGTCAAGCGGAACAGGGGTAAGGGTAAGAGTTTGCCGCTTGCCGTCAGTGGTAATCGTGCCGCGTTCTGTTCCGTCAACAGTCCACACCTCAAGGCCTATTCCCACGCCGTGCGGTGTGTAGCTGTCGCTTTTTGTTCCCCTCGTTTTACTTAACGAGGGCGCGCTGTGCGCGGTGCGTCCTCGCAGCGCTACGGGCGACTCCGTGCTTCGCGCGCCCTTGTCGTGTTGCTTCTCGTGATGTTGATACATGATGCCTCCATAGTCTGTTAGAACGGCTTGGAGGCGCTGGAAATGAAAAACGAGCACATCAAGCCGCCGAAGTTAATCGACGCAAATTGATGTTACTCGTAGTTCTATGGCGGAGGCGCGCTGGGTTTCCTATATCGGCATACCTCTGGCTTATCCTCAATCTTCAACCTAGGCAAACATGTTCGCAACGCTGGTCATGTTTCAGGTGCGACATTACCGAAAGGAAAAACAAAAGTCAAACGCTTTGTATTTCGCATGCGAAACGAGTTGCCCACATACCCACAGCCGCGCTACGCGCCCCCCGCGCTCTGCCTGTGATAGAGCACCACAGGCGCGGGGGCTTCGGGCTATGGATATGTGGACAACTCCGCATCAGTGATAATCACGGTTACGGTAGAACATAGTCATCAAATCGCCGAACGTTAATTCGGGATGCTTCTGTAATGCAACCTTGACCGTACCCATGCCGATCCGCAAAAACCAATCCGCGAAATAATCGAGATCACGCCCCTTGAGAGTAAGCGTGGTCATAGTTTGTAGCTCTTGTGCGAATTCCTCGCTAACTTCAACTTGCATATTTCCTCCACCGTAGCCAAAACGTAACCATGTTAAAAATGCTCCCCAGTATTCATGCGCTTTCCGTAGCTGCCTTGAAATCATTGCGGGTGATGCAAGGCATTGATAGAATGCGAACCTTATAAAATGCGGTGCGGCTCTTAATCCATTGGTCGAAAGTTCGAATCTTTCACGGCCCACCAGTAAAATCAAGGCTTGCAGCGATGCAAGCCTTTTTTATTTGTTGCCGGCCTTCTTC
>Ga0209212_1006674_pt1 | contig 13096 bp, 11 predicted proteins | sample RifGroC2_FD_183996 | JGI IMG/M metagenome (GOLD analysis project Ga0209212, IMG submission 183996) | Groundwater microbial communities from Rifle, Colorado, USA - Groundwater C2 (SPAdes) (version 2) | ecosystem: Environmental > Aquatic > Deep subsurface > Groundwater | place: Rifle, Colorado...
CGGCCTGCTGCTGGGCAAGGATCCGCTGCAGATCCTCGAGCAGCTCGGCGGCGAGCAGGTGCAGCAGCAGGTGCCGGCCTCCGGCGACGGCGGCCAGGCGCCCCCGGCAGGCGACGAGGCCGGCGAGTTCGTCCGCTCCGTGCTCGGCGACACCGAGGACACCTGGCACGCGCTGTTCCAAGGCAGCGGCGCGCCCTACCAGGAGCCGAAGCTGGTGCTGTTCAGCGGCAGCGTGAACTCGGCCTGCGGCTTCGCCAGCGCGGCGGTCGGCCCCTTCTACTGCCCCGCCGACCGCCAGGTGTATCTCGACCTGCAGTTCTTCGACGAACTGGCCAGCCGCTTCGCCGCCGCCGGCGACTTCGCCCAGGCCTACGTGATCGCCCACGAGGTCGGCCACCATGTGCAGACCCTGCTCGGCGTCCCGGCCAAGGTCGCCGTCGCCCGCCAGCGCGGCGCGCCGCTGGAGGGCGCCAATGGTCTGCTGGTGCGCCAGGAACTGCAGGCCGACTGCCTCGCCGGGGTGTGGGCGCACCATGCCCAGCGCCGCCTCGACTGGCTGGAGCCGGGCGACCTGGAGGAAGCGCTGAACGCCGCCAACGCCATCGGCGACGACCGCCTGCAGCGCCAGACCCGCGGCCAGGTGGTGCCGGACTCCTTCACCCACGGCACCTCGACGCAGCGCGTGCGCTGGTTCCGCAGCGGCTTCGAGCATGGCGAACCCGGGCGCTGCGACACCTTCCGCGCCGCGCAGCCGTAGCGGCTCAGCCGAGCAGCCGCTGCAGCGCCGCGCAGTCGCGGGCGTAGTGGTCGGTCAGCTCCGGCCAGGGGTTTTCCGGGTGGTTGACCAGCACGCTGTGCGCGCCGGCGGCGCGGGCGCAGGACAGGTCGTGGACGAAGTCGCCGACCATCGCCAGCGCCCCCGGCGCCACCGCCCAGCGCGCGGCCAGCTGCAGCAGGCCGTCCGGCTGCGGCTTGGGCGGCGCCTCGTCGCGGCCGAGGATGTCGTGCACCACGAAGCAGTCGAGCAGGCCGATGGCCTCGAGGGTGATCAGCGCCAGCGGCCGGGCATTGCGGGTCAGGATGCCGAGCCGGCAGCCGCGCCGGTGCAGCTCGCGCACCAGCTCCGGCGCGCCGGGCGCCGGCCGCGCCGCCTGCGCCAACTCGAACTCGTGGGCCAGCAGCCAGGCATGCTTGGCCGCCGCCCGCTCGGCCGGCAGGGCGGCAAGATGGGCGAGGATGTCGTCCTGCGGCGGAATCTCCAGCGCCCGGCGGATCGCCGCGAAATCGTGCACGGCGACGGTCAGGGTGCCGTCCATGTCGAACACCCAGTGGCGCAGCTGCGCCAGCGCCAGCCGCTCGCTCATCGCCTTACGCCCAGTCCGCGCGGTGGCGGATCAGCCCTTCCTGGGCGGCCGAGGCGACCAGCTCGCCGGCGCGGTTGAAGATGCTGGCGCGGGCGAAGCCGCGGCCGTTGCCGGCCCAAGGGCTGTCCATGGCGAACAGCAGCCATTCGTCGGCGCGCACGTCGTTGCGATGGAACCACAGCGAGTGGTCGAGGCTGGCGATCTGCAGCGAGCGCTGCCAGAAGGACACCCCATGCGGCAGCAGCGCGGTGGTCAGCAGGCCGAAGTCGCTGGCGTAGGCCATCAGGTACTTGTGCAGCGCCGGGTTGTCCGGCAGCGTGCCGGCGGCGCGCACCCACAGGTACTTGACCGGCTCGCGCCGCTCGGGGCGCCCGACATCCTCCGGATGGACCGGGCGGATCTCGATCGGCATGGCGACGTTCATCCGCTCGCGCACCACGTCCGGCAGCTCGACGCCGGTCGCGCGGGTCAGCGCCTGCTCGGAGAGCAGGCCTTCCGGACCGGGCACGTCGGGCATGCTCTGGGTCTGGTGGCTGAAGCCCTCCTCGTCGAGCTGGAACGACACGCTGCAGCTGAAGATCGGCCGGCCCTTCTGCACCGCCAGCACCCGGCGGGTGCTGAAGCTGCCGCCGTCGCGCACCCGGTCGACCTGGTAGACCACCGGCAGGGTGGCGTCGCCAGGGCGCAGGAAGTAGCCATGCATGGAGTGCATGTGGCGTTCGGCGGCGACCGTCTGGCTGGCGGCCGACAGCGCCTGGCCGATCACCTGGCCACCGAACAGCTGGCGAAAGCCGAGGTCCTGGCTGACGCCGCGGAACAGGTTTTCCTCGATGGTTTCCAGGCTGAGCAGGGCCACCAGTTCATCGAGCACTTCGGTCATGCGGTCTCTCCTTCCGACACAAGGCCGGGCCGCCGCACGGGGCGGCCAGCATAGTTGTAGGGCGGGGGCGGCGCGCGCAGCCCCGGCTGCCTTGACGATAACGAAATGGTAAAGGCTTTGTGCAATGCCGGATAGGACAACCCGGCATGCGTATCCGCGCTCGCCCCCGTTCGCCGCGGCGCGGCGCATAATCCCGGTTGTATCCCTCGCCCGTCATCGATCATGTTGCTGCCACTGGTCTACCACACCGACTACAGCCCGCCGTTCCCGGCCGAACACCGCTTCCCCATGGAAAAGTTCCGCCTGCTGCGCGAGCACCTGGACGCCGCCGGGCTGGCGGCGAGCTACCACGCGCCCGAGCTGTGCCCGGCCGAGATTCTCGCCCTGGCCCACGACCCGGCCTACATCGCCCGCTACCTGGCCGGTGAGCTGCCGCCCGCCGAACAGCGCCGCCTCGGCCTGCCGTGGAGCGAGGCGCTGGCGCGGCGCACGGTGCGCGCCGTCGGCGGCTCGCTGCTGGCAGCGATGAACACCGCCTCGGAATTCGGCTTCTCGCTGCTCGCCGCCGAGCTGGCGCTGCAGCACGGGCTGGCCTGCCACCTGGCCGGCGGCACCCATCACGCCCATTACGACCATCCCTCCGGCTTCTGCATCTTCAACGATCTGGCGGTGATCGCCCGCTACCTGCTGGACAGCGGGCGGGTCGGCCGGGTGCTGATCTTCGACTGCGACGTGCACCAGGGCGACGGCACCGCGCGTCTGCTGGAAGACTGCCGCGACGCGGTGACCGTATCGTTGCACTGCGACCGCAACTTCCCGGCGAACAAGGCGCACAGCGACTGGGACATCGCCCTGCCGGCGGGGATGGGCGATGCCGACTACCTGCAGACGGTGGACGAGCTGCTCGGCTACCTGCTGATGATCTACCAGCCGGATCTGGTGCTGTACGACGCCGGAGTCGACGTGCACAAGGACGACGCCCTCGGCCTGCTCGAACTCAGCGACGCCGGCATCGCCGCGCGCGATACGGCGGTGCTGCGCCACTGCCTGGGCCGCGACATTCCGGTGGCCGGGGTGATCGGCGGCGGCTACGACCGCGACCGCCGCGCGCTGGCGCGGCGCCACGGCATCCTCCACCACAGCGCGGCGCAGGTATGGGCCGAGTTCGGCCTGACCTGAACGTAGGGTGCGCCACGCGCACCGAACCGCCCGAGGTCATCCACCACGGTGCGCAGGGCGCACCCTACCTGCTGCGGCGGCGCTCAGGGCGCCAGGCCCGCGGGCATCGCCGCGTAGGGTGCGCCGCGCGCACCGAACCGCCCGATGTCATCCACCACGGTGCGCAGGGCGCACCCTACCTGCCGCGGACCGGCGGCACTCAGGGCGCCAGATCCGCAGGCATCGCCGCGTAGGGTGCGCCGCGCGCACCGCACCACAACGCCGCAGGTGCGCACGGCGCACCCTACGGTTGATCGTTCCCCCGCTCCCGCGTGGGAGCGCCGGCGCTCAGGGCGTCAGGTAGGACGAGCGGGTCAGCCCCAGGCGCAGGGCGTCGAGAAAGCGCGTGCGTTCGGCGGCGCCGAGGCTGGAGCCGGCGACCTTCTCGCGGTACAGCGCCATCAGCTCGGCCGGTTCCAGGTGCACGTAGCGCAGCATGTCCTCGATGGTGTCGTGGGTCTCGATGCCGGCGTGGAACACGCTGCCGTCGGCGCGCTGGTAGACGTTCACCGAGTCGGTGTCGCCGAACAGGTTGTGCATGTCGCCGAGGATCTCCTGATAGGCGCCGACCAGGAACACCCCGAGCAGGTAGTCCTCGCCCTCGCGCAGCGCGTGCACCGGCAGGCTGGTCTCGATGCTCTGCTCGTCGACGTACTGGCGGATCTTGCCGTCGGAGTCGCAGGTCAGGTCCTGCAGCACCGCGCGGCGGGTGGGCTGCTCGGCCAGGCGGTGGATCGGCGCGATCGGCAGGATCTGCTCGATGGCCCAGGTGTCCGGCAGGCTCTGGAACACCGAGAAGTTGCAGATGTACTTGTCCGCCAGCTTGTCGTTGAGTTCGTCGAGCACCGCGCGGTGCGAGCGCTGGCGCGCCTTGAGCTGGTCGTACAGGCGCCGGCAGATGGCGAAGTAGCACTGCTCGGCCAGCGCCTTCTGCGCCAGCGACAGCTTGCCGGCGGAATACTGCGCGGCGACCTCGCCGACGAAGTGGGTGGCGCGCCAGTAGATCTCGGCGACCATCTCCGGGTCGGTCGGGGCGAGCAGCTCGAGCAGCGCCTGCAGCGTTTCCGGCTGCTCCGCGGCCGGGTCGAACTCCGGCACGCGGTCGTTGTGCTGCTCGACGTCGGTCACCTCCACCACCAGTACCGCGTGGTGGGCGGTCATCGCCCGGCCGCTCTCGGAGAAGATGTGCGGGTGCGGCAGCTGCTGGCGGTCGCAGAACTCCTTGAGCATGCCGACCACGGTGGCGGCGTAGTCCTCGACGTCGTAGTTGATCGAGCTGGCGTTGCGCGAATGGGTGCCGTCGTAGTCGACGCCCAGGCCGCCGCCGACGTCGACGTGGTCCACCGGCAGGCCGAGGGCACGCAGCTCGCCGTAGTAGCGGATCGCCTCGCGGAAGCCGCGCCGGTAGTCGGCGAGGTTGGCGATCTGCGAGCCCATGTGGAAGTGCAGCAGGCGCACGCCCTGGTCCAGCCCGGCGGCGCGCAGGCGTTCGGCCACCCGCAGGATCTGCGCGGCGGACAGGCCGAACTTGGACTTCTCGCCGCCGGTGTCGGCCCACTTGCTCGAGGCCAGCGAGGACAGCCGCACGCGCAGGCCGATCTGCGGCTGCACGCCGAGGGCGGCGGCTTCCTCGATCAGCAGCGCCACCTCGGATTCCTTCTCGATGACGACGAACAGGTTGTGGCCGAGCTTCTGCCCCATCAGCGCCAGGCGGATGAACTCGTGGTCCTTGTAGCCGTTGCAGACGATGGTGCCGCCGCTGGGCGCCAGCGCCAGCACCGCCATCAGCTCCGATTTGGAGCCGGCCTCCAGGCCGATGGCGACATCCTGGGTGGCGATGATGTTCTCCACCACCGCCTCCTGCTGGTTGACCTTGATCGGGTACAGCGCGGTGTAGTCGCTCTGGTAGTCCAGGCGCAGGATGCTGGCGTCGAAGGCGCCGGTGAGCTGGCGCACCCGGTCCTGGAGGATGCCGGGAAAGCGCACCAGCAGCGGCAGCGACAGGCCGGAGGCGCGCAGTTGCTCGACCAGCTGGTGCAGGTCGATCGGCGTGCCGTGCGGACCGTGCGGGCGCACCTCGACGTTGCCGGCCTCGTTGATCGCGTAGTAGCCGGCGCCCCAGTGGCGGATGCCGTAGACGCGCCGGCTGTCGGCCACGCTCCAGGGGGTTTCGTCGTCCTTGCGGGTGCTGCGGACCATGCGCTGTTCTCCCTGTGCTGGCGACCGGCACTGCGGCCGCGCTCGGATGGTGCGCCCGGCCCGGCAGGCCGGACGCCGGGCGGCACTCAGCCGCCGGATTTCTTCGCCTTGAAGCCGCGCTTGGCCAGCTCGGCCAGCAACAGCTCGACGTGCTCGCCCTGGATCTCGATCACCCCGTCCTTGAGCGCGCCGCCGGTGCCGCAGCGCTTTTTCAGCGCGGTGGCCAGCGCCTTGAGTTCGTCGCCGGCCAGCGGCACGCCGCTGATGGTGGTCACCGCCTTGCCGCCGCGCCCCTTGGTCTCGCGGCGCACGCGGGCGATGCCGTCGCCTTCGGGGAGCACCGGCTGGCCGCAGCTGCAGGCGGCCACCGGCTGGCCACAGTCGGGGCAGTGGCGCCCGGCGTCGGTGGAGTAGACCAGGCCGCCGAGGGCGGCCAGGGAGGAAGCCTTCTTGTTCACGTCCGCCCCCTCAACCCTGCTCGAGCAGCTGGCGCAGGTCGATGATCGCCGCGTTGGCACGCGAGATGTAGTTGGCCATCACCAGCGAGTGGTTGGCCAGCACACCGAAGCCGTCGCCATTGAGGATCACCGGGCTCCACAGCGGCGCCTGCGCCGCCTCCAGCTCGCGGATGATCTGCCGCACGCCGACCGTGGCGTTCTTCTTCGCCAGCACGTCGGCGAAATCGACCTCGATCGCGCGCAGGAAGTGCGACAGCGCCCAGGCCTGACCGCGGGCCTCGTAGAACACGTTGTCGATCTGCAGCCAGGGGGTCTTGACGATCGCCTCGCTGCCGGCCGTGATCGCGGTGTTGGTGTCAGTGTTCAGGCGCATCTGCCCGACGCTGGCCGACAGCCGCTGCGACAGCGAGCCGAGGCGGGTCTCGACGTCGGTCAGCCAGTTGCGCAGGTTGTCGGCGCGGGCATAGAACTGCGCCTGGTTCTGCACCGGGTCGGCCAGGCGTTTCTGGAAGCGGGTCAGCGACGTGATGGCGTCGCGGTATTCCTGCTCGCTGGCCGGCAGCGCCCAGCTGTTGTTGTCGAAGTGGAATTTCGGCTCGGCCTTGGCCAGGTCGGCGTCCTCGGTGGACTGCGACTGCGAACGGGCGAAGTCCTTGCGCAGGGCGCGGGCCAGGTCGCGCACCTGCACCAGCACGCCGTATTCCCAGTTGGGCATGTTGTCCAGCCACAGTCCCGGCGGAGCGAGGTCGTTGGACAGGTAGCCGCCCGGCTTGTCGAGCAGGCTGCCGGCCACGGTCTTCAGGGTTTCCACCGTGGTGTAGCCGGTCACCAGCTGCACCTGGGCCTGCGTGGCGGCGGCCTGGGCCTGCTCCTGCACCGGCAGCAGTTCGGGTTCGAGGCTCCAGTACCAGCCGACCACCAGGGCACCGAGCAGGTAGACCCCGACCACGCTGCCGACCGCTCGGCTGGCCCAGATGCCGCCGAAGTAGCTGCGCGCGCCTTCCACCGAATCGTCGACACCGTCGCGCATGGCGCCGACCTTCTTTTTCCAGTCCAGCATGGATTTGTCCTTACTCACCGAGAAACAATTTCGGGCTGGCCGCCTCGGGGGCGAGGCGGCACATTGCGTTCCACTATAAAGCATGGAAAGCACGGCCGCGCCGGCCCCGGGCAGAAAAGCACGCCCGCCTGCCGCGCCCGGCCGCGCGCTCCTTTCCGGTATCATGCCGGCGTTCCCGAACGAGAGACCGCAATGCCTCGTCTGCTGCTCCTGCTTCTGCTGCTGTTCACCCTGCCGGCCAGCGCCGGACTGTTCGACAGTCGCCCGGCCCCGGTGCTGGGCGGTGCGCCGCTGAACAACAGCGGCGATTTCCTGCCGGTGGCCGAGGCCTTCCGCCCCAGTCTGGTCGAGGCCGATGACCGGCGGGTGAAGCTGCGCTTCGTCAACGCCGAGGGCTACTACCTCTATCGCCACCGCTTTCAGTTCCGCAGCGAGCCGACCGGCCTGCTCCAGGGCGAAGCCCTCCTGCCGGCGGGCAAGGCCAAGCACGACGAGTACTTCGGCGACGTCGAGGTGTACTACGGCGTGACCGACGTCGAGGTGCCGCTGGCCAACCCGTCCGGGCAGGCGTTCAGCCTCAAGGTCACCTACCAGGGCTGCGCCGACCAGGGGCTGTGCTATCCGCCGGAAACCGCCAGCTTCGCCATCGACGGCGCGACGCCGCCAGCCGCAGCGCCGACGCCGACGCCGACGGCCGCGAGCGTCTGGAGCTGGCGCGAACTGGCGTTGTTCTTCCTCGCCGGCCTCGGCCTGACCTTCACCCCCTGCGTGCTGCCGATGCTGCCGATCCTCTCCGGCGTGGTGCTGCGCGGTCAGGCCGGCGGCGTGCGCGGGCTGGTGCTGTCGCTGGCCTACGTGCTGCCGATGGCCGCCAGCTTCGCCGTGCTCGGCGCGCTGATGGGCCTGTTCGGCGCCGAACTCAACCTGCAGGCGCGCCTGCAGTCGCCCTGGGTGCTGGCGCCCTTCGCGCTGTTCTTCGCGCTGTTCGCCCTGGCCATGTTCGGCGTCTACGAGCTGCGCCTGCCGGCCTTCGTCCGCGAGCCGCTGGACCGCCTGGCCGGCCATGCCCGCGGCGGCTCGATCTGGGGCGCGGCGCTGCTCGGCGTGTTCTCCAGCCTGCTGGTGTCGCCCTGCGTGTCGGCGCCGCTGGCCGGCGCCCTGCTGTACATCAGCGCCAGCGGCGATGCCCTGGGCGGCGGCCTCAAGCTGTTCGCCTTAGGCCTCGGCATGGGCGCGCCGCTGGTGCTGTTCGCCACCGGCGGCGGCGCCCTGCTGCCGCGCTCGGGGGTGTGGATGACCACGGTGCGCAACGCCTTCGGCGTGCTGCTGCTGGCGGTGGCGATCTGGCTGCTCGAGCGCGTGCTGCCCGGCCAGCTCAGCCTGGCGCTGTGGGGCCTGCTGGCCGGCGGCGTGGCGCTCAACCTCGGCGCCCTGGAAATGGTGCCCAAGACCCACCGCCAGCGCGTGGCCCAGTTGTTCGGCCTGCTGCTGCTGGTCTACGCGCTGGCCGCCTGGACCGGCGCGCTGCGCGGCGAAACCGATCCGCTGCGCCCGTTCGGCCGCCCGGCTGCCGCCCTCGCCCAAGGCGAGACCGTCGGCAGCCTCCAGGCCGGCTGGCAGACCGTGACCACCCCGGCCGAGCTGGACGCCGCCTTCGCCGCGGCGCAGAACGCCGGCCAGCCGCTGCTGCTCGACTGGTACGCCGACTGGTGCATCAGCTGCAAGGTGATCGAGCGCGAGGTGCTGCAGGCGCCCGAGATCGCGCCGCAGCTGGCCGGCTACCGCCTGGTGCGTTTCGACATGACCGCCGGCACCGCCGAACAGCGCGCCCTGCTCGACCGCTACCGGCTGTTCGGCCCGCCGGCGCTGCTGCTGTTCGCCGCCGACGGCAGCGAGTGGCAGGACCTGCGGGTGATCGGCGAAACCGACGCGGCCAGCTTCGCCGCGCAGCTGCAACGGGCCGCCAGCCGCCGCTGAAGCGCCGTTTCCGGCCATCGTCAGCCATCGTGCGGCCATCTACGGCAAAAATCCGGGCCACTGGACAGTGGCTCGGGTTTTCCGGCATAGTCCCGCAACTTTTCCGCCCCACCCCTGACAGGACTCTGCACGCATGGCCACCTTCCTGGTTCTGCATGGCCCCAACCTGAACCTGCTGGGCACCCGCGAACCGGGCGTCTACGGCGCCACCACGCTCGCCGATATCAACGCCGACCTGGAGGCGCGCGCCCGCGCCGCCGGCCATCACCTGCTGCACCTGCAGAGCAACGCCGAGTACGAACTGATCGAGCGCATCCACGCCGCCCGCGGCGAAGCCGTCGACTTCATCGTGATCAACCCGGCCGCTTTTACCCATACCAGTGTCGCATTGCGTGACGCGCTGCTGGCGGTGAGCATCCCATTCATCGAAGTTCACCTGTCGAACGTGCACAAACGCGAACCCTTCCGCCACCACTCCTACTTCTCCGATGTGGCGGTAGGCGTGATCTGCGGACTCGGCGCCAGCGGCTACCGCCTGGCCCTGGACGCCGCAATCGAACAACTGCAACGCCCCTGACCTCTTTTGGAGCGCCCTGATGGACATTCGTAAAGTCAAGAAACTGATCGAACTGCTGGAAGAGTCCGGTATCGACGAGCTGGAAATCTGCGAAGGCGAAGAATCCGTTCGCATCAGCCGCCACAGCAACAAGCAGCCGCAGTACGCCCAGCCGATGTACGCCCCGGCCCCGGCTCCGGTCGCTGCCCCGGCGCCGGTCGCCGCTGCTGCCCCGGCCGCTGCCGCCGCTCCGGCTGCCGCTGCCCTGACCGGCCACGTGGTCCGCTCGCCGATGGTCGGCACCTTCTACCGTGCCTCCTCGCCGGACGCCAAGCCGTTCGCCGAAGTCGGCCAGACCGTGAAGAAGGGCGACATCCTGTGCATCGTCGAAGCGATGAAGATGATGAACCACATCGAGGCCGAAGCCAGCGGCACCATCGGCTCGGTGCTGGTGGAAAACGGTCATCCGGTCGAGTTCGACCAGCCGCTGTTCACCATCGTCTAACACGCGGAGATTCCTGCGATGTTGCAAAAAGTCCTGATTGCCAACCGCGGCGAGATCGCCCTGCGCGTGCTGCGCGCGTGCAAGGAGCTGGGCATCAAGACCGTGGCTGTGCACTCGACTGCCGACCGCGACCTGATGCACGTCTCGCTGGCCGATGAGTCCGTCTGCATCGGCCCGGCGTCCTCCGCCCAGTCCTACCTGAGCATCCCGGCGATCATCGCCGCCGCCGAAGTCACCGGCGCCGACGGTATCCACCCGGGCTACGGCTTCCTCGCCGAAAACGCCGACTTCGCCGAGCAGGTGGAAAAATCCGGCTTCACCTTCATCGGCCCGACCGCCGACGTGATCCGCCTGATGGGCGACAAGGTCTCGGCCAAGGACGCCATGAAGAAGGCCGGCGTTCCGACCGTGCCCGGCTCCGCCGGCCCGCTGCCGGAAGACGAGGAAGAAGCGCTGAAGATCGCCCGCGAAGTGGGCTATCCGGTGATCATCAAGGCCGCTGGCGGCGGCGGTGGTCGCGGCATGCGCGTGGTCCACAAGGAAGAGGACCTGATCGACTCGGCCAAGCTGACCCGCAACGAAGCCGGCTCCGCCTTCGGCAACCCGATGGTCTACCTCGAGAAGTTCCTGACCAATCCGCGCCACGTGGAAGTCCAGGTGCTGTCCGACGGCCAGGGCAACGCCGTGCACCTCGGCGACCGCGACTGCTCGCTGCAGCGCCGCCACCAGAAGGTGATCGAGGAGGCGCCTGCGCCGCTGATCGACGAGGAAGCCCGCCGCAAGGTCCAGGCCCACTGCGTGCAGGCGTGCATCGACATCGGCTACCGCGGCGCCGGCACCTTCGAGTTCCTCTATGAAAACGGCAGTTTCTACTTCATCGAGATGAACACCCGCGTGCAGGTCGAACACCCGGTCACCGAAATGGTCACCGGCGTCGACATCGTCAAGGAGATGCTGCGCATCGGCGGCGGCGAGAAGCTGTCGATCACCCAGGACGACGTGGTGATCCGCGGTCATGCCATCGAGTGCCGGATCAACGCCGAGGACCCGAAGAACTTCATGCCCAGCCCGGGCAAGGTCAAGCACTTCCACGCCCCGGGCGGCAACGGCGTGCGCGTCGATTCGCACCTGTACGACGGCTACTCGGTACCGCCGTACTACGATTCGCTGATCGGCAAGCTGATCACCTTCGGTGCCACCCGCGACGAGGCCCTGGGCCGCATGCGCAATGCCCTCGACGAGCTGATCGTCGACGGCATCAAGACCAACGCCCCGCTGCACGCGGAGCTGGTGCGCGACCCCGGCTTCTGCAAGGGCGGCGTCAACATCCACTACCTGGAAAAGAAACTGGGTATGGACAAGCACTGAGTCCGACTCGCTGCTTGCACAGAGGCCGCCTTCGGGCGGCCTCTGTCGTTTCTGCCTTACGTAGGGTGCGCCGTGCGCACCGTGACGGCAGCATGCTCCGCGGGTGTGCACGGGCAGCCTACGGAGCCGCACTGGCAGCGCACCGCCCCCTCCAGTAAGCTTGCCCGCCATTCGCCCCCACTCTCCATGAGGCCTCCGCCATGCCCTGGCTGCAAGTCCGACTCGCCATCACCCCCCACCAGGCCGCCGTGCTGGAAGACCAGCTGCTGGAGCTGGGCGCGGTCTCCGTGACCTTCATGGACGCCGAGGACCAGCCGATCTTCGAGCCGGACCTGGGCACCACCCCGCTGTGGACCCACACCCACCTGCTCGCCCTGTTCGAGGACGGCACCGACGCCGACGCGGTGCTCGCCCAGCTGAAACTGCAGCGCGGCGGCGAGCTGCCCGAATACCAGGTCGAGCGCATCGAGGACCAGGACTGGGAGCGCAGCTGGATGGACAACTTCCACCCGATGCGCTTCGGCCGCCGCCTGTGGATCGTGCCGAGCTGGCACGAGGCGCCGGAGCCCGACGCGGTCAACCTGCTGCTCGATCCGGGCCTGGCCTTCGGCACCGGCACCCACCCGACCACCGCGCTGTGCCTGGAGTGGCTGGACGGCCAGGAACTGAGCGGCTGCCGGGTGCTCGACTTCGGCTGCGGCTCGGGCATCCTCGGCATCGCCGCGCTGCTGCTCGGCGCCGAATCGGCGCTGGGCACCGACATCGACCCGCAGGCGCTGGAGGCCTCCCTGGACAACGCCGGGCGCAACGGCCTGCCGGCCGACGCCTTCCCGGTCTACCTGCCGGCCGACCTGCCGCCGCAGCCGGCCGACGTGGTGGTGGCCAACATCCTCGCCGGCCCGCTGGTGCAGCTGGCGCCGACCATCACCGACCTGGTCAAGAGCGGCGGCCGTCTGGCGCTGTCCGGCATCCTCGCCGAACAGGCCGAGGAAGTACGCGCCGCCTACGCCGACGCCTTCGACCTCGACCCGACCGCGGAGAAGGACGGCTGGGTGCGCATCAGCGGCGTGCGCCGCTGAGCCGCTGCCGGGGGGCGCTGCGCTGCGCTAGAATCACTTTCTGACCTGTTCCGGATCGCCGCCAGCATGACCGAGTCGTTCGTCACCCAGTGCCCCCACTGCCAGACCCGCTTCCGCGTCTCCCGCGCGCAGCTCGGCATGGCCCGTGGCGCCGTGCGCTGCGGCGCCTGCCTGCAGGTGTTCAATGCCGCCGAGCAGCTGGCTGCCAGCGGCGTGCTGCCCGCGCCGGCCGCCGACCACCCGCCGGCGAGCGACGACAGCCTCGCCCGCCTGGCGGTCGGCACCCAGGCCGCCGGCCTGGCCGGCCTCGCCGGCAGCGCCGCCGCGGCCGGGGCGCCCCAACCGCCCGCGGCCAGGCACGACGAAGGCCTGCCGCCGGCCTGGCAACCCGCCCCCGCCGCGGAACCGGCCACCCCCGAAGCGCTCGCCGCG
>Ga0209212_1006677_pt1 | contig 13088 bp, 9 predicted proteins | sample RifGroC2_FD_183996 | JGI IMG/M metagenome (GOLD analysis project Ga0209212, IMG submission 183996) | Groundwater microbial communities from Rifle, Colorado, USA - Groundwater C2 (SPAdes) (version 2) | ecosystem: Environmental > Aquatic > Deep subsurface > Groundwater | place: Rifle, Colorado...
CCTTAGGTTGACCCAGAACTTATCGTTGGGTAAGGCTAAGCCGATGAAGAAATATTTAAGCAGGGTTTGGGTGTTTTCTTCTATGTAGGTTTTGTTATCAAAGTCTTCCTTCCTGGTATTTCCCTTGTCTAAGAGGAGCTTAAAGTCCTGGCTTAGGTTATCGTAGGAGAGATAGCGCAGGTGCAGGGGGCGGAAGGTGTCTGAGATTGCCGGATTAGAGGGCTGGCTAAGGTAGTTAGACAGGTTAAGGCTGACGGTCTGGGCCAAGCCGGTCTGCTGGAAGATAAGCAATGGGCAGAGAATAAGGGAGATTAGCTTTTTTGCCTTGTGGAGCATACTTAAAGTATGCCATATAAAAGGGGCAAAAACAAGGGCAAAACCGGGGTTTGGGGAAAGCGCTTTCTGGAGTGGGAAATGTAAACAAACCAGAGACTCTGGGGAAAAATTACTCTACGGTTACGCTCTTGGCCAGGTTGCGCGGCTGATCCACATCACAGCCTCTTTTGACCGCGATGTGGTAGGCGATAAGCTGTAGGGGCAAAACTACCAGAAGCGGAGAAAAAATCTCTGAACATAGCGGGACATAAATTATCTCTTTGACTTGCTCTTTGATTTTTTTATCGCCCAAGCTGGCAATGGCGATAATTTTGCCGCGCCGGGCCCGGATTTCCTGAAGATTGGAAATCATTTTTTCATAAACATGCGATTGTGAACAGATACAGACCACCGCCCGGTATTCATCAATCAAAGCAATCGGGCCGTGCTTCATCTCTCCGGCGGCATAGCCTTCCGCGGGGATATAAGATATCTCTTTTAATTTTAAGGCCCCTTCCAGGGCTGAAGGAAAGTTCACATGCCTTCCCAGATATAAAAATGAGCCTAAGTGGGAATGTCGCCTGGCCAGGGTGGCAATCGCGGCCTGATCTTTTAAAATATCCTTCTGCTGGTGGGGGATTTTTTTCAGTTCTGACAACTCCTGAGCGATTTTTTTCCGGGACAAAACCCCTTTTAATTCAGCCAGATAAAAGGCCAGGAAATAAAAAGCCATCAGCTGGGCGGTATAGGCCTTAGTGGAGGCTACTCCCATCTCCGGTCCGGCGTGGGTATAAATAACTCCGTCAGACTCCCGGGTTAAACTCGAGCCTAAGACATTGCAGATAGAAAGCACCCGCACTCCGTATTTCTTGGCTTCTTTAATCCCTGCTAAGGTGTCGGCAGTCTCACCAGACTGGCTTACCGCGATTACCAGGGTGTTTTTATCTAACAAGAGGTTACGATAGCGGAATTCGCTGGAGACATCCACGCTCACCGGAACAGAACATATAGATTCTATAATATATTTTCCCACCATACCGGCATGATAGGCGGTGCCGCAGGCAACAATAAAAATATTTTTAATTTCTTTTAATTTCTCCTCCGGAATATTTTGTTCATCGAAAATTACCCTTTTGCCTTTTATCCGCAGTTTAAGCAGATTCTCAATAATCTTGGGCTGTTCGTTGATTTCTTTAAGCATAAAGTGCTTGTATCCCTGTTTCTGGGCCTGGGCAATATCCCAGCTGATGTGCACCGGGGGCCGGATAACTTCTTTACCGTTTAAACTGCTGATTCTTACGCTGTCTCGCGTTAAAACCGCCATCTCGTTTTCTTCCAGGAAAATTACCTCTTTGGTGGACCCCAGCACTGCCGGCACATCCGAAGCCAGGAAATTCTCTTTTTTGCCCACTCCGATTATCAAAGGACTGCCTAAGCGCGCACCGATAAGCGTATCCGGCTTCCTGCTGGAGATAACCCCGATAGCGAACGAGCCAACTAAAAGTTTTAGGCTCTTACGCACCGCCTCTTCCAGAGAAGTATTATTTTTATAAAATTTTTCTATCAGGTGGACGATGACTTCGGTATCCGTCTGGCTCAAGAAATGATGTCCTTCTTTAATCAGGCTGGTTTTTAAGTATTCGTAATTTTCAATGATTCCGTTATGAACTATGGAAATTTCTTTTTTGCAGTCGGCGTGGGGGTGGGCATTGATGTGATTGGGCGCGCCGTGGGTGGCCCAGCGGCTATGAGCTATGCCAATATTTCCGCCCAGGGGTTTTTTCTTTAAAAGGCCTTCCAGGAGGGCTATTTTACCCGGGGATTTCTGGGTAGAAATTTTGCTGTTATCGGAATTAATCACGCTGATACCGCTGGAATCATAACCGCGGTATTCCAGGCGCTTAAGCCCGCCTAAAAGAACATCCTGGGCTGATCTGTTTCCGATATAACCGACTATTCCGCACATTGTGGCTTATGGCATATCGCTAATAGCTTATCGTTTACGATTTGCGATAAGCTATATGCGCTACGCGAATGTGACCCCAACGGGATTTGAACCCGTGTCGAGAGCTTGAAAAGCTCTTGTCCTAACCAGGCTAGACGATGGGGTCTGAATTATTCTTCCTCTTCCGCGATGACCGGGGCGACGCAGGAGACCCGGTCTTGGTCTTCCAATTTAATCAGGCGCACGCCCTGGGCGGCCCGGCCGGTAGGGCGGATATCTTTGATGGCGCATCTTAAAAACATTCCGGTCTGGGTAATCACCATCAGCTCGTCTTCATCGCTTACGGTCTTAAGAGCTACAGCCAGGCCGTTTTTATCGGTAACCTTAATATTTATAATACCCTTGCCCCCGCGGCGGGTCAAGCGGTATTCCTTAAACAGGGTCCGCTTAGCAAAACCTAATTCGGTAACCGTAAGGATGGTGGCCTCGGTCTGGGCAATAATCATCGCGATAACCTGGTCCTTCTTGGATAATCTGATTCCCCGCACGCCTTTAGCGCCCCGGCCCATATCCCGCACCTGGGCTTCGGGGAAGCGAACCGCCTTACCTTCCCGGGTGCCGATCAAAAGCTCTTGCTTGCCGTCAGTCATCTCTACGCCGATAAGCGCGTCATCCTTTTCCAGGGTTATGCCGATAATCCCGCCTTTACGGGGATTACTATAGGCATCTAAACAGGTTTTTTTAATCAGGCCCAGTTTAGTAACCATTACTAAATATTTATCCGCGGAAAACTCCTTTACCGGTATAGTTGCCGCTATTTTTCCTTCCGAACTCACCTGTAATAAATTTATGATGGCCTTGCCTTTGGAAATACGGCTGGCCTGGGGAATCTCATAAACCTTAAGCCAATGCACCTGCCCCTTATCGGTAAAAATCAAAAGGTAGTCTTTGGTGGAGGCCACGAAGAGGTGTTCAATAAAATCCTCTTCTTTAACCTCGGCGCCCGAGGCCCCCTTACCCCCGCGCTTTTGCTTGCGATAGGAAGACACCGGCAGGCGCTTGATGTATCCGCCGTGGCTGATAGTTACCACCACATCCTCATCGGCAATCAAATCCTCGAGATTAAACTCTTCCACCTCTCCCACAATTTCGGTCCGGCGCCCGTCGCCGTATTTTTTCTTTAGGTCCTCCAGTTCTGCTTTGATGATTGCCTCAATCTTTTTCTCCGAGGCCAGGATAGAACGGCAAAGTTCAATCTTCTTGAGCAGTTCTTGGTATTCGGCGTCAATCTTATCCTGCTCCAGGGCGGTCAGCCGCTGTAACTGCATCTCCAAAATCGCCTGGGCCTGAATCTCAGAAAGCTCAAACTCTTTAATCAGGTTTTCTTTGGCCGCCTCCACGCTTTTGGAGGTTTTGATTACCTTGATGATTCGGTCAATAAACTTTAAGGCGATCTTCAGGCCTTCCAAGATATGCGCCCTTCTTAAGGCCTTATCTAATTCAAACTGGGTGCGCCGGCGGACAATCACCTTGCGATGCTCAATATAATGGCCGAGTATCTGGCGCAGGTTCAAAACCTTAGGCCGATTGTCCACCAAGGCCAGCATAATAATTCCGAAAGTAGTCTCTAATTGGGTATGCTTAAACAGCTGATTTAAGGTAATCTGGGGCTCCACATCCCGCTTGAGCTCTACCACAATACGCATCCCATCCTTATCCGATTCATCACGGATGTCGGAAATCCCCTCAATCTTCTTATCCTCAACCAAATTCGCGATTGCCTCAACCAGGCCGGCCTTTTGCACCTGATAAGGTATTTCGGTAATCACAATCGTATCCTTGCCGCTCTTTTGATGCTCAACCGCGGCCTTGGCTCGCACGATGAGCTTGCCGCGTCCGGTGTTATAGGCGTCCTTGATGCCGCCCCGGCCGCAAATTATCCCGCCGGTGGGAAAATCCGGCCCCTTAACATAACGCATCAGGTCTTTAGCTTCAGCCTCGGGATGCTCCAGGAGATAAATGATGGCCTCAATTACCTCGCTTAGATTATGCGGCGGAATATTGGTAGCCATGCCCACGGCAATCCCGCTTGAACCATTAACCAAAAGGTTGGGCAGTTTGGCCGGCAAAAGCAGGGGTTCTTTTAAAGAGGTATCAAAATTAGGCCCAAAATTAACCGTACCCTTGTCAATATCCTCGAGCATCTCCCCGGCAATAGCCGAAAGCCGGGCCTCGGTATAACGCATCGCGGCCGCGGAATCCCCGTCTACCGATCCAAAATTTCCTTGACCGTCAACCAAGGGATAGCGCAGGGAAAAATCCTGGGCCATTCTGACTAAGGTATCATAAACCGCCACATCTCCGTGAGGATGGTATTTACCTAAAATCTCTCCCACGATACGGGCGCTCTTCTTATAAGGTTTATGATGCTCTGAGCCTAACTCCTGCATCGCGAAAAGAGTGCGCCGATGCACCGGTTTAAGTCCGTCCCGGACATCAGGCAAAGCCCGGCCCACTATCACGCTCATCGCGTAATTAAGGTAGGAATCCTTAACCTCATCCTCAATATAAACCGGGACTATCTTTTCGTTACGAGTGTACACTCTATGGCCTCGATTCTTGACCCTGGATGATAGATATGGTATCCGACTCTACTACTTCTTTTAAATATCTATACAGCATAAACAAAATGCTTATATATAGCGGCCCAAACGCTATACCTATTAAATGCTTGTAATACCAGAGATAGGCTAATTTATTACTGCGGAACACAGCGCTGAGGAATACCGCTGGTATCCAAGTTACGACACCCAATAATAAAAGTAAACCCAATTCGCCAATTGCCGGCGTAACATAGTTTTTTGTCAAACGGTAACTACGCTTTAGGGCGCCTATTGGTCCGGCATCTTCAACCACACTGATAATGCCGCCAACAGAAAATCGGATGAAAAAATAAATACTGCTTGCGAAACAAGCAATTCCCGTCAAGAATATTATAAGTTCAGCGATAATCCCTGATCTTATCAATAAAAAAGCGCCTGGGACGCCTAAGGCAACAGCAAGGAAAGGCACTGCTACCACACAACCTGATAAAACCATCGTTCCCAGGCAAGGCGCAAACCGCCTAGCGGCATCTTTAATACTCTCAATCACTTTACAATCTGCTCCCCCGGCTACCCTTTTTATGGCCCCAATTAAAGCCACGAAAGCCCAGGCACCTATCAACAAAGCAACCAAGTTACCAATTAATTTTGCAAGCGAATCTGCCGAATTTGGTCTTATGGCACAGGTCCCTGCCTGAATGAATACTTTGGGAAATAATGCCGTCAACACAAAATGAGGCAGTAACACAATCAGATAAATACCGCTTAAGCTTAGAAAATTCTTTTTCCAGAGTAGAAAGCCATCTTTAAAAATTACTATGGGGTGAATTGCCTTTTTCTCAGCTATAGGATAAATTGCTTCCATTTTCCATCTTTTTATCAAATATTGATTTTTTCATATAATGTTTCAGGGGCAACGTCAGCACCATTTGGCCAGGCAATTGTACCGCCTTCAATTTTTGCTTTTTTGAAGAATTGTAAATTTTTTAACGGTTTAAAGATATGTCCTTTCCTAATGTATTCTATAAAGTTTATATCTCCACCCTTACCGTCATCAAACATAATATAATAAACATAATTATTTTTATACTTAATTGTTTTTACTTCATTCATATCCCACATATCTCACCTCAAGTTAAAGGGGTAATTTCTCTTATTGTTTTGCCTGCTCTAGCTAATTCCCAATCTTCTTGCAATTCCGTGGAATGGAGATCTATCCATTCCCTGATAAGTTTTATCGCAGTCTTAGAAGATAATCCGCCCCTGATGATGTTCCCTTGAAAATCAAAAACGGCCTTTTTTCTTTGATATTCCGCATGCAAATGTGGTGGATTATGCTCATCGTAAAATAATCTTATAACAATCCCGAAAAATTTAGAAATTATCGGCATTTTACTCTCTTATTCTTGATCAGTTCTTAAAAACTCATCCTTACTTTCCAATTATACATCTAAGTTCTTCACCTGATGGGCGTAGCTTTCGATAAAGGCTCTTCTGGGCTCAACCACGTCTCCCATCAGCATGGTAAACATCTTGTCTACCTCAACCGCATCTTCCAGAGTAACCTTAAGCATGGTGCGTTTTTCGGGATCCATTGTGGTTTCCCATAATTGATGGGGATTCATCTCACCCAGACCTTTATAGCGCTGGATATGCATACCTTTAGTGGCCTGCTCTTTGATAAAAGTAAGGGCATCCTTCAGAAAGAAAAAATCCTTCTGGGTCTTTTCTGCGTCCGCAATCCGGTAAAGGGGTTTAAATTTCTGCTCTTTCTCTTGATCTTTAAAAGAGGCAGCTTTTCCCTCCCCGGTAGCAATTTCCTGACCATAGGAAGAAATATCTAAGCCTAATTTCTCAATCTTGGCGATTAAATTTTCTATATCCTGGGCCTCAAAAAGCTCCAAGGTGTCCAAGCCATTGTCTTTTGACTCTTGGGTAAGCTCAGCTAACTCATCATCGGAATAGACAAATTGGTCTTTTCCCTCCACTTTTACCCGATAAACTGGCATTTTTTTGGTCTTTGGATGCCTAAAATTGAGATATTTTGTTAAATTAACTCCCTTTTTATCTAAAATCTTACCGGTTTTCTCCAGTTCCACCAATAAACCTAAAATTTCCTTAAATTGCGGGTCGCTAAAGGCGTGTTTATCTTTGAGCCGGATGAGGGTGTTTCCTTCCCGGCCTAAATCCAGAACCATCTCGTCCATCTTAGCTTCAGTCTGGATATATTCTTCGCGCTGTCCTCTCTTAATCTTATACAGCGGCGGCTGGGCAATATAAACATAGCCATCCACAACCAATTTAGGCAGATGGCGGTATAAAAGGGTGAGCAAAAGCGTCCTAATGTGAGAGCCGTCCACATCGGCATCGGCCATAAGCACAATCTTATGATACCTGAGCTTGGCCAAATCAAATTCCTCACCTATGCCGGTGCCTAAAGCGGTAATTATGGTGCGGATTTCAATGTTAGATAAAATCTTATCTAAGCGCGACTTCTCCACATTCAGAATTTTCCCCTTGATCGGCAAGATAGCCTGAAATCTTCGGTCCCGTCCTTGTTTGGCGCTGTTATGGACAAAAACCCCGGAACTCAAAGCAAAATTATGGGTATTAGGCACCTCTATATCATAAACGTCTGTTCTTTCCGCGATTAGCTCTAGGCGTTTGATTTTATGGTTAAAATTTAATACCGCTTCCTGTGATTTTGGTAACCGATCGCTAAGCGGGAGAATTCTGTCATTCCCCGGCTTGACCGGGGAATCTATACCCAGCCTTGCCGGCAGGCAGGCGTCTGGATTCCCGCTTTCGCGGGAATGACAAAGCGATAAATCCCCTATTGACTGACCCATTACCAGTTTTACTTCATCGCCGCAAACGCTACTCTCAGACGGCTTTTTGTTTAAGGGCATCAGGCTCATTTGGGGGCTTAAATCCCTGGCCGCCAAATACGAACCGTCCCTGAGCATAAAATGATGGTCGGGGGTGCAAATCATTTCTTCATCATTATCCAACACCACCTTTATTACCTCGGCATTCTTACGGGTAAGCCGTGGGGCTAAGATTTTTTCTATTCCTATGCTTCCATCAACTTTAATTGTGTAGCAGTAATTAGTTTTTCCTTCATCGCACTCTTTAACCAGCTCTTTAAAGCTTAGATTTCTCCCGTCTGCCAGGGCCACTTTTGTATCCCCGGAAAAACAGCCACCGGCTGAATCGCCTTCCACTATATACAGCTCGCAGAGGGCGGCGTCGCGTTCGGAGCAGTCGGCTAATTTTCCCGGCAGGCCGCCGGATTCCAGCGCGCCTTTTCTGCGGGTCAGCTCGCGGGCCTTTCGGGCGGCTTCGCGGGCCCGGCTGGAAAGAACCGCCTTATCCACAATCTTATTGGCCACCGAAGGATTTTCCTCAAAAAAAGTGCTTAAAGAATCAAAAACCACCGAGGAGGCCAAGCCTTCCACCTCGGAATTGCCCAGCTTGGTTTTGGTCTGGCCCTCAAACTGGGGATTAGGGATTTTAACTGAAACTACCGCGGTCAGGCCCTCGCGGGTATCTTCTCCGCTAATGCCTATATTATCCTTAAGGATATTTTTGTTTTTGGCGTATTGGTTGATCGCCCGGGTCAGCGCGGATTTAAATCCGGATAAATGCGTGCCGCCCTCAACTGTATTGATGTTATTGGCAAAGGAAAAGATGTTTTCGGAATAGCCGTCGTTGTATTGCAGGGCCGCCTCCAGAATTATCCCTTCCTTTTCTTTGACAAAATAAACCGCCTTATTATGCAGAGGATTTTTGTTCTGATTTAAATAATCCACAAACGAAACGATCCCCCCGGAAAACTTAAACTCTGCCGCTTTATCATGCCTCTGGTCGGCAATGGTTATCTCTAAGCCTTTATTCAAAAAGGCCAATTCTCTCAGGCGCCCGGATAAAGTATCGTAAGAATACTCAATGGCGCTAAATATCTCTTTATCGGCCTTAAAGGTAACCTTGGTGCCGGTATGTTTGGCCTTGCCGATAACCGTAAGCTTAGAAACGGTTTTGCCTTTTTCATAGCGCTGATGATACACCTTGCCGTCACGCCTGACCTCCACCTCCAGCCACTCGGAAAGGGCGTTGACCACGCTCACCCCCACCCCGTGCAGGCCTCCGGAGACCTTGTAAGCCGCGTGGTCAAACTTGCCCCCGGCATGCAGCATAGTTAAGACCACCTCCACCGCCGGTTTTTTCTCGGTTTTATGGATATCCACCGGTATACCCCGGCCGTTATCGCCGACACTGACACTATTATCCGAATTAACCACTACCTCTATCTTAGTGCAGTGTCCGGCCAGGGCCTCATCCACGGAATTATCCACCACCTCATATACCAGATGGTGCAGGCCGCGGGTGTAGGTATCTCCGATATACATGGCCGGCCGCTTACGCACCGCCTCAATACCCTCCAACACCTGGATGGTGGCGGCATCATAACTATGATCTTTTTTTTCTTTCTGCTCTTGGCTCATTTTCTTAACTCTTAGTTCTTAATTCTTAGCTCTGGCTTTGGCTATAGGAAGCCAAACCATTGCCTTGCTGGCTTATTAGCTCTGCTTCACCGGCCCAATCCTTAAACGAATTTCGCTAATTATATCTTTTCCCGCCTTTTCTTGCAAGACTTTTAATAATTTCGCTTTTTTTAAATTCAATGAATACATCCGCGCCGGAGAATCTACGCGCAGGGTTAAAACCTTATCTTTAAAATCCCAGGGCTGGATATGCCGCGATTCTTTTTCATCCAGTTCTGAATTTAATATCTCGTAAATTACCTGCTGTTGGTTTTTTTGGGAAGAGCATATCTGGTGAAAAACAGCCTCCAGGGTTTTGGCTATCGGCTCCGCCTTCATCTTATTTTACAACCTCATCGGCAGGACTACATAGAGATAACCGTCCGCGCGGAGGACCCCGGGTTTTTCCGGATCAGTAACCTCAAAATTCACCACTATCTCCTGGAGGTTCTTCAAGACATCAATTAAATAGGCCGGATTAAAACCCACAATCAATTCCTTTCCCGAATACTCTGAAGACAGCTCTTCCCGGGATTCGCCTATATCCGGAGTTGATTTGGAAACCACTAATTTATTTTTAAACACCTCGAGTTTAGCTACCTGATAATCCTGAGTGGATAAGATCGCCGCTCTCTTTAAAACCAGTAAAAACTTTTCCCGGTTTAGCTTGATTTTATCTTTTTGTTCCTGAGGCACAACCTGTTTATAACTGGGAAACTGCCCTTCGATAAGCCGGGAAATAATATGCACCGGGCCTAAATCAAACAAAACCTGATTTTCACCTAACACAATCAAAACATCCCCCTCATCTTTTAAGTTTCGGTTTAATTCATTAATGGTTTTAATGGGCACAATCATGCTTATTTGCCGGTTAATTCCGGTGTTAATGTTTTTTTCTATAATCGCCAACCTTCTTCCATCTGTGGCTATCAGGCTGATTTTATTATTTTCCACCTCAAAAAGTATTCCGTTTAAGACATAACGGGTTTCATCTTTAGAGGCGGCAAAGCTGGTTTTAATAAACATTTCTTTTAAAAGCGGTTGTCTTATTTTTATAGCCTCTTTATCTTTAAACTCCGGAAGTTTAGGAAATTCATCCTTAGGAAGCCCGGAAATCTTAAACTCGCAATTTTCGGTCTGTATGGTAACCATATTATTCTTTTTAACACTTAAGGTTACATTACCATCCGGTAATTCATGAATAATATCGGAAAATCTCTTAGTGTGCACTGTTATGGAGCCGTTTTCCACAATTTCCACAGGGTATTCACAGGATATTCCTACATCTAAATCTGTGGTTACCATCTTAAGTTTTCCATTGCCTGCCTCTAAAAGCATATTAGATAATATAGGTAGATTCACTTTAGAACCTACTATATTATGCACAATTTGAATACCGTTAAACAGGGTTTCTTTGGTGGTTTGGAATTTCATTATGCCTCCGGGTAAGTATTACTATTATATATTATATTAATTGATATAAATAGTATTAGTAGTAATAGGGTTACATTTCTGTTAAAAACGGACACCTTTGTTAAAACTTTAAGTTAAAAAGAGCGAATTTTCCTACTCATTTAAGCTCGTTTAAGAAAAAAACCATTCATAAAAAACCGTTGAAAACAACCACAATTTACTGTTAACTTGCTGTTAATTTACTGTTTAATCTTACGAATCAATTTTTCTATATCTGATTTTAGTTTTGCGTCCCCCAGGAGATTTTTTTTGACTTTATTATAAGAATGCAGCACTGTGGTATGGTCTTTGCCGCCAAAGTACCCCCCTATTTCCGGCAGGGAAAAGTTAGTCAACTCCCGGGTTAAATACATAGCTATCTGGCGGGCAAAAACTGTATTTTTATCCCTCTTGTTTCCTTTTATATCCTGTGGGTTGAGGTTGAAAAAAATCCCCACCTCTTTTTGGACCAAGTCCGCAGTAACCAATTTATTGTTTTCTTTAAGAAAATCCTTTAAAACCTCTTTGGCTAATTCCAAAGAGATGGGTTTGTTTTCCAGTAAAGAGTAAGCCATCACCCGGATTAACGCCCCTTCTAATTCCCGGATATTGGTTTTGACCGTCTCCGCGATAAAGAATACCACCTCATCCGAAATGTGAGTAGGTTCGTGCTCTATCTTCTTTTTTAAAATTGCCACCCGGGTTTCAAAATCCGGAGGCTGGACATCAGTTACCAGCCCCCAGCCGAATCGCGAAACTAAGCGCTCCTCAAGATTAGGAATATCTTTGGGGTTGCGGTCTGAGGAGATGATTATTTGTTTATGGGCATCATGAAGGGTGTTAAAGGTGTGGAAAAATTCTTCCTGGGTGGATTCTTTTCCGGCGATAAAATGCACATCATCTATAACCAGGACGTCGGCATTACGGTATTTTTGGCGAAAGCGCGCGGTGGAGTGGTGTTGGATGGCGCTGATCAGCTCATTAGTGAATTTTTCCGAAGGGATGTAGCAGATGTTAGAGTTCCTGTCTTTTTTTAATACCGAGTGACAAATTGCCTGCATTAGGTGGGTTTTACCCAAGCCCACCCCGCCGTAGATAAAAAGAGGGTTATACACTTTAGCCGGTGATTCGCTCACTGCCACCGAGGCCGCGTGGGAAAAACGGTTGGATGAGCCAACGATGAAGTTTTCGAAAGTGTAGCGGGGATTAAGGTTTAGCCGGGGGAGCGTTTTTTCGGGAAATGGGTCGTTTTTGGCCGGCTCAGTGTCTGTTTTTAGGGCCGCCGGTTTAACACAGAGTTCTATTTTTATCGCGCCGCCGGCGAATTTTTTCAAAAACTCCTCTATTCGTCCCAGATAATTTTTAGCAATCCAGTTTTTAGAAAATTCATCCGAAGCGCCCAAGGTTAAGACTCCGGGGTTATTCTCTTGAGGCTGAAGCCGGTTTATCCAGGCTTCATAAGCCGCGTCTCCGATATCCTCCTGGAGGGCTCTTTTAGTTTTTGACCAGGCTTCTATTAGATCCATAATAGGGTGAGGCTCGACGTTTCCACAATATACACAGTTTTTCCACAGGCTCAGAGAACAAAAAGGCCCCCGTTTTTAATAAAAAACGTGTTTTTGCGCTTTGTAGATGGTTTAATAACGCGGAATACACTTATTGCAGGACAAAAAGTGTATATTTTTTAAGGAGTTAAGGCCCTAACATCTAAAATAATTATATCAGGATTACAGTATTAGGCAAGGAAAATTATCCTAAAATCGCGGCTCAGGGAAGGGTTAGTTTTAGGATTTGACTAAGCCGAAGAGTTGATCGCGGGCGGTATCTGGGATTTGGGTGAACTTTATGCCCAGGAAATACTTTTTGTCTTTCTCCATCCGGCAGTAGACAATTTCCCCCTCGGTTTTTATGGCCGGGGAATCCGGGGGCAAAAATTCCAAGCATATAGGGAGTCCTTTAGGAAGAAATAAGAGTATTTCCAGGCCTAAGGCGGCGCCGTTCTTAGAAATATCCCGGCTTTGGCTGTTGATAGGCAGGGAGCAGGGCGATACCAGCGAGGCGTCCTTAATATTAATATTTACCGGAATATTTAGAGGAAGCCTTTCTGACTCGCGCCAGAATGGCAGGCCGGAAAGCGGGGGCTGTTTAACTATGAATTTTTCAAACGCGAAGATTTTATCCTCCGGCCCATAATAAAAATCCAGGGCCTTGAGTATGGAATAGGCGGGG
>Ga0209212_1006678_pt1 | contig 13086 bp, 13 predicted proteins | sample RifGroC2_FD_183996 | JGI IMG/M metagenome (GOLD analysis project Ga0209212, IMG submission 183996) | Groundwater microbial communities from Rifle, Colorado, USA - Groundwater C2 (SPAdes) (version 2) | ecosystem: Environmental > Aquatic > Deep subsurface > Groundwater | place: Rifle, Colorado...
GGCCGCCCAGCACCGGCACGCCGTGTATGCTGCGCCCGTGCTTCAAAGCGTTGTCGTCGAGGAACCCCACCACCCTGTGCGTGCCCGGATTGCGCTGCATGTCGCGCAGCACGGCCTCCCCCAGGTCTCCCGCGCCGAAGATCAGCATGCGGGAGGCGTCCTCGTTAGGGTTCTTATACCTAAGGTGCCTCGTCCCCCGTATGACAAAGCGTATGCCGCCGATAAAGATGAAGGATATGAACGGGCTAATCACCAGCACTGAACGCGGAAAGTTCCCGTGCTGCATAAACAGAACGGCCGCCATTATGAACACCTGACTAACCAGTATACCTTTGAATATAGCGGTGAGGTCGGCCATGCTGGCATAGCGCCAGATGCCGTTGTAGAGACCGAAATAGTAGAAAGCGGACAGCCGCAGGGTCAGGACTACCGGAAGGGTAGTCATGAAATTATAAAGTTCACTATCAGGAAGGCGGTAATCGAAGCGCAGGAAAAAGGCGAGGAAGTAAGCCAATGAAATGGCTAAGGCGTCCCCTAGGAGCACTATAACCCTGCCGTGTTTTTCTAATCTCCTACCCATTAGCTATATTATCCCAATATTGCAGGACGCCCGGCAATGTATATTAGGATACTCCCAGAACTCGCGCCGTAGTGGCGAATATTATCTTCATGTCGGTAAAAAATGAGAGATCGCCCAGGTATTCCATATAAAGTTTGATTTTAGCGGGCAGTATCTCGCTGCGATAGGCCGCCTCATGGTCTTCGAAACCGGCAAGCACCGCCTCTTCGTTCCTGTAGGCTATCGCCGCGTAGTCGGTAAGACCGGGACGCACGGATAGGATAACGCGGTAATCCTCTTTGAACAGTTCCACATACTCTTCCACTTCCGGCCTGGGGCCTACGATGCTCATCTCCCCCTTCAGCACGTTCAATAGCTGCGGCAGTTCATCCACCTTTGTCTTGCGCAGAAGCTTTCCGAATGGGGTTATGCGGGGATCTCCGCCGGCAGTAAGAGGAAGGCCGCTTATATCCGCGCCGGCTGTCATGGTGCGGAACTTGTAAACCGAGAACGGAGAGAAACCCCGACCCAATCGCCGGTGCATGAACAAGACAGGCCCCGGCCCGCTAAGACGTACGCCGATAGCGGCCAGCAGCAGCAGCGGGGAACAGACGACAAGCGCGACGAGCGAAAACGCCACGTCAAACATACGCTTCCCCGTAGATGTGTAGAAACTATTTCGCATACTGTAATACTTTCTCCGCCACGTAAGCGGCTTCTTCGTCCGTCAGATCCGGATAAATGGGCAAGGAGACCGAGCGGGAATAGACATTCTCGGCAATGGGATAATCCTGAACTTTGTAGCCGTACTTGGCCGCGTAGTAAGGCTGCCGGTGCACTGGGATGAAATGCAGCGAGGTGGATATGCCGCTGTCTTTGAGTTTCGCCATCAACTCGTCGCGGTTCTGAACCTTGATGTAGTACAAGTGCCAGGAAGTATCCCTGTCCGCTCGTATAACGGGCCATATTACAGCGCTGCCGGAAAAGGCCTTATCGTAGATGGCGGCCACCCGCTGGCGCATATCGCGCATCTTCTCAAGTTTGGCGAGCTGCGCCAGCCCCAGGGCGGACTGCACGTCGGTGGTGTTGTACTTATTGCCGTTATCAACCACTTCATAAAACCAGTTGCCCTTGGCAGTATAGCGGTCCCAGGCGTCCCGGCTAATGCCGTGAAGCCGGTTGATCTTCATTGTCTTCGCATAGTCGGGGTTGGTGGTGACGGCCATCCCCCCTTCGCCTACAGCCAGGGTTTTGGTAGCGTAGAAGCTGAAGCAGGTTATGTCCCCTATCGTGCCCACGCGGCGGGACTTATACGAGGAGGGCAGGCAGTGCGCGGCGTCTTCTATCACCTTTAGCCCGTGTTTCTTGGCGAGGGCCATTATCTCATCCATGTCGCACATCTGGCCGCCGTAATGGACGGGGATCAGCGCCTTGGTGCGCGGCGTGATCAGCGCTTCTATCTTTGAAACGTCTATATTGTGAGTATCCGCCTCGATATCGCAAAGCACCGGGACAGCTCCGAAATAGGTGACAACCTCGGCGGTGGCTATGAATGTATTCGTGGGGATTATCACCTCGTCCCCGGCTTTAAGGCCAATAGCCTTAAGCGCCAAGTGCAGTGCCGCAGTAGCGGAATTGAAAGAAATAACGAACCGGCGTTCAGCCGGCACGGCAGAGCCCGCAAAGATATAATCCCTGAACTTCTCCTCGAACTCCACTGTTTTAGGGCCCATGGTAAGCCAGCCGGACTTAATAGCAGCAACAGCACCGGCTATTTCGTCGTCGCCAATATTCGCACGGTGGAACGGAATTGTTTTGGTCATGGCTTTTGTATGTAACCGATGTAGTGAGTGTTCAACACCACCAGCCTCTCCAGCAAGGAACACAAACGGGTCGAAAGTGGAGCGATGGTGCGTGTAATGGGCGGCGCGAGCGTAATGCGCTTCATTTTAACCCGGCATCCGGGAAATAACCCCAGTATTTCAGGCATCTTAACGCCTTTCACATCTTTATTAGCCGGATTGTCGAATTGAAAATCATACCAGATCAAAAAACCACCGGGCTTAATAACCCGCAGAACCTCTTTTGCCAAAGACTCCTTAACATCCGGCTCAAGGATAGAAGTAAAAACCGTAAACTGCAAAGCCAGGTTGAAGGTGCTATCCGCCCATGGAAGGCTGGATGCGCCGTTCCCTTCCACAACCTCACACAAGGGGAGGGTCGCCCTTGCCGCCACTACTCGATCTTTCAGCATGTCTATGCCACTTAACTTCTCTGGCGAAGCTCCATATTGAATGAAGTTCTTTAATTCGCCACCACTACCGCAACCAATGTCTAGGACTTTTTTATCAGCCAGATTGGCAAACCCAATTTCCCCTAGAATACTTAAGACATTAGCCTCCCGGACCTCCACCATGTATCGCGTGGCGGGATTATGCAGCGAATAGCGGTCAGCAGGTATCTGGTTGCGCTTTTCGTAAGCAACATTTAGCCTCTGCTGAAAATCAGACATATCTAGGCCACCCTCTTTTCCAATACCCTGTAAAAGTCGTCGGCAATCTGATTCCTATTGAATTTCGCGTCCACATATTTTCGCGCGTTCTTCCCCAACTGCAAAAATGCGCCCGAATTTGATGCCAGATATTCGATTGATCTGACCAATTCCTCAGCAGATTCCGGCGTGAAGAAAAGCCCGCACTTCCCTTCCTCAACAAACAAATCTTTCGCCTCCCCTTCAACTCCTAAAAGTATTGGCTTTTCCATGGCCAAGGATTCAAATATTTTAGAAGGAATGGCCCCTTTAAACAGTTCCAGACGCTTTAACGGAATAATAGTGGCGGTAGAAGCCGCCAAGGCATGAGGCATTTCTGCTTTAGTCACAGGATCAAGAAAGATAACGTTACCCAATTTCAAGTCAGAAGCCAACTTCTGTAATCGTTCTTTTTCAGGGCCATCTCCAAGAAGAATAAATTTAACCCCGGATTTGGAGCGCAGCATTTCTGCCGCACGGAGTATTACATCTAGCCCTTGAGCATAACCGATAATACCGGCATATAGCAAAACAATATCCTCTGATACAAATCCCAGTTTCCGCCTCCAATCAGTTGTGTAAAGGGTTGGATCGTAATACGCCAGATCCACTCCATTAGGCAACCAATAGACACGCTTGGAAGGGAAACGCTCCTTAATGTTTGAAACAATACCCTTAGTCTGACCTGTAATCAGATATGCCTTTCGGTAAAGAGCCTCCTCAAGCCAGGTCGCAGCCTTTAATAGCATCTTATTGGTTACGAGTCCAAGTTTATCAGCGCTCTCGGGCCAAAGGTCGGATACGTTAAAAATCAGCCTTGCCCCTTTAGCCCTTGCAAGTAGATACCCTGTAATTCCAAGAAACAATGGAGGACTTTCACAGAATATATAATCAAAGTTTCCAAGCTTACTTACGCCAACCAAAAAGGAACTCAATACAAACGAAAAATAGTTCAACAACCTTTTAAAGATAGATCTGTCGGTTGTTGCAAATATCGCGGCACGATGCACCGCCATCCCTTGAATTTTCTCAAAGAAATAGAATTTGCCCTTGTAATTCTGTTTAATGACCATCTCGGGATAATTGGGCATGGCTGTAAGCACAGTTACTTCGACTCCCGCCTTCATGAGCCGAATCCCCAGCTCGAATAACCTATTCTGAGGGGCACCGATTTCGGGTGGGAAGTATTGAGTTAGAATTAACAATCGCATTATAACTTCCTATGGCGCTTACACTTGATGCCCCTAGGATGATACCGCCTCAGGTGCGCCACTCTTTTGTAACTGAACATAAATCTCGCACATCCTGTTAACATTACAATTCCAATCGTAGAGACTCTGCACTCGATGTCTGCCAGCTTTTCCCATTTTCCCCATCAACTCTCTGTCCGACATTAGCTTCTCGATAGCTGCAGCAATCTTTTGTGGCTTGCCAGGCGGGACAATAAAACCAGTTTTGCCATCTTCCACAACTTCCGGCAATCCCCCCACATCGGAAACAACAACCGGCTTTTCACATGCAGATGCCTCTATAACTGCAACGCCGAAACTTTCACTATTGGATACTGTTACAGATATAGATAACATGTTTTGGTACTTGGGGACCTCGTCATATTTAACCTGGCCGGTAAAAATAGTATCGTGCTCAATTCTCATATCCGCCACAAGACGCTTCAAAGCACCCTCCTGAGACCCACCGCCAACAATTAGTAGTTTCAGCGGCCATTTAGGGTGGTTTTCCTTAACAATCCTGAATGCTGTGATCAGATGTTGTATCCCATATTTTTCCTCCAGGTTTTTTACTGTGCCAATGACCGTATCGTTCTTGCAGAAAACACTTTCCCCGTTCATCGGCTTAAATATGTTGAGATCAATTCCAAACGGTAGCACCTCGACTTGTTTACTCGTATAATTGTTTGTCTCTTGCGCCATGACATAACTGGTCGATAGTATCTTATCAGCCTTCCAGAGGCTATATTTGAGCAATCCTCTATGGAAAAGACTTTTCCGAGGGAAGTCAAAGACATCTGTTCCCCAAACCGATAATATAAAGGGATGAAATCCGGACAATGCGCCAAGCAACCCGTAACTCGTTGCGTAATGCGCATGGACAATATCGGGATTAAATTTGCCAATCACCTCCTTAAGTCGTGGCAGCATCTTTAGATAGCTCAATTTCGAGATATTCCCCTCGCCCTTCTTGATAACGTCACTTTCAACTCCGCCGTAGTAAATCCTGATATTACGATAATTACTGTATGCCGCCGCTGTCTGTGCCGACAAGGCAGACAGGCCGAAGATACAGATTTCTATTCCATTTTCAGATAGGGACCTCGCCCACTTTATCGTGTGCGGCGATCCAGGCTCGGAAAGCAAGAGCACCCTCATTGATTTCCCACCGCCCGCATTCTTCTGTAATTGTTTATCGTAGCCACCGCAAACCCAAAGAGCAACCACATTGGCAACAAATAAATAACCGAACTCGCACTGACTGCCCCCACCGAAAACCCTGCGAGGGAAAGGCTAACTGCGCCGGAATAGCGCGTTAGCTCCTCGTTAGTATTTGAAAGATATATTCTGTAATTCGCCAACAAAAGGGTGATATACCAGACAACAAACACACAAGTGAACACAACCCCACTGTCAACAAGCATCTCAATCCAAAAATTATGCATGCTTGTAATCTTCCCTGCGACTCCGCCCATTTCTTCCTGAACTGCTCTTGAGCCACCCCCTCCGACGCCCAGACCATAAGTATCTTTTAATGCACTAATACCGTTTCGCATCAATTGCGTTCTTATACCAATCGAACTCGCATCCAGATCTTCAAAAGATATATATGTTTTTAAAGCATCAAAAGAGTAAGCAATTTCCCGGACTTTCCCATTTTCAGATGCCTTAGCTTTGTCCAGAAGATGAGAATTCAGCAACACTGGGACAATCAGAAATAAAGAAAGAATTGCCCGCTTTTTAGAAAAGAAAAACAAATAGAGTATCATCATAAATGATAGTGCAATAAAATTACCGCGCGAGCTAGCCATCGCCACTATCACTAATGCCGAAAGAACCCCAGAATACTTAACAAGCTTACTCTTGTGAAACAAAAAGAATGGGGTAACAATCACCATAGTCACAGCAAGGTTGTTTGGGCTCCATTGAAACCCGGTTGGCATGCTTAACACGCTTGCAAGCACGTCTTCGCTAAGGCCTGGATCCAACTGCGACATATCCCTCCCAAAATACGCAACGTAGGGAGAAAAGGGCGATATTGGCCATCGCATTACCCCCGCGCCTTCCAACAATGAAATAATAATTTCAACAATAAATACTAAAGACAGGACTTTAAAGACTCTTCGTTGCTTCTCCAAATCAGTCGCATAGTAAATCATTGTTGTAACAACAGCAACACCACAAAATATATAAAACAGATATACTGCGGCATAAAGCCTGCTTATACTCCAGACTATTGATATGAAATACCAGATGAACATAGCATAAAAGACATGATGCATCCTGGTAGGCAATCGCTGTATTTTAAATTTAAAACCGTTCTCTTTTGAGGAAAGAAATAGAACCGCCATAAGAATCAAGACTATATGGAACAGGTAAAGTCTTGAATAACTTATCGCGACACCGATAGCGGCAGATGCCAAAAACAGATGTATAACTGACTCAAATTTAAATCTGATCATCTTGCCAACAATAGTTTCTCGACTTCATATATTTCGGAATCCATTCGCTCACGCCAGGTCCAAAGCTTCTCTTTTTCAATCTTTTTAACGTTCTCGACAAGGACGTTTTTGAACGTGTCATTCTTTAAAAGGCTATAAATATCTTTTGCCATGTCTGATATCGCACTATCCTCATCTTTGGGATCGTATATAAATCCATTTACTTTATGGGCGATCCATTTCCCCGTATCTCCATTATTCAAAGTAAAGATTATTTTATTTGCCCGAATTGCCTCCAGCAATGGGTTCCCTACATTCGACGAATCATATGTAGATATAACAATATCTGCAATATTGAGGTATTTTTTCACATCTTCATTGTGGATAGCGCCGGCAAAAACAATATTATCGGATAAACGAAGTGTTTTTGCCAAAATTTCCAACTGTTCTTTTTGTGGCCCATCGCCGACAATAAAATATCTAAAATTGCGCACCTCATATTTATCCCTTAAAGCCGCTATCGCCTTAATCCCCCTGTCCACACGCTTCCATGATTCCAGTCGGCAGACCGTCAGTGCTATCATCTCACAATCTTCCGCATGCAACTTTTGCATTAAGCACCCCATGGCACTTTGCGGCAATTTCTGTTCATCCACCCCATTGATCCAGAACCTATAGTTTTTTAAGTTATGAGACCCCAGAACAGCCAAGGCTTTATCTCCTTGTGTTCCGTCATTGGTCATAATGCAAAGATCAGACGGCAGATATAATGCCAGATAATGGTCGGCATTCAAGAGCATCTTGAGGTACATTTTGCGGCAGTAGTAGTAGTACCAAAAGGTTCCTTGGAATCGACTAACTATTCTAACTCGTCTAAGGATGCCAAACAATGCGAGCAGATTAACAGCTAAAACCCCATGTATTTCATATCCATAAATGACGTCTATAGTTTTCGACCTAATTATCTTGTTGCCCAAGTAGGCTAATTTGAGGACGACAATAAAACCTGCGATTTTAGAAATTACCGTTTTGATGGTGTGATTATTTATTCTATCCTGCAGTGATGTCAATGGCTTATAGAATCTATGTGTTTTCACGCCAGCAAGATTGGTTTCCTTTTCATAGAAATAACTCCCGGTGCTTGAATTATCTCTCGAGACCACATAATCGACATCCCATCCATTGCCGGCATAAGCCTCCGGAGTTTTTCTTAACACCTGAATGGACTTTTCTTTAAAATCCAGTGCCGACAAAAAGAGAATGGACTTATTACTCATACAAGACCTGCGATATTTTCAAGCTTTTTGCTCAAGGTCAGATTAACGACATCTTCAGAATAATTTTCCTTTACATATATTGAACCAGCCGCATTTACTTTCAAGAAGCCCTGTTCGTGTTGTTTCTTCAATTCCAAGACAATCTCTTTCAACTTAGAATAACTCGGGGTGTATAACGTGTGAGCCATCTTATACGAATATCCAACATATCGCCCATTAACCAATGCCTCACGCACTGAGTAGGACAACCCGTCATGCTTTGGCAATCGCAAGAATAGAACGCAATCCTTATATTGCGCATTCATGTCGTCTACCCAACCTAGAAGTTTGAGGTTCTTAGGTATAGGCGTCGCGTATCTGGAGATTCCGGCAAGTTTAACTTCCACATCTGGGAAATCATTCGCAAGCTGTATTATTTCATCAATGCCGTAAAACTTCTCTCTGCCTTTCCCAACATATGAAAATACTGAAAACTTACTAGGGAATTCACTAAATTCCTCCGTAGCCATCTTAAACCCAATGATTCGCAGAATGTTTGCTTTAATACCAATTACCTCAAGCTCGTTCAAAAACCAGGGGGCCTCACAGAAGTGGGAGATTTCGGCAATAAATCTTTTATTTACTTTCCCGCATCTGAAATCGCTAACAGCGTTCAACACGTCAGTCCCAGTCCAATGCATAACAACTCTTTTACGCAAATATAAAGCCAGATTTATTGCTTTGCTGCCAGCAATTGCTCCACCAATCGAATAAACGACATCGGCACTCAACAAATTACAGAGGAATCGAAGCTTGTCAAACTTTCCTTCATAAGTATTAAAAAATAGATATTGATTTTTGTTGTCAGATTCCGTTAGAGAATTGGCAACTTTTTTTGCAAAATATGGTAGGCCTATAATTAAAACTTTCATTTTTCCCTAAAATTCGTATCCTCACGTATCAAGGCGGCGTTAGGATAGTTTATGCATGAAATTGATCTGGTTAAGATTTTGAGCCAAAAGCCCTCAAACCGCGCCTTAATATCCGTATAGATTTAGCGCGTACTTTATACCAAAGTGCTTTAGTTTTTTTTTCGCGGTAGCGGCTTATAGGCACAAAATGCCACACAGGTGACGATGCGAAAGCTACGACCTTTTTATATCCTAAAGGGTTCAGGATTGATTCTATATCCTCCATACTTCCCTTATTAAGAACCTCTAAAAAAAGATCCGGCATGTGTTTGCCCAACGTTTTAAGGGCACCACTTAACACAGACGACTCCATGCCCTCCACATCTATTTTTATTGCTGAGATGGGTAGATCAGGATATTTCTTTTCAATAGATAACAACAAATCATCCAGTCTGTTTACTTGCACACAATTTTCCGCACCAACAGATCCAGGAATCACCTTTGCGCCCCCGATATTATTTAGTCCTTCCGCTGGATATTCCAAAACAGCAGATTCAGATTTTTCACCAAGAGCACATTTATACAAAGTGTAATTTATTTTATTTTTTGACAGATTTTTTTCCAGCATTGGGATTACCAACGGGTTGGGCTCAAAACATACCACATACTTGGACACAAACATCCCAAAATATACCGCGTGATTTCCAATATTCGCTCCGATATCAAGCATTATTCCTTGGCATCCTTTTAACGCATACCGCATGTATTCCAATAAAGAGAGCTCATAAAATTCCTGGTTTATAACAATGCTTTTATATATCCAATCTTTGTCATCATATCCAACGATATTTATAGTATTGCCCTGGTAATCAAATTGCATATAGGTTTCTCATTCTCCCCTGTTACTTTCTTTTCCTCAGAATTTTAAAAAAATGTTTCACAAATCGGCAGATATATCTCTAGCTTTAGACAGTTTGATCAATACCACCCCATATAACAATGATGCAATTGTTGCAATCAAAGAGAAAAAGATTAATGTTGATTCAATCCCCTTATTGAGATATCCAGATACAAATACTGTAGTTATTGTTATTAGCTGATAAAAGAATCCAGCCCAAAAGCCGACACCTTGTCTTCTAACTATTATTGGAATTTGAGATACTGGAGAGAAAATAAAATTAACATATAACCAAGGGGCCAATATCCGGGCATAAATTCCAGCCGCCCGCCAAGTTTCCCCAAAGAAAATAGAAAACATATCCGGTCCAAACAAAAAGATTATTATAAAGAGTGGCGAGGCCAAAAGACTTAATCTCACTATCATTCTCTTCACCAACAACTCCAGGTCCCCCCCAGTGTTGTACGTCTCGGAGGCCTTTTGGAAAAAGACTTGCGATACAGATGTCCCGATAAGGGATACAGGCGTTCGCAACACCTTTAAAGTTAACGAATAGAATCCCAGAATTACCCCGCCAAAAAAATAAGACAGCAAAAAGACCATCCCGCTCGACTGCAGCACATCTACAAAAGCATGGAGTGAGTTGATCTTAGGGAAAACGTCGTATTTTCGGGCATTAGTCAAGATTAAACCCTTAGAGATTAAATCCTTTTTATCTTTATCCCCCCGCCAGATACGCCATCCCAACACCCCAGTGGCGACCCCCTGTCCAATAATGCTCCCCCCTACCCCCCAGTCGTCCCGCCCCCGAATCCCATCCCAAGTTGAGCAACGGCAGATGCCCCAGCCTGCGACATGCGGCTAACCGCAAGGCGGTTATATCGTTTTTTACGATTAGACCAGCAGGTTAGAGTATTATAAACGCCAGTAAGGAGAACCGTCATGGGAATGAAATAAAGCCATACTGATATATCTTTATTCCCCAGCAGGTCCGCAATTGCGCTATTAAATACAAAGACACCAATTAAAGATATAAGACTCACAAAACAGGCAATAAGCAGAGATAGTGCAACGACGTTTACGGAATCCTCATCGCTCTCAGGAAGCATGACTGCCATCTCATACCGGCCAGTAGCGATAATAGATAACAAGCCAGCAGTAGACATAAAAAGGGCAAAGACACCAAAGTCCTCTGGTTTATAAATCCTTGTCAGGATTGGAGATACCGCTATAGGGATTGCCTGCGCTATGGTTGCCCCCGTCATCAAGGTAAGCGCATTTGCCTTAAAAGAGCCTGCCGGAGCGTAGCGTGCCCTTATTCTATTTATGAGTACAATCATGAGCGAACAAACTTAAGTGAGATATTCCACACATTTATCAGCCGCCTGCCCATTGTGATATAACTCAGGGTATTTAGCGGGCATTGAGAAATTAGCTGCGGCATTAATTATTTTTTTCTTATTTGCTCCGGCCAACACGTTCCAACCTGCAGCAACTGTCTCCACCCACTCCGTCTCATCGCGAAGGGCAATACACGGCACTTTAAGCCAATATGCCTCTTTCTGAATTCCGCCAGAATCCGTGAGAATCATGCGAGCTGACTTCTCAAGCATAACCATATCGAGATATCCAACAGGATCAATAAACAGTATCCGTTCACCGCAGAGCGAAACCGGCAGCGACTCCAACCTCTTCTTGGTCCGGGGATGAACAGGAAACACAACCGGCTCGGATTCTGACAATTCTTGGAGGGCAGAAATTATAGGCATCAACCTGTCTGGCGAGTCTACATTTTCAGCTCTATGAACTGTCGCCAGAATAAACTTTTTATCCTTCAAGCCCAACTTCTTCAAAAGATCGGATTGATTACCCGCTTTTTCTGAGGCAAAAATAAGGGCGTCATACATAACATCCCCAATAAGATGCACTCCCTTAACTATCCCCTCACGAGCAAGGTTCTCCACCGCGCCAGTGCTGGGACACAAACACAAATCAGAAATATGGTCGACAATCACCCGGTTAACTTCCTCCGGCATTTTTCGATTAAAACTCCGAAGTCCAGCCTCTATATGCACCACAGGAATATGCAGTTTTGAAGCCGCAAGTGCCCCCCCGAGGGTAGAATTTGTATCACCATATACAATGACTCGGTCCGGCCGCTCCTTTATAAGCACAGTTTCAATGCCAGCCAAAATCGCGCCAGTCTGTGCGCCATGCCCCCCCGAACCGACCCCCAGATTATAATCCGGCTTCGGGATTTCAAGTTCACGAAAAAAGACCTCGGACATATTCTCATCGTAATGCTGCCCAGTATGAACAAGAACTTCCTTATGCGCAATTCTCAGTTTTCGGCTCACAGCCGCTGCCTTAATCAATTGTGGGCGGGCGCCAACGACAGTAAGTATTTTCATGAATTCTCTTAATTTGCAGACTTAAAATCGTCGTACACCTTTGAGCCTTTGGTGTTTTCCAAAGCGAGCGGGACTTCTTCATCTAAATCAAGACAGCGGATAATACCTAATCCAATTTCTTTATAACGAAACCCGCTTTCCGGGCATTTCATAACACCTTCTGCGTCTGGGCTCTTCAGTATATGCCCATGCCTGCTCATCCACCCTTTCTGGCGGCCCGGGTTGCCCATAATTAAGGCGTAATCAGGGACATCCTTGGTCACGACAGAACCGGCCGCAATAAAGCAATACCGGCCCAAGGTAGTGCCGCACACTATGGTGGCGTTGGCGCCTATGGTGGCGCCGCGGCGGATTATGGTCTTCTCGTACAGGGAATGGCGGTTAACCTGGGAGCGCGGGTTGGTTACATTAGTGAGCACGCAGGAAGGACCGAGGAACACATCGTCCTCTATCGTCGTGCCTGTGTAGATAGAAACATTGTTCTGCACCTTAACATTGCTGCCTATCACCACGTCGTTAGCCACCTGGCAGTTCTGGCCGAAAATGCAGTTCTTGCCGATTTTAACTCCGGGCAGTATGTGGGAGAAATGCCAGATCTTGGTGCCAGCGCCGATCTCGCAGGGCTCGTCCACGTACGCACTTACGTGCACCTTAACTTCTTTAGCCAGCCATTCCGGTTTAAACATAAGCGTCCTTAATAAGAAAGGGTCTCCATCATGCGGATCCCCGAGAGAACGTCCTGCTTGGACGGGAACATTTTCCAGTTCTCCTCGGCTATGTATTTATACATGGTGTCATGGCCTTTGCCGTACTGGTGATCTATGGTAAAGTCCATATCCGGCTTGGCCATG
>Ga0209212_1006679_pt1 | contig 13085 bp, 9 predicted proteins | sample RifGroC2_FD_183996 | JGI IMG/M metagenome (GOLD analysis project Ga0209212, IMG submission 183996) | Groundwater microbial communities from Rifle, Colorado, USA - Groundwater C2 (SPAdes) (version 2) | ecosystem: Environmental > Aquatic > Deep subsurface > Groundwater | place: Rifle, Colorado...
AAGTCCAGCGAATAATCGGCGGAGCCAAACTGCAAAGCGGCCATGTCCAGTCCTGGAGTGTTGAAATCGTGGGCGAGGATTTCAGGATACATTGCCATAGCCACAGCAATATCCAAACCGCCGGAAAGAATGACATTATCCGGCAGAGAAGCCATTTGCTCACGAGCGGCCGGAATAGAAAATCCGTGTAGCGCGGTCGGAAAATAGATTCCGACTACCGAGCCCACGGCCATCTTGGCGATGAGCTGCTCATGACGAACGCCAACTGCGATAGTTATTTTGCCGGTCAATTCTCCACGCTGATAATTATTGAATGACCGATCGGTAAATGTCGTGGTGTAGGATCTTTCCACAGCCGTTAGAAACACCTCGCCCAACATCTGACCGTAATCATTCCCCGCCATCTGCGGCAGAACAATCGGCAAGTAAACACCTTTGAGCAAATTGACCAATTGCTTGTCTGATTTGATCTGCTTTAGAATCGCGTTGGAGCGGGCTTCAAATTCCGCCGCGGACATGATTGGCCCTTGTTGCAAAAACTCGACCGCGCGAGCAATCAACCGGCCGTAATCCAGCTTCGGCTGCTTAAGACAGAAATCCTGATTGGCATCCGCCACCAATGACTTAAGCCCCTCTGGCGGAATGCGACGGCCGTGTTTGTCAAAAAGCGAGACAATAGCCGGTTTCACAACCGCCATGCCATTGGCAAACTGCACCTGCAATTCGCCCTTAGCAATGCGACGCGCCGTCTCTATTCCTAGGCGGTTGAGCAGGGCCTCATCATCACCCCTGCTCCATTCATCGTACTTTCCCATGGTATCCTCCACTTTCAGGCGGTTAGCCCGAAAATCTATTGCCCCTGCCCGAGGCGCGAGTCTCTCCTTGCCATAAGGAGAAAAAAACACTAAAAATCCTCATTTTCAGCATATCTTTCCCCTCATGGTTTTAAAGTTTAGATTAAGTTAAAGAACAATTGACTATATTTTATACCACAACTGCCAATTTCTGTCAACTTACAATATTTCACCCACCAACCGCCACATTTCAGCTTTATCTATCTTCACTTTCACAATTTTACCAATCATGTCAACCTTGCTCTCAAACTCCACCAGCTTGTACTCCCGTGAATTGCCAGCATAGATATTTTTCTCCGTGTCCACGCGTTTTTCCACCAATACCTCGGCTGTTTGTCCGACATATTTTTGATTTTTTCGCAACACAATTTCCTCCATTAAATTTTGTAAAATTCGCCACCGACGCTCTTTTTCCAAATGCGGCACATCATCAGCCCAGCGCGCCGCGGCTGTGCCCGGGCGCGGGCTGTACTGCGCGAGGTAGGCAATATCAAAATCAGCCGTCTTGTATAATTCAACAGTTTTTTGAAAGTCGTCTTCTGTTTCGCCAGGAAAACCAACAATAATATCCGTGCCCAAAGCAATATCCGGCCGGACTTTTCTGATTTTTTCCACAATTTTTAAAAATTTCTCCACAGTATATTTACGATTCATTTTTTTCAAAATTTTGTCGCTTCCGGATTGAACGGCAAGATGCAGATAATTTATAATTTTGGGCAATGCCAACGCCTCAAGCATTTCATCATCAATATATTGCGGGTCAACTGAAACAAACTGAATGCGATTGATGCCATTAATTTGATTGATTTCCAAAAGCAAATCGGCAAAAGAAAAATCTTCCGCGTCTGGCGCTTTGTAATTATTCACCACCTGCCCCAACAGCTGAATTTCCAAAAAACCGCGGCCGGCCAGATCGCGCACTTCGCGCAAAATATCAGCTACCGGCCGATTGGTTTCCCGGCCGCGGGCAAAAGGCACAATGCAATAAGTGCAGTAATTGTCACAGCCAAACTGAATTGGCACCATGACCTGATAATTATTGCGAAATCGCGGAGCAATATCCCAATAATTAATTGCGGAATTTCGCGCGCCGGCTTTAACTAAACCAAAATCAATCAGTTTATCAGCCAATTTAGGCAAATCAGTAATGGGAAAAAACAAATCAACACCGGCCAGCTGATGACGCAAGGCGCCATCTTTATCCCGGCCGGGCAAGCAACCGGTAATGCCAATAATCAAATCCGGCTTATTTTTTTTCAAAAGCGTTAAATTACGCACCTGACCAAACAGGCGATTTTCCGCGCTTTGCCGCACCGAACAAGTATTCAACATCACCAAATCGGCCTCATCCGGCTCTTTGACCTCCACCCCGCCCAATGAAATCAGCAATCCGACGATTCTCTCTGAATCGGACTTATTCATCTGACAGCCAAAAGTAATGATAAAAAATTTAAACATACAATTGATACATTATATCCACACCCGCCAATAAAAAGCAAAAAAACAGCGCCGTCCCATTTGGAACAGCGCATCACTTGGATCCCCCTAGTTGTTTCCTTTTGCCGCATCTTCGTGGCGGCATAGAGAGAGTAACTGCCCTCCTCCAATCTCAATCTGCGAGCCGTTGCGGTCTTGAAATGTGACTAACAGCAAATCCTCTTTCCAAATCTGCTCTTGGCCACCTGGCGGCGGCTGGACTTGGAAAGAAAAAAACCAGCCATCCTGCTCTGTTTCATCACTCGCGGGTTCCGGACCCGCGCCGCAGACATCCAGCACTGACCACCAAAATGGCGTTGTTTCGCCTAATTGGTGAAGGCCTATCTTGCCAACCCCTTCCGCCCATTTTTCGAAACGAGCGTTTTCTATCTCCCTTATCGCGGGCCAAACATTCGACCCGCAAATTAGGCCAATTCGCAATCGGCCATCTGGCGACCACTGAACCTTATACACAAGCAGTCGAGCCAACAAGCGGCTTACTGCATCTTGTCTTTTTCCTTTCATTTTTCACCTCCTAAAAGGAACCCGCCATCTTAATACAACCAGCTAAAAAAGTCAAGCACTTGCTTGACTTTTTGGTTTTATGGTGCTATTATATAAATAACTTATTTAAATATAAAATATATGGGCAACGAAGCTCGTTCATTTAATCCGGAAAAAACGGAAGAATTAAAAATTGAGGAATCTGCGGAAACAGAAACTCCTAAAAAAATTAAAACTAAACTTGGCGCTCCATCTTCAAAAACAGGGGATGTTGTTCAAGCTGAAGAAGCTGATCTTGGACCAAGAGAAAAATTATTCAAGGCAACTGAAAAATCAAAAAAGGCGGAACAATATAAGAACTATATTGGAAAAAGCTATGGTGAAGAAGTAAAAAAAGACAAACCTATTTTCCAAATGGCTGAAAAATTGGTTGTACAGGAAGAAGAAAAAAAAGCAGCGGCTATAAAAGAACTGAAAACGAAAATTTTAAAAGAGATGGGGGAGTCGGATGCCAAAATCGCTAAAAACAAACAAGACCCGAATGATCGTTTTCAAAAAATTCGTATAACACCAGAATTTGAGGAAGTGCAAAAAAAAGCGGCGCAGAGGGATATTGAAAAAGCCCACGCGAAATTAGCTAAAGCGGAAGAGGACTTTGCTGAGGCGGAAAAAAATCGACCGGGCGCTATTTCTAGATTCTTTTCTCATTTTAAAATCGGCAAACAACCGGAAGCTGTAATTGCCTATCAACAAGCCTTTCCTAATAAAAATGCATCACAAAAAGAACTTAAAAAACTGGAAACGGAGGCCATTGAAGCGACCACTTCCAAAGCGTCATCTGCGGAAATGACTTATCAACAAGCTGTTAGGGCGGTGGCGGAAGCCAAAAATCAATTAGAAAAAACAAAAAGAAGTATTCTCAATTCTGGAATTTATATGAAACCCAAAAAACGAATTCCCGGTGAAGAAGAAAATAAACCTTTCACAATGGGCACGCCTGGTAGTGGCGAGAGCAGGGTTTCCGTACGCGGAATAATCAAAAAAGAAAAACCAAAAGCAGAAATAAATCCGGAAAAACCGATTGCCCAAAAACCAGCCATCATAACAGGCGAGCACAAAATCGTATTTAAAGAAGAGCCGACCCAAGCCCGGCACAAAGTGGAAGTGAATTTGCCGCCAATAATAGAACCCGAGCCGGAAATCACGCCGGAAGCGGTTTCCGGCGCCAAAGAACAATTGGAAAAACACATCAAAGGAATGTTTTTTAAAGGAGACAACACTAAACAGTTAATTTTTCAAAATGCCGCTTTGATGGAGCGACTAGCTGATGCCAATTTCCAAGGCGACCAACAAACTTTAAATAAAGCCGTCATGGATACCAAGGAAGAAATACTCAGTGTCCACAAACTCAAACTTGAAGAACAGCTCAAATTGGAAGGAGCTAAATTTGACGATATCGCGGAAAGTGGAAAATTATCCAAACGATTAAAAGCCATATTTAAAAAACAGCCGGAAAGCTATAATCAATTTTTGGCGCTTGAAGATCTGTCTGAAGCTAACACTTCGTCCATAGCCGTTCCTCTTAAAAAACAGACGCGTCAAACGGCTCCTGTTCTCCGAAACTGGTAATAAAATAAAAAATCGCCCCGACATAATCGGGGCGATTTTAAATTCATCTATTTTCTCTCTTTAATTTCTTTCACCACTCTTTCAATAAATTCTTTCTTGCCAATGTTTATCGGCTTTTCTTCACCTCGCACCCGCACCATTAAATCCCCGCCACTCAATTCCTTATCCCCAATCACTAAAACATACGGCGCCTTTTGCCCAACCGCCTTGCGCACCTTGTTACCGACTGTTTCATCGCTGTCATCTATTTCCACCCGCACGCCCACCTCAATAAATTCCGCAGCCAACGCCCGCGCTCCCTCAACATGCTTTTCCGACACCGGCGCCAAAATCACCTGCACTGGAGACAGCCACACTGGAAACGCGCCTGCATAGCGCTCAATCAAAAATGCCATAGTGCGTTCAAACGCGCCGATTGACGAACGGTGGATAACCACCGGCTGTTTTTCCTGCCCGTCCTTATCAATATATTTCATGTCAAACCGTTTTGGCATTACAAAATCATACTGCACGGTAAAGGCCGTTTCTTCGTGGCCATTGACTTTCTTTATTTGCACATCAATCTTCGGCCCGTAAAAAGCGGCCTCTCCGGCTGCTTCAAAATACGGCGCATCCATTTCTTTAAGCACTGAACGCAAAATTTCTTCGGCCTTATCCCAAGCCGCATCGTCTTTATAATATTTTTTATCTTCTTTCCTATCGCCCAAAGATAAGCGATAACGATAATCCTCGCCTTTTTTCAAACCAAAAATTTTATTGACGTAATCAATCAAATCCAAAACTTGTTTTACCTCATTGGCAGCTTGGTCTGGCGTAGCGATAATATGGGCATCAGCCAAACAAAATGTTCTAACGCGCATTAGCCCTGCAAGCTCGCCGCTTTTTTCATAACGAAACTGCGACGCGAACTCGGCCAACCGCAATGGCAGTTCGCGATAACTGCGCGGCCGGCTTTTGTAAAGCATAAAATGATGCGGGCAAGTCATGGGACGCAAAATCAATTCATCTTCATCAACTTTCATCACCGGATACATTGTGTCTTTATAGTAAGGATAATGCCCAGAGGTCTGATACAATTGCACTTTAGCCAAATGAGGCGTTACCACATGCTGATAACCGCGTTTGACCTCTTCTTCATACACAAATTTTTCCAATTCCTTGCGAATTATCGTGCCTTTTGGCGTAAGCAATGGCAAGCCCTTGCCAACCAAATCGGAAAAAACAAACAAATCCAAATCCGCGCCCAATTTACGATGGTCGCGTTTTTCCGCCTCTTCTTGTCTATGCAAATACTCTTCTAATTCTTCTTTGGTTCCAAAAGCTACGCCGTAAATACGAGTGAGCATTTTATTTTTTTCACTCCCGCGCCAATAAGCGCCAGCCACGCTCATAAGTTTAAACGCCTCGAGATTGATTTCACTCGTATCTTTCACATGCGGCCCGGCGCAGAGGTTGTGAAACCAATCGGAATCATAAAAACTCACCTTTTTTTCACTCCCGCGCCAATAAGCGCCAGCCACGCTCATAAGTTTAAACGCCTCGAGATTGATTTCACTCGTATCTTTCACATGCGGCCCGGCGCAGAGGTTGTGAAACCAATCAGAATCATAAAAACTCACCTTTTTTTCACCCTTGGCTTGGAGATCATTAATCAATTCAGTTTTGTACGGATCATTTTTATAGTATTCCAAAGAACTTTTAAAATCCGCCTCGCTTTGAATAAATTTTATTTTTTGCGCGATCATCTCACGCATCCGTTTTTCAATCCAAACAAAATCTTTGTCAGAAATAATTTCGGGCAGATCATAGTCCTGATAAAATCCGTCTTCAATGGTCGGACCAACTCCCAAACCGGCCGTGGGATATTTTTCCATTATCGCCATGCTCATCAAATGAGAGCAAGAGTGCCGCATTATTTCCAATTTTTCTTGAGACATATTTTTTAAATTAAAATTTCCATTCTTTTGATAAAATACTCATGACGCCTTCGTCTTCAAATTTTTTGGTGATGGCGTTCTTTAATTTTTGCCTTTTTACTCCTTCCAATAAAAATCCGGCTTTTTCATAAACCCGCAGAGCGCGTTTGTTTTTCATATATACTTCCAACTCCAACCGATTATATTTTAATTTTTTAAAAACAAAATTTCCAATCAATTTTAAACATTCGCCGGCATAGCCCTTGCCCCACTGATCTTTTTCGCCAATCACAATGCCAAAACTCGCGGCCTTGTTTTTCGCGTCAATGGTCAATCCGGTATTGCCGATTAATTTCCAATTTTCATTAAAAATTGACCAAATAATTTTGTCTTTTGCTCGCAACATTTTTTTTATCCACGCTTTTTCTTCCGGCAGTGTAATCGGCTTTTGGCGCAAAAGGTAAACGGCCACTTTTTTGTCCCCAAACCAGCGCACAAAATGCGGAGCATCAGCCAATTTTATCGGCTGTAATTTTATTCTTTTGCCTGATAAAATAGGTCCTTTCATAAAAATCCTCCCATCCCTAAAATTAACAAAAGTTAATTTTTGGGACGAGAGGATTTAAGGGTCTGCCCTTTTTCCACCCGCGGTTCCACCCAAATTCTCTGCTAAATAGCAGGGCTCTTTATTGATTATATGATAAACTATTGGCTGAAAGCTGTCAAATTTTATTCACTCACCTTAATCTCAATTTTGCTTGCTTCGCCTGGTAATTTTTTAGTCCAGGCCGGTTTGGTTACAATTTCCGCGCTATCCACCCAAGAAAAACTCTTCAAATACTCAATCGCCGCGTCTTTGGACTGACCAAGCAACTTGCTCTTGTCTAACAAATCATCAGAATACGCAGCTTTAATCAAAAATTCCTGCGCCACGCGCAAATCAGCTGTTCTTACTCCCAAATCATATTTATTAATTTGAATGGTGGGCGCTATGGCGCTGTTGCCCAACTGTTCGCCGGCTGATAAATTTTCTTCAACCTGTTTTAAAAGTAAATCACGCAAATCAGCCGGATTGTAAAAAACGCCCACCACCTGAACCTCGCCGGTCATTTTGAACGAATCAGACACCGCTCCAATCTTGGCGTCGGTCTTCACTGAATTTTTAATATAGGTGTACAAACTGGCCGCATAGGCGCTGCTGGATGTTTTGGCTATATTCACCAGTTTTCCTTGACCGGTGCTGTACAAATCAGCCACGAGCGCCTCCTCGGCTGTTTTCAAATCCGCCTCGGTCAAAGCGGAAATACGTTTTACACCTCCGCTCATCTTTGTTTTGCTTTCCGCGTAAATATCTTTCTGCTTGATTTCTGAAAGCCCGGGAATAGTGAATTTAGTCGGACCAATTTCACCGTCTTTGCCCGACTTATCAGCATAAACCGCGGCTTTAATTTGTCCATTGGCCGGCACATTTGTAGATTTTGTTAATCTAAATAAAATACCATCCGGACTTAACAGACGCGTGGTCGCCACCAATGGTTGGGCGCTGTTTGTTTTATTATACAAAATCACCTCGCCTGTGGCCGCTCCGGGAATTTCCGTGCCGCCTGATGGAGAAAAAACTTTTTCGCCCGTGACCACTGTTCCTAAAGCCAAGCCGCCAACTTGCCCGCTGGCTGGTTTTTCTACCACCATCAAATTAGTATTGGCTTTCACTGTCTGAGGTTTTAATTTTAAAGAAATTGTTGCTTTGCCGCCGGTTAAAAATACGACAAAAATAACCAACAATATCGTCGCGATTAAAAAGGTGGTGGCAATGACTTTGTAAAATTTTGGTGATGGGCTAAAACCCTCTTCCGGCGCCGACACTTCCTCGGCGCTGTCAACGCGAATTGGAAAAACATCTTCCAAAACAGACGCTTCTTTATTTTTCTTCGCGCGCGGCGAGGCGGATTTTTTGCGTGGTGGCATAAATATTATTTTTAAAAAATTTAATTTTTAATTTATTCGGCGACACGAAATACTTCATCCACCGATGTCATCCCATCCAAGGCCTTGAGCAAGCCGTCCTGCGCCATGGTAATCATACCATTTTTTACAGCCACTTCCTGCATCACATACTCTGATATTTCATTCTTCAAAATTAATTGTTCAATTTCTTTATTCATCACCATTATTTCATAAATTCCAATACGGCCTTTATACCCTAAATTATGGCACTCATCGCAGCCAACACTGGCAAAAAATTTCAAATTATTCAAATCAATTTTTACTGACGCGTTTTGAATAGCGCCAAATATTTCTTTAACTTTTTTCGTCGCGGCTTCATCCAATTGTGTTTCTTTTTTGCATTTCTCGCACAACTTGCGCACCAATCGTTGACCAATCACCGCGTTAAGAGCCGGCGCTAAAAGAAATGGCTTCACACCCATTGATAAAAAGCGGGGAATTGCACCTGCGGCGCTATTTGTATGAATAGTAGAAAGCATCAAATGGCCGGTCAAAGCCGCTTGTATCGCCACCTCGGCGGTTTCCAAATCGCGAATTTCACCAACCATCACTACATCGGGGTCCTGACGCAAAATTGATTTCAAACCCTTTGCAAAAGTATAATCGTGACTTGGGTCAATCTGACTTTGATTAATTCCTTCCAATTTATACTCCACTGGATCTTCCAAAGTAATAATTTTCACTCCCGGCTCGTTTAATTTTTGCAAAACGGCGTAAAGAGTGGTTGTTTTACCTGAACCGGTCGGGCCGGTTGTCATAATCATGCCGTTCGGCCTCTCCACTTGTCGTCGCAATTCTTCCAAGGACTGTCCACGCACGCCCAAACCATCAAATTGCACCACTGCCATAGGTTTTAAAATGCGCAAAACCGCGCTCTCGCCATAAACAGTGGGAATGGTGGATACACGCACATCAATCTTTTGCCCTTTGATGGCAATGGTGAATCGACCATCTTGCGGCTTATCAGTAATGTTGATTTTCAAACCGGCGATTAATTTCAAACGAGAAATAACCCGCCCCCACAAATCATTTGGCAAGTCAGCAACCGGATTTAAAATTCCATCCAAACGAAACCGCGCCACAATTTTTGATTCCTCTGCCTCAATATGAATGTCCGAAGCGTCAAATTTCAAAGCCGCGGCAATAAGCACGGAAAATACATCGGTGACAGAGGCGCTTTTTACTTGCTTGTCCAAAGCTGTGAATGAATCCACGGCCGCGCCAAACCGCTCAATATCCGCTTCGCTTATCATTACATCGCGGCTGCGCGTTTTAATTACAGGCAGTGTTTCATAAAATTTCATTCCCTCTTGCCAGCTGTGTTCGGAAATCAAATATATCACGGAGTTGGCGTGATTTCTTTCTTCCAATTCATGCTGTAAATCCAAAACTTTTTGATTGGCAGGATCAATGGCTCCGAGACGCAACTCCGTGCCATTGTAAAAAAAACAAATCACTTTTAATTCAGCCGCCTTTATGCGAGGCAAAAGATTCATTGCTTCGGCGGTAATTGGAAAACGAAAAAGATTAATATATGGCACGCCTAAAACACCAGCGGCAACTTCGGCTTCTTTTTCTTTTTGGTCAATTTGGATCTGCTTCATCTTAACACCAAATTGCTCTTCTTGTTCGTCTGATGTAATTTTCAACGGCATACTTTTAAAAACTTTGTCCACCTCATTAATTTGCTCACTGCTGTGCCCGCGTGCATTCTTCTAAATAGCAACACCCAAGCCGCCACTTGATACGCGCCCATCCAAGAAGCAATGAATAAAACAATTAAAATAAACAAAAGCAGGCCAAGAGCGATAGCCACGGTGGCCAACGGAGGAAATTGAATAAATAGAGAAAATAAAAAGACAATCAGAGCCGGTATGCCGATTATTGCCGCGGCGACGATTGTTATGAGTCCGGCCAATAAATTGATGAAAAAAATTATTATAGCCATTTCCAGATTCACCAGCCAATGACCAATGAAAAGGCGCCAGCTTTCTTTTATTGCTTGACCAAAAGTATAGTCCTCCAAAATCACAAAAGCGGCCGCGTAAATCAATAAAAATGAACAAACCAAAATCGCTAAAATACTAAATAAAAAAATCAAGGGATACAGAGCAATCATGCCCACTCCGGCTGTTCCATTCATTACCAGCCATAGTGGCGCCACGCTCAAAGAACCGAAAATCATAATTAAAATCTTGAAAAAAAACACCAAGCCTAAAACAAGGGCGAATTTTTTCTTCATTTCTAACCAGACCTTGGCCAAATCCACTTTTTTATCTTTTCTGAATTTATCAGTGGCAAAAATCAAAGTACTGAAAGAATTTATTACAGTAAAAACAAAAAGCACGGCCAAACCCAATAATAAAATCCCCAAAGCCAACACCCAAAACCCCATGGAATAATCAAAATTACCAAATGAAAAAGCCCAAGACCATTGCGACTGGGGACTGAACAGCGCTTCAAAATGCCGCACCAAAACCTCCAGTGCCCCGCCGGTGCCCAAAAAGGCCGCAAACAAACCAAAAATTAAAACTATTTTATGATGTCGCGTGACTGACAAGGCCTCACGCAAAACTTCACGATACAAAGGTTGATGTTTCATATTCCTCCATTTTAAAAGTTATATCCACATTATATCAGAAAACAAAAAAGAGGTCTAACGCCTCTTTTTTGTTAATATCTCATTATAATTTACACCGCTACCGCTTTTCTAAACTCCTCTTGCTCCACCGTCTCTTTCTCCAACAGCACTTTAACCAGCGCTTCCATTTGCGGACGATGTTCAGTGAGAATCCGTAGCGCCTTTTCCTCCGCCTCTTTCAAAAGTCGGCTGATTTCAGAATCAATTGTTTCAGCTGTTTTTTCGCTGTAATTTTTCTTTTCATGAATTTCTTGAGCCAAAAATATCATTTCTTCATTATTGCCAAAAACGCGCGGACCCAATTTCTCACTCATTCCAAAACGCATCACCATTGAAGTTACCGCTTGCGTGGCTTTTTTCAAATCAGACGATGGCCCTGTGGAAACCTGCTCATTGCCATAAATCATTTTTTCCACAATATATCCGCCAAGCATCATTGCCAAATCATCTTTGAATTTAGCTGATGTTTGATAACGCACATCTTTATCAGGCATACTTAAAGTATACCCTCCGGCCAAACCGCGCCCAATAATGGAGACCTTGCGCACAGGATCGCAATTTGGCAAGAAATTCGCCACAATAGCGTGCCCCGCTTCGTGATATGCTGTCATTTTTCTTTCTTCCTCGCTCATTACGCGGGATTTTTTCTCCGGCCCGAGCAATACCTTTTCAATGCTTTCCAGAATTTCCTTTTCACCAACTTGTTTCAATCCGCGCCGCACTGTCAAAATAGCGGCCTCATTCAAAAGATTGGCCAAATCAGCTCCGGAAAACCCTGGCGTGCGCTCGGCAATTTTGCGAATGGAAACATCAGCGGCCAATGGTTTATTTTTCGCGTGCACAGCCAAAATTTCTTCTCTATCTTTAATATCAGGTAAATCAATTACCACGCGGCGATCAAAACGACCCGGACGCAATAATGCAGGATCCAAAACATCGGGTCTGTTTGTTGCCGCAATCACAATCACTCCGGCATTTGGTTCAAACCCATCCATTTCCACTAAAATTTGATTTAAAGTTTGCTCACGCTCATCATGCGATCCTCCAAGCCCCGCTCCTCGTCTGCGGCCCACAGCGTCAATTTCATCAATAAATACAATCGCCGGAGCTTCTTTTTTCGCGCGCTTGAACAAATCGCGCACGCGTGAAGCGCCAACACCAACAAACATTTCCACAAACTCCGAACCGGACATATGCAAAAATGGCACATTTGCCTCACCGGCAACTGCTTTCGCGATTAATGTTTTACCTGTTCCGGGCACGCCCATGAGCAAAACACCCTTGGGAATTTTTGCTCCCATTTCCGCGAATTTCTTGGGGCTGCTTAAAAATTCCACGACTTCTTCCAATTCTTCCTTTGCTTCTTTTGCTCCGGCCACATCTTTAAAAGTTGTTTTGTTTTTATCATCTTTGGGATTATTCCGCGCGCCGGCCGCGCCAAAACCCATGGCTCGAGAATTAACATTCTGCACCTGCCGCGTCATGAAAAAAATCAAAACAATAAAAAAAATAAAAGGCAGAATAAAAGGCGCTAGATTTCCGAGCCAATACGACCAGCCGCTTTTATCTTTCACAACTATTTCCACTTTCTTCACCCTGTTTTCATCAGCGCCATAATTTTTCAACAATTCCCCGAGTGATTCATTTGATTCTTTTTTAACTTCTTCCGTTTTATTATTATTCAACAAAACCAACAAAGTGTCGCCTTGCACTTCAATCTTTTTCACTTCTTCATTTTGCACCTGCGCTACCAATTGTCCAATACCAACCACCTCCGGCTTAACACTGGTACGATTAAACCCGCTAAAAATTAAAGCCAGCACAATAAATATGCCAATAAACAAGAGAAAATTTTTGAGTAAGTTTGACATACATTATTTTACTTTTTAAACTTCAAACCCAGCCGATGTTCGCCCGGTTCCAAAGTGATAATTTCAAAATCTTTCTCATCACCTTCTTTGCCAAACACAGACAAATCCTTTGGCGCCTCTGCGCCCAAGCTGGACACATGCACCAAACCATGAATGTCCTCGTCCAATTCAACAAAAAAACCAAAAG
>Ga0209212_1006680_pt1 | contig 13085 bp, 14 predicted proteins | sample RifGroC2_FD_183996 | JGI IMG/M metagenome (GOLD analysis project Ga0209212, IMG submission 183996) | Groundwater microbial communities from Rifle, Colorado, USA - Groundwater C2 (SPAdes) (version 2) | ecosystem: Environmental > Aquatic > Deep subsurface > Groundwater | place: Rifle, Colorado...
AGCGTAGTGGAAGACCGCTTGGCTCTGAAGAGTTTGTTGAAAGTTTGGAGGTAGACCTAAATCGTACCTTAAAACCTGAAAAACCAGGGCCAAAGGGAAAACTGAATTAAGTAAGGTGTCCCCAGAACATTAAGGTGTCCCCAGAACATTAAAGGTGTCCCCAGAACATTTATGCAGAAAAAGGCTTAGTGCAATGAAGCGGAAGGTGCCTGGCCGATTCTCCATGTGGCATTCTTGACCGGCTAAAATAGGCGACGTATACCGGGGGGCGTGATGTAACAAGACTGTCATTGGAAAACAATGCGTGTTGTACCGCAGGAGGGTCGTTGTAAGTAGAGTGACTTTTTTCACAAAATTCAAAATCCTGAGAGGCCCGTCATGACTTTATTCTGTACGAAACATTTCAAGAGCGCCTGCGTCAGCCATGCTCCCCTAAACATGGCAGGTGCGCGAACAAAAGCATTACCAGCCCATTGTTTTGCGATATTCCTGATAGGTCTTTTTCTGGCGGTGTCGTCCGCATCTGCTACTGATTACAGTTCCGGTGTAACTGCAAAAGTCCTTCGCAAAACAACCGTAACAGGAAATGGGGAGAAGATAACCTACCCTGCTACTGATAAAGCCGAAGTAACCGCCATGACCGTCAAGCTTGCTCCCGGCGCAGAGACCGGATGGCACAAACACCCGATACCGGTCTATGCCTATGTAATCTCCGGTACTCTGTCAGTAAAGCTTGAAGATGGCAAACAGTTCACATTTGGAGCCGGAGACGCAATAATTGAGGTTGTCAATACCTTGCATAACGGCAAAAACAGGGGAAGTGAACCGGTGGAATTGGCGGTCTTCTATCTTGGGGCGGAAGGGACAGCCAATGTTATCAAGCCGGACCAAGCAACTCTGCTTCCCGGTTTTGAATAAGCCATTGAAACAAACAAGTCCTCCGAGAGGGCTATCGTGATTGTCTTGAGCAGGTTATAGAATTGTTTAAAAAAGAAAATTGCCAACATTCGGTTAGACCCGCTGGCGATAAAGCCGCCACTGGTCACCCTCAAACCGTTGAACAAAGGCAATAATATAGGAGTTATTAAACTATACGAAAGGCTTGCGTCAGAATTGAGTAAATGCGAAATATAGTTTAGACTTTGCCAACTGTCACTTCGAGGTAGATTATGGTCATTACTGTTTTCCGATGGTTGTTGCTGTCAGGACTGCTTTTGAATTCTTCGTTGGCTGGTACCCAGCCGCTATCAAGCGATGGCACAGCCCCTCCAGTTGCAGCAGCGCCGACAGCCCTCCAACTTCAGTATTTATCAGTATTTACCCACTACCAACCCTTCCGGGAACAACCGTTGCTTTCCTGGCAGGAAACCAACGACAATGTCGGTAAAATCGGCGGTTGGCGTTATTATGCCAGGGACGCACAACTGCCTGATACTATTGATTCTGCCACTGGAACCAGGCCTGATTCCGTAGAAAAACAGCCGTCCGGTCCAATTAAAAGTACTGATCAACATTCAGGACACGGGAGAAAACCATGATCTGTAATGGTTCATTCCAGCGCCTTAGCAGAGCATTGATGGCACTGCTCTCGATGGCCATTTTCGCAGGCTGCACCAGCGTTGACTTCAATAAATCCCTCAGCACAACAAATCAGATGGCCGCCGGGTTTACCCAGGGGAAGCTGTCTTTGGCGCAGACCGACGAGCAGCGCGCAGAGATGAATCGCCGTGCCGAAGAACTACTGCAAAAGCCGGCAAATCAGAGCGATGCCGTCTTGCTTGCCTTGGCAAACAGTCCGGGATTACAAGCCATGCTGGCTCAAAACTGGTCTGATGCCGCCCGGGCGGCCCAAGCAGGCCGTATCTCAAATCCCATCTTTACCTTTGAGCGATTAATTTCGTCTGCTGAACGCGAGCTGTCCGGCATGATTGCCTTTGGCCTGCTGGATCTGCTGACGCTGCCACAACGCTCCGGCATGGCGCAACAGATGATTGACCAGACGCAGTTGCAGTTAACCAGTGATGTTGTTGACCTTATTACCCAGGTACGGCAGGCCTGGGTCAAGGCGGTGGCTGCCCGACAGAGTCTCTTTTATGCAAATCAGGTGCATGATGCCGCTAAGGCCAGCGCCGAATTGGGGCGCCTCCTTCAATCAGCCGGTAATTTCAATAAAATTCAGCGGGCCCGCCAGCAGGCATTTTACGCGGATGCAACGGCCAAATTGGCAACAGCGCAGCATACGGCCACCTCTGCACGAGAAGAGCTGATCCGTCTCCTGGGACTGACCGATGATCAGGCCAAACGTCTCCTGCTGCCGGACAGGTTGCCCGATCTGCCAAAAGAGCCGCTCTCCCCGGAGCAGGCCGGCAGCAGCACCAGCAGGAGCCGCCTTGATATCCGGCTTGCCCAGTCTGAATACGAGGCTGCCGCAAAGGCACAGGGACTGACCCTGCTGACCAGCTTCACCGACATTGAACTGGGGTTGCGTTATGGCACGGTCCATGACAGGGCCGATGGCCACAAGACTATCAATCGGGGATATGAAGTCAGTGTCCGCCTGCCGATTTTCGACTGGGGCGACAATCAGCGCGATGAAATGAATGCGCGGACCTTGGCTGCCGCCTACCGGCTCGAAGCAACGGTGCGTGCCGCAGGGTCAAATCTGCGCCAGAGCTATTCAGCCTATCGGACGGCCTACGATATCGCCCGCCATTATCGTGATGAAGTCGTGCCGCTCCGTAAAGCCATTTCCGAAGAGAACCTGCTCCGCTACAATGGCATGCTGATTGGGGTGTTTGAACTGCTGGCAGACTCGCGTAACCAGATAAACAGCGTGATTGCGGCAATTGATTCCGAACAGCAGTTCTGGCTGGCCGACGCAGCCCTGCAGGCTTCCATGATCGGCAGGCCCGTGCAGACTTCACTTGCTTTCACGGCAGAAAGTGGCAGGGAGGGTGGCGATATACCCCATTGATTCCGTCTCAGCCAGGCAGGAAACGGTCAGTTAAAAAAATCAAGCATACCCAGAAGGGGTACCGGATGAATTCCAGAAGAGATTTTTTGAAGGCGGTAGGCATTGCCGGCGGGGCTCTGGCAGCATCCTCCGTCAGCCGTGCGGTCATGGCTGCGCTGCCGGAACCTGTGACGCAAAGTTCCCCGGACACTATGCATCCGCTGGTTCCAAACAATGGACATCACTACAACCCGGTTGTGACGCTCAACGGCTGGACATTGCCCTGGCGCATGAATAACGGCGTGAAAGAATTCCATCTGGTAGCGGAGCCGGTTGTGCGCGAAATGGCGCCCGGCATGAAGGCACACCTTTGGGGGTACAACGGGCAGAGTCCCGGTCCCACCATAGAAGTGGTCGAAGGAGATCGGGTACGCGTCTTTGTGACCAACAGGCTCCCGGAGCACACCAGCATCCACTGGCACGGGCAGCGTCTACCCAACGGCATGGATGGCGTTGCCGGTCTTAACCAGCCGGCGATCCGGCCGGGCAAGACCTTTGTGTATGAATTTGCGGCGCGGCGCCCCGGCACCTTCATGTACCATCCCCACGCCGATGAGATGACCCAGATGGCCATGGGGATGATGGGCTTCTGGGTCACCCATCCCAAAGCACGACATCCGCTGATCGATGAGGTGCAGCGTGATTTCTGCTTCCTGCTGAATTCCTACGACATTGACCCAGGCAGCTATACCCCGAAGATCATGACCATGCTGGACTTCAACCTCTGGTCCTGGAACAGCCGCATATTTCCGGGCATCGATTCGCTGAATGTACGTTTGCATGACAAGGTGCGCATCCGCATCGGCAACCTGACCATGACGAACCACCCGATACATCTGCATGGCCATGAGTTTCTCGTGACCGGTACGGACGGCGGGCCTGTCCCGAAGACTGCCCGCTGGCCCGAAGTCACTACCGATATTGCCGTCGGTCAGATGCGGCAGATCGAATTTCTGGCCGATGAAGAGGGTGACTGGGCTTTTCACTGCCACAAAAGTCACCACACGATGAATGCCATGGGGCATGACGTCCCCACAATGATCGGTGTCGATCACCGGAGTGTGGCCAGAAAGATCACCGGACTCATTCCCGACTACATGGTGATGGGTGAGCGCGGCATGGCAGATATGGCCGAGATGCAGATGCCGCTGCCCGACAATACGATTCCGATGATGACCGGTGACGGGCCGTTCGGTTCCGTGGAGATGGGGGGGATGTTCTCGGTGGTAAAGGTGCGCAAAAACCAGAAACCGGGCGATTACACCAATCCGGGCTGGTACAGGCAACCAGCCGGCACGGTCGCCTTCGAGTACACCGGGGCGTTGTCAGAGCCGGCGCGCTTTAAATCTGAATCCGGGCAATCCATGCCGCTCAAGCAGATGCCGGCTCAGGAGATGGAATTCCAGATTCGCAAACCGACCGGCCATTCCGGCCATTGATACCAGGAGGTCAGCCATGAAGCCCAATTTCTTTATCTCAGTACTGGCATTTTTTGTTTTCGCAAGCATGGCCGGAGCCAGCGGCAATCATGCCGGTGGACATGGATCAGGCGATGCCATCGGGCAGGCCGGTAACCCGGAAAAAGTTACCCGAACCATCACGATAGATATGGCGGATTCAATGAGATTCACCCCTTCAACCATAACGGCCAGGCAGGGAGAAACGATCCGGTTTGTTGTCAGAAATTCAGGCAAAATACCGCACGAAATGGTGCTGGGCACTGAGAACGAGTTGCAGGAACACTATGAAGCCATGAAGAAACATCCGGAGATGGAGCATGCTGATGACAACATGGTGACCGTTCAACCGGGAAAAACCGGAGAGATCATCTGGCACTTCACCAAAGCAGGCACCGTTTCTTTTGCCTGCCTCTTGCCGGGACACTATGAAGCAGGGATGAAAGGGGCGGTAAAAGTAAAAGCAAACAAAGGTAAAGGCAGGGATAAAAAATGAGAACCATCAAATCACTGTCAATAGCGCTCGTACTTCTGCTGATATCGGGGATTTCCGGCAAAGTATGGCCAGAAGAAAAGCAGGTTGATGCCGGCACACAGCAGACGTCCGCTCCTGTTGAAATGACTGACGGCGTAGTACGCAAAGTTGACAAAAACAACAACAAAATAACCATAAAACATAGGGAAATAAGAAATCTGGATATGCCGCCGATGTCTATGGTGTTTCAGGTAAAACACCCTGACCTTCTTGATAAGGTACAAGCCGGGGACAAAGTAAAATTCAGGGCCGAGAAATCAGGTAGTGCATTTGTGGTCACTGACATCCAACCAGAGAGATAGGCACCTGAAAAAACCCTGAGAATAGAGCAGGTGTTGCGACGAGAAAGTGCATGAACGTGGGGTGAGGGGTCAAAGCTCTATTCACCATTTTTCTAAACAATGATCGTAAAATGGCAGAAGTTCAACCAACGGCAGCACCGGTCAGCGGGAATACCCCCCCACAGAGCCGGTGTGCCTCATCACGTTGGGAGAAGAAAATAATGAACATTCGAATGTTTTCATAGCGTTGTTCGGGAGATTATAGATGGAGTATAGAGTCGCGCTTGGTATTCTAGGCTTCTAATTGGAAGTGCTGGTGGTTTTATCCTGTTCAATCAGAGATTTCCTCAAAGATGGAATGCTGCACCTCCTGTTGAAGGACCTTTAGCCTCAGTTGGTGGCTTGGTGCTAATAGGTTTAGGGCTCTATTATCTCTACAGTGCGGTAAAAAAGACAAAGAATGGCGGAGAAAGGTAATTGCCATACGGCAGCAGACGGACAAGCCACAATCACGAATGCTGCGGTATCAGCCGAATCTCCAGCTTGCAGTTGACAGCAGCAGCGTACTTGCGAAGCATCTCCAGAGAGGGAGAATGACGGTGAGAACCGAGCGATGCCTCAACCCTCGCCAACGATGGCAGTGAAACCCCCATTTTAGCCGCCACTTGTTCCTGGGTCATCCCAGCCTGACGCCGCGCCGCTAGCAGGGCATCCAGAGCGGCAAATTCATCATCCAAGGCTTCCCATGCTTTCTTGAAATCAGTGTCTTGAAGCTCATTCTCCAATTTTTTTTTGGGGTGGTACGAAACCGGCTTATAGCTCATGACTAATTACCTCCTTCTGCCGAGTGAGTGCTAAGTATACGGTCCCAACCTGGGAATGCCGCATACACGTTCGCTTGGTAATGGCCTTTTTGAGATCCGTGCCAAGGCAGAAGAAGGAATTGGAAGAGCGATTTTCTGCACCATGGCTCGAAATCGAGCACGCAAGCCAACAGGCCAAGCATCAAGCTCAGCCTCGACAGTTTCATTGTATTATGAAAGTCGGAATACCATGATTCAAATATACCACGCATGTTATAAAAGTAAGGAATTATAAAAGCGAGGCGCCCACCATCGGCAAGACCCGCCGAGGGTGGGTCAAGCGCCATACCGATAGGCCATGACCGAATCTATTCACACCATAAGGAGATTTCCCGAAATGGACATTCCACGGATCTTCAACATCACCGAAAGTGCTCACCGCATCCACAACCCGATCACACCCGAAAAGCTCGCCACTCTCGGCGCGGCGCTGCGTCTGGAACCGGGGACCCGAGTGCTCGACCTCGGCAGCGGTTCAGGGGAGATGCTGTGCACCTGGGCACGCAATCACGGCGTCATCGGCACCGGCATCGACATGAGCCAGTTGTTCACCGAGCAAGCGAAACTCCGTGCTGTAGAACTCGGCGTCGCCGATCAAGTCAAGTTCATCCATGGCGATGCTGCCGGCTATGTCTCTGACGAGAAGGCCGGTGTGGCAGCCTGTGTCGGTGCCACCTGGATCGCAGGTGGAGTCGCCGGCACTATCGAGCTTCTGGCGCGGAGCCTGCGCATCGGAGGGATCATCCTCATCGGCGAGCCCTACTGGCGGCGGTTGCCATCGACGGAAGATGTTGCCAAGGGGTGCCTTGCCAACTCAATCTCCGACTTTCTCATGCTTCCGGAACTTCTCGCGTCTTTCGGACACCTTGGCTACGACGTCGTGGAAATGGTTCTGGCTGACCAAGACGGCTGGGACAGATACGAGGCGGCCAAATGGCTCACTATGCGCCGATGGCTTGAAGCCAATCCCGATGACGAGTTAGCGAAGGATGTTCGAGCCCAACTGACCTCGGAACCCGAGCGCTACGCCGCTTACACGCGTGAATACCTGGGTTGGGGTGTGTTCGCGCTGATGCCGCGGTGATGCGTTGGCGCCATCGCTATGAGACAAATCAGCAAAGGATTGAAAGGGTAACTTCAATGAACATGAAGATTTCTTTTTCTGCGCTCTGCTGCATGTTTACGGTTCTTTTATCGTCGCTCGCTACGGCTCAGGAAACAGACGATGTTAAAAAGCAGAATGGTGATGTCATTACCATTGCTGTACAGCCGCAGAGATCGTCCTGGGAAACCTCCGTCGAGACGACCTGGCTTATTGGCAGCTCAATCCATGGTACTGGCGGTGACCTCACCATGGGCGAGCTGAAAGCCGGTTTTACCAAGCGGTTCAGGTTAAACCCGAAATTTGAACTTTCCTCAGGAGTGCAATATTCGCTCAGGGCAATAGACGCCCCTGAAACTGCACGTCTGCCCGAGTCATTGCAGACACTCTCGGTAAATCTGGGTGGTGAATACCACGCAAGCGACGGTCTCAAGCTCGGTTTCAGGGTTTCGCCAGGGGTTAGCAGTGACTTTAAGTCTTTCGATACGAACGACATCAGGGTGCCGGTCGCATTACATGCAACGTATCAAATGTCCAAAAGGTTATCCCTCCTTGGGGGGATTGCCTATACCGGGCAGAACCATTCTTTTCCGGTTCTGCCTGTGATTGGGGTTTTGTATATGCCTGCGGAACAATGGGTTTTCGCCCTTGGATTTCCCCGCACAGGTGTTATCTATAAACCAAACAGAAAATCAGATTTTTTTGTGGGCGTCGAGTTTTCCGGAGGCGAATATCGACTGCACGATCCCTCCATGGGGGCCGACATCATAAGCTACAGGGATTACCGGGCGTTGGCTGGCGCCGAAATCAAGCTGTTTCCATTTGTCCGACTGGGGATCGCCGGTGGTTACGCATTTTCCAGAAAGTTTGTTTTTTATGAAGGGAATAGAAGCAATATAAATCTGGATGATGCGCCATTTGGCCGTTTAGCGATTAAATTCTTTTGGTAATCGGCCTCTGCTGGCCCGTTCTGCGGAAGAATAACCATGGGAAAACCACTCATGGCGTTCTTTGGAATCGGTTCCGGAACGTCGGGTAAAGCGTGGAATTTCAGTGACAAAAGGACATGGGAAATCTGTGTGGTATACTCGAATTCAAGGAGATCTTGAATGAATTCGAAGGAATTTTGCGGCATTCATTAATGTCAATCAAATTCAAGGAGGCGAAAGATGAAAACTATGGCAGCAGCAATCTACAGTCTGTTATTGGTATTGATATGTTCCGGACTTTCCATAGCCGCCGACGTGGACATAAAAGGTGGCAAGGACCACCCCCTGCTTTCAAGGATGCCCAATTTCTATATTGAAAGTTATGCAGACAAGGATTTCGACAGTCACAAATTCATTGAAAAGGCCGGCAAGCCCGCCACACCTGTTGAAGGCCACCTCTATCACATCAGATATAAGCTCAACAAGGGTGCCGCCCAGCCTGGAGAGTTAAAGATAAGAAGGAACATCCAGGACGCCCTCAAGAAGATCGGCGGAAAGGTCATCTTTGACGACAACTTCAACAGAAGATCCACCATCGTGCTCCAAAAGGACGGCAAAGAGACCTGGGTGGATGTCAATACAGGGCCAAATTTTTACATTATTTGGATTGTTGAAAAAGAGGCCATGAAGCAGGAGGTGGTGGCCAACGCCGCAGCCATGGGCAATGACATCAATACGACCGGCCACGTTTCAATATACGGCATATACTTTGACACCGGGAAGTCTGAGATCAAGCCTGAATCCGACGCCGCAATCCTGGAGATCACAAAGCTCCTGAAGAATAATGACGCGCTGAAGCTGTATGTCGTGGGTCATACGGACAACGTGGGCTCATTCGATAATAATATGAAGCTGTCGAAAGATCGTGCAAATGCTGTGGTAAAAGCGCTTACCGGGAAACACGGGATAGCTGCCGCACGTCTGAAGCCCCATGGAGTGGCCTCCCTGGCACCTGTTACCTCCAACGGCACGGAAGACGGAAAGGCAAAGAACAGGCGGGTGGAATTGGTCAAACAGTGATGACTAAGCGTAGTCTGGGCTCCGCGGGAAAGGAATCTGCTGCGTTGATGACGGGCTGTCTAACTACGTACCCAATCAAAAATATACGACAGAATCAGTTGCAAAGATCATGCTGCAGAACCAGCTATAATTATTTCGAGAAACTTCAGACCAATCAGGTTTGAATCGATACGGACTACCAGGCATTTGTACTCGGTACAACTGCCTGGCATTTCGCTGTATATCATCAAATCACAGGTAACTCCGGGGCAAAGTGCAGCGGGGATTGCTGCGTCCATTTTTATCAATGCACCGGTAAGCGATACATTTTCAATTATCCCCTGATAATTTTTACCTTCAAATTTTATCGAACATAACGCATCACAAAGTATTCTTATGCTTTGCCCGGCTTTGTCCATGATAACATTCTCCCCTTAAAACTGATTTTCCTTTGGGCCTGCATCCTTTACTATTGTAACAGATGCTGCTGTTATATGGGAAAACAGCAGCAAAATCAACCTGCCCCCTGACACCGGCATCGTCAAAGCAAATCCATTCGCCGTTTTCACGGCAACCATTGAACTGTCAGACAGCCATTTTCCTGAACCGCTCCACCGCGACCGGGATCGCATCCTCACGGATATTGCCGAAGGCCAGACGCAGATACCCCTCCAGACCGGGGCCGAAGACCTCGCCCGGCAGGCAGAGGATGGCGGCTTCGTCCACCAGACGCTTGGCAGCCTGGCGGCCGGTCAGATCCGGCCAGGGGTGGCGCACCCAGGCAAAGAAGGCACCGCTGGCAGCCAGATAGAAGGGGTTGCCCGGCTTCACGAATTCGGCCCGAAACAGGTCGTGGCGGCGAGCCATGGTTTCGCGATTGGCCGCCACCCAGGCATCCAGGCGTTCCAGGCCGAAACGGACGGCATGCTGGGTGAGGCGCGGCTGACAGACCGCCATGGTGTCCTGAACCTTTAGGGCGTGGTGAATGAACTGTTGGGATGCCGCCAGCATGCCGGCCCGGTAGCCGGTCAGGGCAAAGGTCTTGCCAAAGGAGGCGATCTGGACAAAATGCCCGCCCCATCCCGGCCGCGTGAACAGGTCGTGGGGGCGTGCCCCGCCAGGGATGAACTCGTTGTAGGTTTCGTCCAGGATCAGGGCGATGTTATGGCGCTGCGCCAGATCGTACAGTTCCTGGAGGATACCGGGAGGGGTGATGGCGCCGGTGGGATTGCTGGGACTGACCAGCAGGATGGCCCGGGTCCTGGCGGTAATCAGCGACTCCATGACCTCCGGTGAGGGTAAACCGGCCGAAGCCTCGTCAAAGGGGGCATAGACGCCATGGATGTCCAGCATGTCGAGCGCCATGGCATGGTCGAAATAGTAGGGCGCTTGCACGACAACTTCATCCCCGGCCTGACAAAGGGTCACGATGGCCAGCCAGAAGGCCTGGCTGGCGCCGATGGTCAGGCAGAGGTTGCCCGGTTCGATCTCTGCCCCGTATTTGTGTTGGTATGCTTTGCAGACCGCCGCGAGCACCTCGGGCAGTCCTTCATCCGGCGAATATTTCGAGGTTAACGGATCACCCAGCAGAGTGGCCAGATGGGCTGTCAACTCCGGAGCAGGGGGGTAGTCAGGCACGGCCTGGCACAGGTCGATCAGCTCCAGACCAGTGTCCGGGCGGGTCGCCAGCCATCCCTTGACCTCGGAGATAGGAGGAAAATGGACCGCACGGATATGGGGTGAGAATGGGATACTCACGAATAAACCCGGGCCAGGAATTCGGCCACGCAGGCCGGTTTGTCGTTGCCTTCGATCTCGACGGTGATCAGGTAGGTGAACTGGACCCCCTCGCCGGCCCGTTCAAGTTCCTTGACCGTCATATGGCTGCGGATGCGGGAACCGGCAAGTACCGGTGCAGGAAAACGCACCCGGTTGAGACCGTAGTTGAGGCGCAGGCGCATACCGGGATAGTTCTTCTCGAAGAAACCGGGGGCATTGCTTTCGGTCAGCAGCGGCAGCAGCGACAGGGTCAGGTAGCCGTGGGCGATGGTAGCGCCATAGGGCGATTCCTGGGCTGCCCGCTGCGGGTCGGTATGGATCCACTGCAGGTCGCCGGTGGCAGCGGCAAAGGCGTCGATGCGCTGCTGGTCGATCATCAGCCATGGGCCGCAGTGGACCTCCTGGCCGATCTTTGGTTGGTAGAGTGCTAGCAGGTCGTCGGCTGCGGACATACCCTGATTCCCCTTTTGCCCTGCAATAAATTGATTGCCAACAGATACGATGCTATGATATCGCAGATTTTAGTAAGTTAGAATTTATTTTCTGCGATTCAAGCAGAGAATAATTTCGTTATCGTCACTTATCCCGTTTATCGGGGCCAGACTTTGAACACAAGGGGAATGATATATGACGCTGCACAAAAACCTGAAATCGCTTGGCACGGGCGCAACTGCCTATCGTTATGACCAGCCCGACGCCACGCTGCTGGAGGCGTTTCCCAGCCCTTTTGCCCAGCCGGACATGAACCCGGCCGGCGCCGTTGGTACGCTGCACATCGAGTGCCCCGAGTTCACCTGTCTCTGCCCCATGACCGGCCAGCCCGACTTCGCCAAAATCGTGATCGACTACCAGCCGGACAAACTCTGCGTGGAGAGCAAGAGCCTCAAGCTTTATCTCGGCTCGTTCCGCATGCATGGCGAATTCCATGAATCCAGTGTCAACCGCATCTGCAACGACCTGGTCGCGCTGGTTGATCCGGCCTGGCTGACTGTCAGGGGCGAGTTCACCCCCCGCGGCGGCATCCCCTTCTGGCCTGCTGCGGAGTACCGCAGGAAATAGCATAATAATTTAAATCCGATAAACGGGATAAATACGCAGCGAACGATATTTTATAACAAGGAGAAGCAATGTTTACCACTTCTGATTTCAAAAAAGGACTGGTCATCCAGCTGGACGGCGCACCCTGCCTGATTGTCGATGTAACCGTCAGTTCCCCCACTGCCCGCGGCGCCAATACCATGGTCAGGACCAAGTACCGCAACCTGATTACCGCCCAGGTGCTGGAGAAGACCTTCCGGTCCGGCGACAAGGTCGATGAGGCTGATTTCGAGCGCCACAAAGGGCAGTTCCTGTATGCCGACGGCGCCCGGGGGATGTTTATGGACCTGGAGAACTACGAGCAGTACGAGATGGAGGAGGGAGATTTTCAGACCGTCTCGCCTTTCCTGCTGGAAGGGGCCGAGGTTGTCCTGGGGATCTTCGAGGGACGCATGGTCAACGTCGATCTGCCATTGACCGTTGAGCTGACTGTGACAGAGACCGCTCCGGCAATGAAAAATGCCACTGCCACCGCCGAAACCAAGGAAGCCATTCTGGAGACCGGCCTGAAGACCAGGGTCCCCCCCTATCTGGAGGCTGGCGAGCGAATCAAGGTGGATACCCGCGACGGCAGGTTCATCTCAAGGGCCTAGTTTCATCGCTGTATAATGCACAATGAAATACCTTGCAGGATTCAAAAGTTCTTGACAGCAATGCCACTTTTCCTTCATAGTGCTTTTTCCCACGGGCCTATAGCTCAGTTGGCTAGAGCCACCGGCTCATAACCGGTTGGTCCCAGGTTCGAGTCCTGGTGGGCCCACCAATTCTCAGACAGAGGTAGATACGCCGGATGCCGGCAATATTACGAATGGGGCAACCCAGCATAACTTTCCCACGAGAGTGCACACCGCAAGGTTGCACTCTTTTTGTTTGTACCGCATGAAAAACGCAAAACTTTCATATATACTTGGAATCATTAATAAAATTGCACCACCAGGGCTGGCTGAATCCTGGGATAACTCAGGACTG
>Ga0209212_1006682_pt1 | contig 13082 bp, 8 predicted proteins | sample RifGroC2_FD_183996 | JGI IMG/M metagenome (GOLD analysis project Ga0209212, IMG submission 183996) | Groundwater microbial communities from Rifle, Colorado, USA - Groundwater C2 (SPAdes) (version 2) | ecosystem: Environmental > Aquatic > Deep subsurface > Groundwater | place: Rifle, Colorado...
CCTCATCTGTTATGACTGCCACTCAATGCACGCAAGCGAAACACTGGGCAATTCCCCTACAAACCCATACAACGATGGAAGAAGCATATGGGTATCATCATCCAATGGTCCGCGGCAGCATCTTTTAAAGGCTGATACTGATACAAATGCTGTAAGCGCTGTGTGTTTAAGGTGCCACGATGGAAAAACATTTGCCCCTGATGTAAAGGGCGCTAATACAAACTCTTCAAATTACGGGAGGGCAGGAGGCGCGCTTACAGATGGTTCAACAGACTATGCTAATTGGAAGGGACACACCATAGGCGCTGCTACTCTTCCTCCAGGCAATACCACTGATGCAAATCTGGATTGGTATTCAAGCCACAATGCCAAATACGAGGGACTTCAATGTATATCCTGCCATAACCCGCACGGAAAAAGGGGGATATACAGAAACCTAGGCCCTAGCAAAGGCAATTTTACCCCCTATCCCACGCTTGATGCCGCGCGCACAGGCGCAGGCGGGTGGGAGCCGACTGATACCTTCACTGAAGATAATGATTATAGCAAGGATGTGTGGCAAAAGAATTACTGTGTTGGCTGTCATTCATACCCGGCAGCAGCAAACGGTATGTATGGCGGCTCAGGTAATTCAACGATGTTTAAACAAAACTATTCATTCGATAATGTGAGATATAACAGGATAGATAACACATTCCTTAACATTACAGGCGGCAGCAAGAGCAGCAATAAGGTGTCTAATTTTTGCGCCCTTTGTCATGGCGGATTCCACGGCGGCTCTGGAAATGCTAATATTAATGACGATACTACAAACCTTTCATGGTTAAGGCATCCAACAGGCCAGCAGGCAATTGGCGCAGTAGCAGCAGCAGCCCCAGGAAGCGGCAGATACTCAAATCTTGACAATTATAAATCAGGTAGCGGCGCCAGCTACAAATGGAAGGTCCATACAAATGCATTATGGGTAACTTGGTCTTACTTTGAATATAGTGGAACCCCTGGCAGTTCTGAGTATGCGGCAAGCGGTCCTACGCCATTCTGTCTGACATGCCATAAGGCGCACGGCAGCAAGAATGCCTTTGGTCTGTTCTTCCTTAAGAAGGATAACTCAACCATTGATGAAGGCGGCAGCGGATATTCAACGCCTCAAGAGGGTTACAGAAACCTCTGTCAGCAGTGCCATAATGTAACATCAGGCTGATATAGTTTAAGATATCTGGCTTTAAAGGGGAGACTCAGAGGAGAGTCCAACGCAGTATAAAGACATTTATTGCGTTCGTATTAAATAGGCAAGAGATGGGACAAGAAGATAAAAATAAAAAGGACAGGGTTTTTGATATGAATGCCATTAAGGCAAATGCTAATCAGGAAGACAAAGTAGTTCTTGCCATATTCTTTATTGGTCTAATAATAATGCTTATCTTCCTTTTTGTATTTTTTATATCTTCTATATCCTCTGCAGCAGACTCCCAGATGTTTGCTATGAATGCTGATGTATTTGACTCGCAGAAGTTCGAAAAACTCATGGAAAAAAAGACCACAAAAGGCGATTCCACAAAAGAGAAGAGTAAAGAGAAGAGTAAAGACGTAAATAGCAATACAGGAAAGATTGGCAATGGAAACGGCAATGGCTATGGAAAGGTTATAAGAGGTTTTAATGCCAACGAGGCAAGGTATGCTGAGGGTGATGGGGTAAGGCTGTTTTTAACCCCTTCACGGTTGATATATAGGGGGGATGAAGGGAGTGTGTTTAAATCTCCATCTGATATCTACATTGATGAAGAAAGAGGGGAGTTTTATGTATCTGATTCTAGAAACAACCTTGTAACCATATATAGTTTGGACGGTATGCCGAAATTCTCAATTGGCTACAATGGAGAACTCATAGCGCCTGCTAAGGTGATGACAGATAAAGATGGAAGAATTTATGTAATCGCAGGCAGTCCTAGAAAGGTAAAGATCTTTACATACAGGGGAGAGTTTATTGAGGATTTCTCATTTCCGGGCATAAAGGACGGCAATAAACTAGAGCCTGTAACAATGACGAGCGGTTATGACAAAAAAATCTATATTGCCACAACTACTGCAGTATACATCTATGATGAAAATTATAACTATATCAATACCTTTGGAACTTATGGGCATGGGGATAAAGATTTCAAGGCGATTACAGCAATAGCAGTTGATAAGGATGGGACGATTTTTATTGCTGATGCTATGGCAGACCCTGCTATTAAGGCATTTAGTCCTAAAGGCAAGTTTATAAGGGGTTGGGGCACCCACGACCCTGGTCCTACAAATTTTTCTCTGCCGTCAGACATTGTAATAACTCCTTTAGGGAACCTTTTTATAGTAGATACCCTAAGGCAGTCTATCTCTGCCTTTACCACTGACGGCGTTTACCTTGGCAGATTTGCAGGCTATGGTATAGGCGCAGGACAAATTGCATACCCGACAGGGATTGCGATTGACAAGATAGGCACACTCTATGTAGTTGAGGATGGGACAAGGAGGATACAAATCTTTACCCGATACATCCCTGGAAATGCTGAAAAAAAGAATAAGAATAGACTTTCCAGGCAGGGTGTTCAAAAAGAAGCCTCCCTTAACCTGCCTCTTAAAGAGGGAGGATAAGAATATGATGAACAGTGTAAAATTAAATTACTTCACATGTAATAATTTTTTTACATCTTGCACGGCTGAAGTTTTTGCCTGTTTTTATACAAGTTGATAACCCATTAGAATATAAGACCTTTTTGTTAATATTGGTTTCTGGAATTTTTGGCATAGAAGATGCAACTTAAGAATAATCAAAATGAAAATAGAAATGGAAGCGGATGGCAAAAAACAATCTTACAGATTAAGGAGGTGATGAGGCAATTTTCTAACAGATTCCTAAAAAGGGAAAGGGTATTAAAGAATTAGTAAAGTAAAGAAGTAAAACCGAAGTAAAGAATTACCGAAGTAAAGAATTAAGTAAAAATAAAAAAGGAGGAAAAATAAAATGAAGACATTATCTAAAACATTACTTGCCTTCATATGTATCCTGCTTATAGGCACATACGCAGAGGCAGGAAGGTACCATGTGAACACAGGTAATGAGTCGACAGGCAGCGCTGTAACACTCGTCTGTTACGACTGCCACTCAATGCACGCAAGCGAAACACTTGGCAATTCTACCACTGACCCATACAATGACGGCAGAGGCATATGGATAGCATCAGTAAGCGGACCTGGTGAGCACCTTTTAAAGACTGGCGGTGCTACTGAAAATGCTACAAGCGCTGTATGCTTAAGATGTCATGACGGTCAGACCTTTGCTCCTGATGTACAAGGCGCAAATACAAACGCATCATCTTACACATACGGCAGGGCAGCAGGCGCAATCACAGATGGTTCAACAGACTATGCTGACTGGAAAGGACACACCATTGGCGCTGATACCGCTCCTCCTGGCAATACCACAGATGCAAATTTAGACTGGTATACAGCACATAGCACCAACCAAGGTGGTCTCCAGTGTATATCATGCCATTATCAGCACGGCAGAAAGGTGGTATATAGGAACCTTGGCGGCGGTAAAGGCAACTTTGTGCCGTTTGCAACACTTGACTCAGGCAGAACAGGCGCAGGCGGCTGGGAGCCAAACGAAAATATAGGCACTTCTAATGATACAACCAAGAATGTATGGGTAAGTGTTCAGCCGTCAACCACTGTAAATGCTGATGGCAAGTATTACGGCGGCTCTGGTAGTGCAACTCAGTTTGGTCCATACTATTCTTTTGCCAATGTTAGGATGAACAGGGTAGACAACACATTCCTCAACCTTACAGGGGGCAGCAAGAGCAGCAATAAGGTTTCAAACCTTTGCGCACTTTGCCACGGCGGATTCCACGGCGGTGCAGGCAATACCGGCATTGAAGAAAACAGCAGTAATGACTTTGACTGGTTAAGGCATCCAACTGGTCAGCAGGCAATTGGCGCAGTAGCAGCAGCAGCCCCAGGAAGCGGCAGATACTCAATGCTTTCCAATTACGCATCAGGCGCAAGCACATACAAAGTCCATACAAATGCATCATGGACAACATGGTCTGAGTTTACATACAGCGGAACGCCTGGCAGTTCTGAGTATGCAACAAGCGCTCCTTCACCATTCTGTCTGACCTGCCATAAGGCGCACGGCAGCAAGAACGCCTTTGGTCTGTTCTTCCTTAAGAAGAATAACGCTACCATTGATGAAGGCGGCAGCGGATATACTGTACCTCAGGAAGGTTACAGGAACCTGTGTCAGCAGTGTCATAATGTAACATCAGGCTGATATAGTTTAAGAGATCTGGCTTTAAAAAGGGGAGACTCAGGTCTCCCCTTTTTTCTATTGTAACTCAAACCTTTAGGTTTGATACAGTCAAGGCTAAAGCCTTGAGTTACAGTCTAATGCCCATTTTTTTGCTCCTTTTTCCATAGACAATCCCTTTGGCTATATGTTATAGAAAACCAATTTAATTTTTCAAAGGGAGAGCGCTTGAAGGTTATCAAATCCTTATCTGTTTTAGTTTTACTCTTCTTTGCCATCCCTTATCTGGTCGGCGCAGGTGATTATCATAAGGATGATACTTTAAGATGCACTGACTGTCATACAATGCACTTTAGCGAAGAGAATGTGCAGGCTAAAATCAATCTGATTGGAACTGATGTGCCTGCGCTTTCAGGCGGACCGAATTCCCATCTTTTAAGGCAGCCTCTTGCTGATATATGCCTTGCATGTCATAATGGACGGACATTTGCCCCTGATGTAAAGGGCGCGAATGTAAATGATTATATCAGGGCAGGCGGCGCTATTACAGACGGCTCTGCAGAGTATCAATATGCAAACGGCCATACTATGGGTTATACAGGCGCAACCCCTTTTGGGGACTGGTCAGTATCTGAACAAGGGCTTCAGTGCAATGACTGCCATAGCACTCATGGCAACGGCTCTTATAGGAATCTTACAACAAAACCCGGCAATTCTACGAATATTACTGTAACATACAGGACAGGCGCATACGACCCTCTTAATAATAATGAGGCTGTTCAAGAGGCAGCGACATCGCCTATGTCTGCAAGATATGCAGTAAGCAATATCAAATACCGCAGGTATCTGGAGGGTTCAAATTACGGACTCTCAAAGTGGTGCGCAGGGTGTCATGATTCATATTTAGGTTCAGGCACCCAGGGGTGCAGATTTGATGACCCGCCGGATACTATGTATACATATTATGGAGGCTCAGGCAGATGGTTTAATGCGGCTATAAAATCAAGGGTTCCTGTTGTGTCTCCAGGTAACAACATCCCCGGGGATCCTCCTTCTACAAGCGACAACAGACCATTTTGCGGAACATGCCATAAGGCGCATGGCTCAACACATGCAGACGGCTTGATATGGGATAATAGACTTACTTCAGTTATTGAGGATGGGGCTGATATGAATGATACATGTTATCAGTGTCATAACTGATGGTAGTAAAAATTTAAAATGCAAAAAGCAAATTCAGCAACTAATTTGGAGAAGAAGCAATTTCTATAAATATGTTTTTTAACCTATTTATAACCTTGACTATATTGCTCTCTCTTTTGCTATATTCTAACGCCCCTGCTGCTATTGGAAAAGATAAGGCTGATGATATTAAAAAGGAAAAGATATACAAAGAGAGCGGCCATGGCAGCAAGGAAAAAGGCGCCAGAAAATTTCAAGACCTGCCAGCAGGTTCATGCACCCAATGCCATACATTAAGGGGCGCTACAGGTCCTAGAGAAGATTACTCAAAAGGTCTTTTCTTTTTTAATGATAACAGGTTCTGTTATAACTGCCATAGAAATATGACAACAGGCTATCCAGCAAGGGAAATGGAGAGGGGCGCCAGTGGATTTTTTAATAAAGGCAGGTGGCCGGGCGCGAATGTATATGATAATTCTACGCATGGCAAACATAAAGGGGTAGTCTATTCTAGCAAGGACTATAACCATGGGGACTGCAAAAACTGTCATAATCCGCATGGCACTGCGAATAATGCCATGCTTCATAGTCCTTATGATAAAAATAACCTGACACTGTGTTTTGATTGCCATAGTGAGAGGAGCGCTCCGGCAGGCATGAGGCTTTCCAGCACATTTATTGAGGCATATTATACCCTCTCTTTGACAGATGCATCTGCCCCCGGACACCGGATTACTAAGTCTGCCAAACAAAAGAATGATTTTACAAACTCAAAACTTTCTCTCGGAGATAAACTGCCGTGCTATGACTGCCATAATCCCCATGGCAGTATAGGCGGAAGCGGAAGACCTAATGCCAGTCTTATAAGCGACCAGAGATATGAATGGGATGACCTGAAGGATACAAGAAATGAGCCTCATCAGAGCAGAAAGTTTTGTCTTGCCTGTCATGTGGAATCAGACGGCAGTCCATTTTCAAGGCAGATAGAAGGCATACTTATGAACAGGATACCTATATTAACAGGCGCAGTGGATGAGCATAGTTCAAAGGGCAAAACCGGGTGTCATGACTGCCACGGCAGGGATTATTCAACATCAGAGTCATTGAATGTGCATAATATTGGGTATGGGAAGAAGTGAGGGAAATTTCTAATTCCTAATTATTAGACATTAGATATTAGGATTTAGGAATTGGGTAGATGGGTGGGTATATGCGATATAATTGGATAATTTACAGCATTATATTTTTTGTATCTGTATCTTATGCTGCCATGTCAGAGGCAAGGGAACCCAACCTTGTTCTCTATCTGAATGGTCCTGATAAGAGTTCTTATAACCTGACTATCACCCTATCAAAGATCGATATCAGAAGAGGAGACGGCATATGGCTCCCCATGTTTAAAAGGTCTGTAACAACTAACTCTGTAGAAATGACAGATAACCAGATACTGCTGGGAGAATTTACACTGCCTCCCGGAATGTATAATGGGGTGAGAATTTTCTTTTCCGCTGCAAAATGGATAAGAGAGGACAAGACAATTGATCTGGTATATCCGGAAGATGGGGCAGAGTTTAACTATGCCTTCAGGATAAAGGATGATGATATAATTCCTATATTTATAAACTGGGATGTGGAAAAATGCATTAGTTCACGCATTTATCTTGGCGAGTGTTTCTCCTTTGAGGGGAAGATTCCTTATTTTAAAAGTATTGCAGCATATGTTACTAACGAGGGCTCCAACAATGTTTCTGTCATAGACAAGAGCCGAAACAAGGTAATATCAGTGATCCCTGCTATGGCTTCCCCAAAGGGGATTGTGGTAAATAAAGAGGGTACAAGGGGGTTTATAGTTAATTCAGGCGCAGATACTATCTCTGCATTAGACCTTGACAGAGAGAAGGTGCTTCATACCTTTAATCTGGAATTAGGGTCTGAGGCTTCTGCAATTGCCATAACGCCTGACAGCAGCAAAATATATGTGTGCAACTCAGCCACAGACAGGGTTTCTGTGATAAACACCACCACTTTCCAGATATTGACAAATATCCCTGTTGGCAGTAAACCAATACATTTAGCATCTGACCCTAAGGGCAAGAAGGTTTATGTGGCAAACTATCTCTCCAGCGATGTTGCCATTATTGATACTATAACAAATACTGTTGTTGGACTGATTAATGTAGAGCCGAGGCCTATAAAGATTAAGGTGGATGAAGATGGGGATAAGGTTTATGTAATCAGCGAGGCAACAGGAAATATCTCAGTGATTGCTACCTCTACAAATAAGGTTATAATGACATGGCAAATGAGGGGGAGGCCATTAGACCTCATTTCTGCAAAGGGAAACAAATTTTTTATTGCCAAGACGAGCAATATTCTATCTGTCTATGACCATCGTTTGAACATAGATACCCTTACATCCGGTACAGGAAAATACCCATGGGATATAGCGATGGATGATGACATTGGCAGATTATATGTGGTAAACAGGGATTCCAACTCCGTAGATGTCTTTGACAAGTTGACATTAAGACGGATTAAGACCATACAAGTAGGTAAAACCCCTTGGCAGATGGTTATAGTAAAATGAGAAGGCTCTTCCTTTTTTTGGGGGCTGTAATTTTTTTTTTGTTTTGGCGGATAGGACTATGGCTGAAATCCTAAATGGTTATGGCAGTCTCTCTTATTCTACATCAGAGACAGGCACATCAACCAGTTCTACACTCAGCGAAACCGCAGAATTGAACTGGACAAGGAAGTTTTCTCCTATGATTAGATACAGACTTGGACTTGGACTGTCCCATTCAAGCACAACAAGCGATGGCACGGTCAGCGAGAGCACGATTCTAAAACCGTCTATTGACGGCGTCCTGACAGGGACTGTCTATTCCTTAAGAATGGGTTACACATTGACAAGCACCGCATCCAGCAACAGCAATCAGAATGAGTCGTCTGATATGGCAGATAACCTGTATGCAAGGCTTGCCCTGACCCCCCGGTATCTTCTTCCGCCTGTAAATATAAGTTACAATATTGACAGAAACTGGAATAATGAAGGGACAGTTGACACCATTGCCCAGACCATGAGGGCATCTACAAGTTTTAGTTTTAAAAATCTGGCATCGCTGTACTATAGTATGACATCCTATACTACAGAGGACAATATAACAGGAGAAACAGCGCAATCTACCAAAGAAACATTAAGTCTGTCGCTTGGCACGGCAGTTGCCCGACTCTTTACATTTAGTTTATTAGATAACACCTTGACTATAACCCCTGGTTATACCCTTACCTACAGCGCTGCTCCGCAGGGAGCAACTATTCAGATTGCAAACCCCCTTGCCATATCTGCTGCCCTTTCAGGCAAGGACAGCACGCCTACTTTTGATGCCTTGACTGCCACACCATCTTTAAAGGATGATGACAGAACAACCGGTGTAGAAATCGGAAATGGTAATGAGGGCGCCTATCAGAATATAGGGTTTCAGTTGTCAAATTCCTCCCAGATACAAACAGCCTACATTTATCTCAAACCGGGTTTTGATTCAACCCTTGCAAATTCTTTTAAATTTGATAGCTATATAAGCGATGATGGGACAGTATGGACAAAGATAAGCGGTTCAGTAACATATAATACTACTGAAAACAGGTTTGAGATAAAGGTCAATAGGAATACAAAGTTCTTTAAGGCAGTGGTTACAGGGAATACAAGCCAGTCTGTCCTTGCGACTGAGGTGGCTGCATCAGGACCTGCTGGAACAGAGACCACATGGTCAGACACCATTAGTCATAATATAACCCTTAGTGCAGGTTATAAACCCTTTGATAAGATATTTATATTATATGATATGTCTTTGTCGCTTACTACAGCAAAACCTTCGGATCAGAAAACAACTGCTATGATCAACTCTCTTGGTTTGAAGTATGACCCTAAAGATTATCTCAGCCTTAACCTTTCATATCAGAATGCCTTTTCTAGCACTGAGCAGCCCGCTGCAGAGCCATCTGAACTTACAAGCAATACATATTCTTTTGCATCCACCTTTATTCCAACAGATACTATGACATATACGTTGGGGATATCTACTTCCGAATCTATTACAAATGGTGTGACTACCGGCATATCTGATTCTATAACATTTAGCAGCGCATTAAAACTTTACAGGGGTTTGGACAGTAATTTTACTGTCGGCATATCCATGAGCGAGGACCCGGTAAATAATGCAGAGAGTACAAGTTACAGGTTCTCACTAGGCGTGACTGCCCAACTTACCGATAGGCTTAGAGCGGTAGGCGATTACACCCTTGCAATGGATTCTAGCGATTCTTCTGCAACCTCAAGCGAATTAACTGCAACCTCAAGCGAATTAACTACCCATTCATCTGACCTAAAACTTACCTATACATTCAGCCCCAGGTTGAAGATCGGCGGGGCATTTTCTTACACTACAGGGGAAGATAGCAGTTCTTTCCGCCAGTCCTATGATGTAGGCTGGAGGGTTGGAGACAGGTTGAGCGCTGACCTTTCTTATTCTATATTATCTGAAGTAAAAGACAGTGCAACTACAGAGTCGTCACAGATAGGTTTGAATATGTCATGGAATGTATCTAAAGACATATTAACATATCTTACCTATGGATTTAGTGAGAGCGATGGCACCAATTCAAACAGTTTATTTATAGGCATCAATATTAGATTATAGGGAGGGTTTGTTTATAATGAAAAAAAAGGCAGTATCTATTTTATCGCTGTTAATCTTTTTGGGAGGATGCGCATACCTGCCGTTCTCTGGAGACAGCAATACAACCTTCTTTGTTCATAAGACATTTGATTTTGGTCTTTTGGAAAAGGTTGCTGTTCTGCCGCTTGAGAATCTAAGCGCTGATGCAGCAGCCAATGAAAAGATAAGAAAGGTGATTATAACGGAACTGCTGTCTACTGGATATGTGGATGTTGTTGAACCGGGGCAGGTTACAAAGGCGCTTATAGGGCTTGGGCTTGGAGGGACTGTTACATTTTCGACAGATGACTTAAAAAAGATAGGGGATGCTGTTGGTGCGCCTGTGGTTATTATGGGCACGATCTCTACCTTTGACAGGCCTTCAATCGGGGGGGTAAGCATCCCTGAGATAACCATTGCCTTATGGGCAGTGGAAATCAATTCAGGGGCTATTGTATGGTCAGTTACAACCACTAGCAAAGGCATGGGCCTGAAAGGCTATGTGCTGGGTGTCAGCGGCGAGACCATGAGTGAAACAACAATACAAACAGTTAAAAAGGCGGTAAGGACGTTGTTCAGATGAAGATTGTTTGGTGCGGTATCCTCATATTGTTCTCTTTTCTTATGCATAGTTATGCTGCTGCCTCTGAAGGCAGGGTTGCCCTTCTGCCGTTTGAGAATATAAGCGGACAGGCAAATATCGCTGTTGTGGTTATGCCAAAGATAAGGAAGGCGCTTGAAGGAAAGGGTTATAGCCTTTTGGCAGAGGATGATGTGGAAAGGGTTTTATATGAAAACAGGATACGAAAGACCAGCGGTATAAGCATAAAGAACGCCCGCATTTTTAGAGAAAAATTGGGAGTTGAGTATATTGTAGTTGGAGGATTCCATCTCTCTGCTGTTGTTAAGGACAACCCGCAGTTTGGACTCTCAGCAAAGATTGTTTCCTCTGACGATGCCTTTATCCTGTGGGCTGAAAGCGCAGGCGCTACAGGCGATGATTTTACAAGAACACTGGGTTTTGGCACAATCAAATCTATGGAGACGCTTATTGCAAGGGTTGTAGATAGTTTGTTTCGTTCCCTGCCGCATGCAGGACATGAATTTAACGGCAAGCATCAGGTATTGTCTCTGCCAAGAGGCATATTCAGACATTTGTATAAAACATCTGTTGTTGATTACTTTAAAAAGGATGAATTGAAAGGAGGTCCGCCGTTAAGGGTAGCAGTAATGCCTTTTGAAAACCTTACTGAAAGGGCAGGATCAGCCAAGATTGTTACTAATGTGTTTGTGACAGAACTCTTTAAGGCAGGCATATATGATGTTGTGGAGTTGGGCGAGGCAGATGAGAAGGTCATAGAAGGAAACATATGGGTTTATGGAGGGGTCAACTATGAAGGCATTAAAAAACTGGGCAAGGAACTAAAGGTTGATGCCATTATTATAGGTTCGGTAGAAACCTATAATGAGGGCTTGAAGAGTGAAACCACCTTGCCTGAGGTGGAATTGTATGCAAGGATGCTTTCTGCAAGGGAAGGAGAGGATGGAAGTATTATCTGGACATGTCATAGTTTCAAGAGGGGCAAGGATACTCAAATAGTTTTAGAGTTTGGCATAGTAAAATCAATGGTGCCGTTAGTGGCAAATGCAATAAAGGAGATGGTGGGGACATTATGATAAGAATTAAAAATGCAAAATGCAAGGTAGCCGCACCCTTTATGGGTGCGTTTGCGCAGGCATAAAGCCTGCGGCTACCTCTCCCCCATGGGGAGAAGACAAAGGTGAGGGGGATTTAAATTTTAATTCAGGTGAAAAATGAAAAAAGAGGAGATGATATGAAAAGGTATTTATTATTAGTTATTCTGCTTTTCATCAGCGGGTGCAGTTATACATATGAGGAGTTAAAGTATAGACCACTGGCAACAGTGGGAGCAGACATGCCGTTAGCCATAACCATTGAGGATATTGAGGAGACCTTTAAGACAACACATGGCGGGCATGAACTTATGATGGCTGGCGAGGGCGCTGTCAGAGACTTTTTAGAAAAGACCATAGATAAACATCTGGTGATTGCAGAAGGATTAAGGGCAGAGTTTGACAAGGATGAACTTTTGAAGGAGATGGCGAATAAGGTTGTGGTTAAAGAGGCAACAGAGGAATTATATAAAAACGAGATAGGGGCAAAGGTCAAGGTGACTGATGATGAGATTAAAGAGGCGTATTCAAAGATGGGTGAGGCATTTGAGGTCAGGACTATAACTACATATACCATGGCACAGATAGATAAAGTCCTTGAGAGGATAAAAAATGGAGAAGATTTCAGCGCCATTGCCAGAGAGGTTTCTATAAACCCTTATGCATTAAAGGGGGGCAGATTGCCTGAATTCAAATGGAGCAGATTTCCATGGCAGATAGCGGATATAATTTATGATATGGCTGTGGATGAGGTAAGGGGCCCTATGCAGATGGATGATGGATGGGCTCTTGTAAAGGTTACTGCAAGAAAGAAGGATAAAGAAATATCTCCGTTAACAAAAGAAATGGAGAGGCATTTAAAAGGTGTGCTTTCAAGAAGGGCAAGGCAAAACAGAAAGGATGCCTTTTTTGAGGAACTAAAGATAAAATGGAAGGCAGAGATAAGATACAATATCCTCGTTGATGAGAATATTAAGAAATTCATTGCTGATGATGACAAAGGGGACGATGTTATTGCCAGTTTTGAAGGCTGGGAACTAAAGATAAAGGATTTTAAAAATACCCTAGACAAGACATTTTTATCAAATGCACCTGCAGAATATGCCATGAGAAAGATAACTCATGCATTAGAGGATAAGGTGTTTCTGGAAGTTGCCAGGAAGGAGGCAGCAGCAAGGGGTTATGCCTCAATG
>Ga0209212_1006692_pt1 | contig 13068 bp, 19 predicted proteins | sample RifGroC2_FD_183996 | JGI IMG/M metagenome (GOLD analysis project Ga0209212, IMG submission 183996) | Groundwater microbial communities from Rifle, Colorado, USA - Groundwater C2 (SPAdes) (version 2) | ecosystem: Environmental > Aquatic > Deep subsurface > Groundwater | place: Rifle, Colorado...
CCAGCAAACCTCTTGATCCGTTCCTCGTGTATCTTAATAACCGCATCAACACCGAGAACATGAACCATGAGCACATCGCGCACATATTCGGCCTCACTCATCCCGCTTTCATTAACGAGGCGGGAAAGACCTTCTTTGATGACATACGGAACCTTTGCCCGGACATCTTCTGTGCATTTGCCGAACGGGTTTGACGTGCCGGATCGTGAGGCCAGCGGAGTGTCGTCTTGTGGTTTTGTCATGCTGCGCCTGGAAATAAAAAAGCCCGCAGCATTTCTGCGCGGGCAAGGCCAACCAAGGGAGGTATTGCGTTGTGGCCGGCAGAAGTCATTAGGCGGCTTTCTTTTCAGAAAGATCAGTGAAGTATTTGAGCAACGGCTGAATTGTGTTAATTCGTGGATTGTCTGTTTGCCCAGCCTTAATCTTCATTAAAGTTCCGTAAGGGACGCCTGTATCCAATGAAACTGTTTCAAGTTCCTTGTAAGAACAGGCGTCAATTTTTTCTTTTACAAAATGCAGGATATCCATAGCCATGCAATCTACCGGATTCGGTATCTCATGTCAACCGCATACGGTATGCGTTTTTCGTTATATTGAAAATATGATTGATTGCAAAAAAATCCTTTGGGAAAACGTGAGCCTTTTAATGCATCAGCATTACGGGAAAGAAAATTTAACTCAATGCGCTGACGATTCGGGTGTAGGGCCAGGAACTATGTCCAGAATAAAAGCACAGGAAACTTCAGTCGGAATAGACACCATTGAAAAACTCGCTACATTATTTAATGTGCAGCCTTATGAGTTAATGATACCTAACCTCAGCAATCAAGAAGTGTCAGTAGTAAAGTCAATGAGGGTAATGAAGCCTGGGCAACGATCTGATTTTGTAAAAATCAGCCTTACGCTTGCTCAACCAAACGGAGACGATGGAGACGCGCAAAAACATGCGGCGCAATAACGTGATCCAGTTGCAAATCCAAAAGAGGTTCGATTTTTAGGGGTTGAAATGTCGGATTCTCTTTTTTCTCGACTTGATCTTCCAAATCCATTTGGCGAATGCACTGAAATTGCTGAAACATTGCTTCCGCCATCGATCCGCGAAGGATTAAGACGCTTGGCTCAAGATTCTGGGAAAAGCGAGCAAGAGTACCTGTGCGACGTGCTAATTGCTCATGTTCTTGGCGTTGATGTTGTTATCAGAATCTACGAAGAGAGGCTGGTGAGCATAATGAATGCCGTTTTGGAAAAAGATACAAGTAAGTTGTGATCCAGCTCCAGATGCAGTTGTGGTTTGATTTTTTAGGAAAGCGATGAACGCCCTTAAAAAAATCGGTGAGTATGTTTGGGCATTTATTTTTTTTAGCGCCCTTTTTTGGTGGCTCATTAGCGACGCCGATATTTATCAGAAAGCCGTCAATCCAGAGCAATGGGCACAAAAACAACAGCGGCGCGCCGAACGCGCGGTCATCCGCAAAGAGCGCACCGAGCGCATAAAAGAACTCGATCAGATGGAATGCCAGATCATGCTGCGCGCCAAGGCCGCTCTTGTCCCGGTCGAGATTGAGCGTATGACCACATACGGAGGGTCGCACGAGGCCGCTGAAAAGATTGTAATGAGTAGTTTCGAGCTGGATAAAGAGCTGTGCGAAAAGTATGGCATTTCACCTTCATCGCAACGCGATAATGGCGAATAGTAAGCGGCACATTCCATCCACCACCATCATCGCCGCGCTGCTTGCGGCATCCTTATCTGCATTCGCATCCCCGCGCTGCGACACCTGCCCGCGTGACAGCAATGGCCGCATCCAGCGCAGTGCCAGCGCGATAAAAGACTTCAAGCGCACCAACCCATGCCCGGCCACCGGCAAATCGACTGGCCGCTGCTCTGGCTACGTTATTGACCACGTTGTGCCGCTCAAGCGTGGTGGCGCGGACGCAGCAGGCAATATGCAATGGCAGACCAAGGAAGCGGCGAAAGAAAAGGATCGCTTGGAATAGCCAAACAAAACGAACATCACAATTAACCCGCCTAGCGCGGGTTTTTTCTTGCCTGAAATATCATAGCTGGTTGCAAACCTACCGAATACGGTTGACACGATATACCGTATGCGGTAGAGTTCACCCATGCCGCAACTCACCGCGACAACCCAGCAAGCCAGTTTCGTTGGAGAGGGATAGAGAATCACCCCGACCGAGTAAGCAAACAGCGTGGCTACAGTGAATCAGGATGACTTCGGTGAACCTGACTGGGACGCGAAACGTAGTTGCAGCAACAGTCGGCAGCAAGCGGATGTTTGGCAATAGTTCCGTGAGGTTGAAGAAGCGATACGGTGGCAGCTGGATTTCCCCAGATACCAAGCCGGATGAACCAGACAGCCGCTTACTGCTGATTGAGCAACAAAGAATTGCGCGACAAGTCCCGACTCGTGGAGACGATTAAGCGCAAAGGCTGCGGCAACCTTTATCCGCTCGATTGCAGCACTTTCGATAGCGTGCTTGCCCACTGGCCCGGACGGCTCCTAGATAACTTTTGTGGAGGTATGCCATGAACTCAGTAATCGACTTGATCGCACCGCCAGCTTCAAACGATGCGGCAGTGCGCCGCAACCAGCACATCATCGCCACGCTGCGCGCTATTCGACCACACATGGAAATGCTTGGCGGTGTCATCGAGGGGACACAAGCTGCCGGGCTGTCTGCAATACAAACTCGCCGGATTGAGCTTTGCGGAATTCACGATTTCATCGAATCCGCAAGCCTGATCGAATGCCGCAACATCATCGGCAGCTTGATCGAGCGCGTTTCTACACTGACCGGCGGCGCGCACGAGCTGGAAGATGCTTTTGATGTGATCGGGCGTGAGATTGCAGCCGAATCTGACCCATCCGACAGCCTGCGCTCGCACATGGAACGGAGGGACGAAGCATGAGCATGGCACACCAGCACATCGTCCGCAAACTAAACCGACGCGCCGAAGTCGAGCGCGAGAATCAGCGCATGGCCGAAATTGAGAAACACGCCACGCCGCTGTTCTATGTCGTGTTCGGCGCTGCAATCGCGGTGATCCTGTGGACAGCGACAGCTGATTACCGCGATGTCTGGCAGCACAAGCTAGACACGATGGCAGACCGGAAGCAATACGAGCGCGTCAACGCCACGCTGGCAAGTTGCGCGAACGGAGCAGTGGTTTCGTTCGATGACGGCCTGATGACCTGCCGGATCAAAAGACTGGTGGTGATGAAATGATCCGCCGACTCGAACAGCGCATCCTGCGCACCTACGAATTCGCCAACAACGTCCTGTATTACCTGCAACGCGGCCACCGGCTTGGCGATGCGATCAGTATGGCGCGGATGGTCATTCATGCGGGACGGCGATGAGTGCCGAGCGCAAATCAGACGGCATCGCAACGCAGAAAAATTTAACCAACAGGAGATAAAGAAATGAACCAACGCGAACAAGGCCTTTACCACAAATTCAACGTCACGCGCACCGACGGCACGGACGCGCCAAGCGGAAAGCACTTTGGCGATGAATGCTTCGTCCTCAACCTCACTACTGATAAGCACACTATCCCAGCGATTGCAGCATACGCAGAATCATGCGCGGTTGAATACCCTCTACTGGCTTCCGATCTGCGCGCCAAAGTGGCTGCAACAGTTAAGGCAAGCAGTCTTTTCATCACAATGCCGGAAGTAACGCTTCCAAGTGGCAAGGTTGTTCCATCTTTCCAAATTGCTCAGTACATCGCGTCACGCGGCCCAGCCGGAATTCCCCAGTCGGTTGCTGACGCAATGCCCTGGGTAGAGATCAACTACGACGAAGCGCGCAAAGCTTGCGCCGTTTCCGGTTACGACCTGCTTGCAGAAACGCGCGCGCTGGCGATTGCTTACGACATCAGCAAGCAAGACATCAACTGGACTGGTGGCAAGGTCGGCGAAGGCAAGATTTTCCAAGGAATCCACAAAGAAAACGTCAGTGAAGCACAAGCCGGCGCCTACGAATCCGACGATGCAGAAGAGCGCCGCTGGCACCAGCTCTCGAACGGTGAGCGCATCTATGACTTTTCCGGGAATTGCTACACATGGGTATTCGACGATGTTCAAGGTGATGAAAATGGCCTGACCGGCAAGATCGCCGCCTTTTCAATCTCGCTCACAACGGCCCCCTACCCGTCACAAGAAAAAGGTATGGGCTGGCGTCCTGACGGAGAGCGTAATTGGTCTGGCAATGCGCTCATCCGAGGCGGCTGCTGGTATTCCGGCTCGTTTGCGGGTGTGTTCCGTCTCAACCGCGGCGGCCCCGACCGTCGCCGCGGCGGCGTCGGCTTCCGCTGCACCAAGAGTCTCTGATCGCTGGTCTCGGGTCGCGGCGTAGCCGTGACCTCCACTAAACAAAATTACATCAGGAGCCACCATGAACACCCAAGTAGCAACCACCAACCCATTTTCGTCAACGCCGGCCCAGCAACCAGCGAGAGCGCCAGCGCAGACAGATCAAAGCCGTGCGATAGCAGAGGTTCAAGCCGCGATGATGATTGCGCGAGCCAACCCGCGCGACCAAATAGCGGCAATGGATCGCATCTTGAACGCTTGCACCAGGCCGACTCTGGCTGATGCCGCCGTGTACACCTACGCAAAAGGTGGTTCAGATGTATCTGGCCCGTCAATCAGGCTCGCCGAAGCGATGGCGCAGTCGTGGGGAAATATGCAGTTCGGAATCCGCGAACTCGATCAAGCAAATGGCGAATCGTCTGTGCAAGCTTATGCGTGGGACGTGGAAACCAATACGCGCAGGGAGATCACATTCCAGGTGCCGCACGTTCGTTTCACAAAAAAAGGAAGTTACAAGCTCACCGACCCGCGTGAAATTTATGAGCTTGTTGCGAATCAAGGAAGCCGACGCCTGCGCGCCTGCATCCTCGCCGTGATCCCCGGAGACGTTACGGAAGCGGCAGTCCAGCAGTGCGAGGTCACGATGAAGTCGAAGGCCGACACCAGCCAGGAAGCCATGCAAAAAATGGTGGTTGCATTCGAGCCGTTCGGCGTTACCAAGGATCAGATCGAAAAGCGCATTCAGCGCCGCATTGAAGCGATTCAGCCAGCACAAGTTGTCAGCCTGAAAAAGATTTACGCCAGCCTACGAGACGGGATGAGCGCCGTAGAGGACTGGTTTGAGGTTGTAGAGGGGCAGCCTAAAGCCGCAGAACCAAAAGCGCCTATGCCGGAATGCACCGCCGAAAAATTCGCCGAATTGGCGAAGGAATGGGAACCGCTTGTAAGGTCTGGCAAGAAGAAGGCGAAGCAGGCCATCGGCGCGATGAACACGGTCTGCAAACTGTCCGAAGAGCAGCAATTCCAGATTGACGCATGGCAATCGGAGGGAAATTAACATGGAACAACACGACTTTTTACAAGGATCGCCGGATTGGCACCAGCACCGCGCCACGCACTTCAATGCCAGCGATGCGCCGGCCATGCTCGGCATCAGCCAATATAAATCGCGCAACCAGCTCCTGCGTGAAATGGCAACCGGCATCACGCCAGAGGTTGACGAGGCAACGCAGCGCCGCTTCGATGCCGGACACCGCTTTGAGGCGCTGGCCCGCCCACTGGCCGAGCAGATCATCGGCAAGAAGCTCTACCCGGTCATCGGCTCGGAAGGGAATCTGTCGGCATCGTTTGACGGTCTCACCGCAGACGATAGCGCGGCGTTCGAGCACAAGTCGCTCAACAACAGCCTGCGCGAGGCGCTTTCTGCCGGGGAGATACCGGAGCAGTACCGCGCCCAGATGGAGCAGCAGCTCATGCTATCTGGTGCAGGCCGTTGCATATTCATGGCCTCAAGCTGGAATGATTCCGACGAGATGATCGAGGAAATGCACCAGTGGTACGACAGCGATCAGGATATGCGCGACCGCCTGCTGCAAGGCTGGACGCAGTTCGCCATCGACCTCGAAAACTACCAGCATGTCGAGCACATCGAGAAGCCAAAGGCTGAGGTGTGCATAGAACTTCCGGCGCTGTTCGTTCACGCCAAGGGCGAGATCACCACGCACAACATGGATGAATTCGGTCTTGCGCTGACAGGCAGAATGGCCGAGGTGCGCGCCATCGTCCTAGTCACCGATCAGGACTTCTCAAATGCCAAGGAAACGGCCAAGAAGTTCCGCGAAACAGCCAAGGCCATCGCCATGTCAAAGGAACAGATGCTGGCGCAGACCGAAACCATCGGCGAGGCCGCGCGCAAGATGGACGCTTGGGCAAAAGACCTGAACGCCACCGCGCTGCAACTGGAAAAGGATGTGGTGCGCGAAGACTTGGCAAATAAAGAGGCAATGGTAAACGTAGCCGCCCTGGAATTCAGCGCGCACATCGAAGGGCTTGAAGCTGAAACACGACCTATCCGCTTGAACGTGCCGAAGCCTAACTTTGCCGAAGCGCTCAAAAACAAACGCAACTACGCCAGTATGCAGAACGCAATTGATACCGCGCTGGCTCAAGGCAGGATTGATGCGGATGCGCAAGCCAAGGACATTCGCGCAAAGTTGGCGTGGTGTAAAGAAAATGCCGCTGGCATGTCAATGCTATTTCCAGACCTCGCGCAGATCATCGTCAAGCCAATAGAGGATTTCACGCTGACGATCACCAGCCGTATCGAAAAACACAAGGCCGATGAAGCCGCAAAACTGGAAGCCGAAACCTTACGCATCCGCGCCGAGGAAGAAGCCAAGGCGCGCGCCAAGGTAGAGGCAGAAAATCTGGCAGCACAAGAAAAGGCTGCTTTGGATAAGCACTTCGCCGACAGAGCAGCAGCGGAAGCCCAGGAAGCAGCGGAAATCGAAGAGCGCCGCAAGACCACGCAGATTGCGGAATCAGCTCAAGCGAACCGGCCATCTGTTAACGCAATCAACACATCGGTAAAACCTGTCGAAAAATCGGCAGAAATCATACAGATTAAGTCGGAGCGCCCATCAGATAAAGAGCTTATTGAGTTAGTCGCGCAGAACTTCAATGTCAGTTTTGGCGTGGCCTGTGATTGGATTATCGAAGCAGCGGAAGCAATGAAGGAGGCAGCATGAAGACCAAGCACATCAACATCGCACTGCACCCGGTTAAAAAGTCAAGCCAGGTGCATTCAATCGGATACGACTCAACAACAAAGACGCTTGCAGTGCAGTTCAACAGCGGCGGCGTGTACCACTACCACGACGTGCCTCAAGAAAAGTTTAACGCCATGCGTGACGCTGAATCAGCTGGCTCTCACCTGGGTAAGTATATCAAGGGCGCGCACAAATTTACCAAGCTGGGCGCAAAGTAATTTTCAACCATAACAAAGGAGCAATACATCATGGCAAAACCAATCCACGAAACACTTCGGCACCTGATGGGAGGTACGTTTCTCGACGAGGCAGGCGAGAAGCTGGCCGAGCTCGTCGCCGCCGTTGATTCCACCGGCAAGGCCGGGAAGATCACCCTCACTATCGCCGTCAAGAAATCCACCAAGGCAGCGATGGCCGTCACCGCAGACATCAAGATCAGCAAGCCGATGGAAGCTCCAGACGCAACGCTGATGTTCGCAACACCGGAAGGTAATCTTCTGACGGAAGACCCGCGCCAGAGCAAACTGGAACTCAAGGCCGTTGCTGCACAAACACCGGCAGAACTCAAACAAGTAGGAGCTAAATAATCATGGCTGACCCTATCAAGCAACAAGAAGCAGAAAACATTGCAGCAACCGTGGCGCGTGAGGCGCGCAAGCCATTCGCAATCAAGGATGATGCTGATGCTCTTATGGTAGCAATTCCAGACGGATGGAAGTTGGAAAGCACCGAAAACCAACTGCCATCACCGCTACGCAAGAAGGCGTCCGTTTTGCTGGCAGATTCTGACAGCTTTGTTTCATACATGAGGCGCCACGGCTCGCTTGCAAGCGCAACAATTTGGTGTGAGGCCGACTACCAGAAAGGGCTTGTTGCATACACCGGTATCATCAATGACCACGGCGAAGAGGTGGATGGACAGCAATGGCGCGACCACATCGCAAAGCTGACGCCGGCCAAGTCGGTAGAGTGGCAACGCTGGACAAACAAAGATCGTCAGAGATTTAGCCAGGCTGAATTTGCCTGCTGGATCGAGGACAACATGGGAGACATAGCAACAGCTGACGGCTTCCCATCCGGCACGGCGATGCTCACCATGGCGACCAATCTGGAAATCGCGCAGGACTCCACGATCAAGAGCGCAATCCGCCTGCAATCCGGCGGAGTTCGCATGGAATACGTCGAGGACAGCAACGCCGAAACAGTGAAAAGCATGGAGGTGTTCAGCCGGTTCGCAATCGGCGTGCCGGTGTTCTGGGGAGGCTCTGCCTACATGGTTGAAGCGCGCCTCAAGTATCAACTCAAGGGTGGAAAGGTTGATTTCTGGTACGAGCTTAACCGGCCTGACAAGGTGCTGGAGGATGCGGCCAAGACACTGACATCCACCATAAAAGGCGAAACCGGAATCCCGCTGTTCCACGGGAAGCCTGGCGTTTAACAAACAACAAAATGCCACCTTCTGGTGGCCGTGAAAGGAAGATATGAAATCGTCAATAGGAGAAATCCCAACAATTCTCGGAACCACTATGGACGGCGGCTTTTATGCCGGCCGCATCCGTATCGGGGATCAAGTGTTTGCGCTGATAGTCGCGCCAAAGGCTGATGGAGAGCATGAAGATGCGCCGTGGAACGACACATACAGCACCGTAGAAGGAGCGAAGTCCTATTTCGACGGCCTCGCCAACACTGATGCAATGGCCGGTGCTTGTAGTGAGCTTGCCAAATGGGCGCGCGGATTGCGCATCGGTGGACATGACGACTGGTATCTGCCCAGTCAAGATGAGCTAGAGATCATCTACCGCAACCTCAAGCCGACCATAGAAGTGAACTGGTGCTACGCACGATCTGGAATCAACCTGTCAGCCGTTGAGCCGACTAGGCCTTACACGCCAGACTTCCCGGTACAAACACTGGCCGAGGCGTTCCAAAAAGGTGGGGAGCAGGCATTCGATCCAGTCTATTACTGGAGCAGCACTCAGCACGCCTCTGGCTCTGTCTATGCCTGGGTTCAGGTCTTCAGCGACGGCGACCAGTACGACAGCCACAAGGGCAACGACTACAGAGCGCGTGCCGTCCGCAGATTAGTTATTTAATCATTTATCAATTTTCAGGAGCTATGACATGAAAGAAACAGCATCCGCCAAAGCCATATTTCTTGCATCCGTACTCAAGCCAGAAGAGCACTACGCCGGGATTATCTTAGGCAAGGATGGCGAGCCAGACCATCACCTGATCTTGCTCGCCGGTGAAGCAGAGAGCGTTAACTGGGCGCAGGCAAAAGATTTTGCCGCAAAGGCTGGCGGTGAGCTTCCGACGCGGCGTGAACAGTCCCTGCTGTTCGCCAATCTCAAGGAGCAGTTTCAGCCGCGTTGGTACTGGTCTGGTGAACAGCACGCCTCTAACTCTGGCTGTGCCTGGGTTCAGTACTTCGACGACGGCATCCAGAACAGCAACCACAAGTACGACAACTACAGAGCGCGTGCCGTCCGCAGATTAGTTATTTTGTAATTTAATTATTTGGTTTTATCAGCATGGCACTCCATACCAACCTGCCGATTTACAAGGTCGCCTATGACCTACTCGGCGTAGTCACTGAACTGGTCAAGAATATGCCGAGGGATTTCAAGAGTTCCATCGGCGGCAAGATCAGCGGTGAATGCGTAGAGATAGTGGTGCTCATATTCCGCGCCAACTGCGCGCGTGATAAAGCGCCGCACATAGGCGACCTTATCGAGCGCCTACAGGTCTGCGAATTGCTGCTGCGTCTCTCGCGGGACAAGCGGCTTATTTCGACGGTTCAGTACGCCAAGGCAATCGAGCTGACCAATATGGTCGGCAAGCAAGCTGGTGGATGGCGCAAAGCAACATCGCCCGCTTCTTAATGGTCACGGCCACTATGACTGAGCGAATTTCTAATCTGGTCGTGCCGCTGGCTCTTGAGGTCACCGCCATGCGCACCACAGAAACCACTGGGCTAGTTGCCCATGATAGGTCTGGCGCAGTTTCCATGCTGATCGGCGCAAGCCTTCGGCGTGGCGACGTGGATAGCACGAATGGAAACAGCACGCCTCTAACTCTGACTATGCCTGGATTCAGAACTTCAACAACGGCAACCAGAACAACAACCACAAGAACAACAACTACAGAGCGCGTGCCGTCCGCAGATGGATTCGAGCGCCACCATGATGACTTTTCTTTCGAGGAACTGGTGCAAGCGTATCTGGATTGCAGAGAATCCAAGCGCAACAGCGCCAGCGCCTTGGCTTTCGAGCAGAACCTTGAACGTAACCTGTGCAAGCTGCACGATGAACTTACCGGCGGAACATACCGCCCTGGGCGCTCAATCTGTTTCGTCATCACCCGCCCAAAACCGCGCGAGGTGTGGGCGGCAGACTTCCGTGACCGCATCGTTCACCACCTACTCTACAACCGCGTTGCGCCACGCTTCTATGCCAGCTTTATAGCCGATAGCTGCGCCTGCATACCAGGGCGCGGCACGCTCTATGGCGCACGGCGGCTGGAAGCGAATATCCGCAGCATCACCCAGAACTGGAGCAAGCCGGCGCACTACCTAAAGCTGGACTTGGCTAATTTCTTCGTCAGCATCGACAAGCGCATCGTGCGTGAGCTGCTGGCCAAGAGGATCGCCGAGCCGTACTGGATGCAACTGGCCGAGCAGATACTGTTTCACGATCCGCGTGCAGACTTCGAGCTGCGCGGCTCACCTGAGCTGCTGCAACGGGTGCCGAAACACAAGCGCCTGACCAGCCAGCCTGCAACACACGGCCTGCCGATCGGCAACCTGTCATCGCAGTTCTTCGCCAACGTACTGCTTGACGCGCTCGATCAACACATCAAGCACGCCCTGCGCTGCAAGCACTACGTCCGCTATGTCGATGACATGGTTCTGCTGCACGAATCGCCACAGTGGCTGAATGCCGCCCGCGTTGACATCGATGTATGGCTGCCAGAACGCCTCGGCCTGCTCCTCAACCCAACCAAGACCATCCTACAGCCTGTTGCGCGCGGCGTTGATTTTGTCGGGCATGTAATCAGGCCATGGCACCGCGTCACCCGCAAGCGCACCGTCAATGAAGCAATGCGCAGAGTGCGCGAGATCGGCGCTTCCGACTTGTATCAAACCGCAAACAGCTACTTCGGCCTGCTGCGGCAAGCAAAAAGCCATCACCAGCGAGCACAGCTATCAAATGTTCTGCGCTATCGCGGGCACGTTATCAGCGGAAATTTAACCAAGACCTACAGGAGAAAAGCAGCATGACTGACATCATCAAAGTAGTACGCCAGTTCACAGAGGCCGTCGGCTGCACCACAGACCGCTACAACGTGCGGCAGACGGCGCTGTATATCGGGCTGCAAACCGAAGAATTGTGCGAAAAGATTGACGCGCTGATTTATGGAATTTCGCTTGAGCCTGATGCAGAAGTTGCCGGAGTGATGCGCCTTATGCACTTGCGAGACGTTCTGCATGACGTATCGCAAGGCATGAAGGCCGGTGAGTTCGACAAAGCCGTTGAACTGGCAGACCGCGCCGACATGCTCGATGCCGACATCGACCTTGCCTGGGTGACTATCGGCAGCGCGCTATCGCAAGGCGCAGACGTGGAAGGTGCAGCCGGAGAAGTGACTCGGGCAAATATGGATAAGCTGCACCTGTGTCACTGTGAAGATGCCGACTTTACTCCGTGCAAAAAGTGCCATGACACAGGGCGCTATGCCATCAAGGACGAAAACGGGAAGGTGAAGAAGCCAAGCGGCTGGGTGGCACCGAACATTGAGCCGTTTGCGTGCAAGGAAAAGGATAGCGCGCATGGGTGAAAACACGAAAATCGAATGGGCGCACCACACTTTCAATCCGTGGTATGGATGCCAGAAGGTCGGGCTAGGCTGCGACCACTGCTACGCCGAATGGTGGGCGAAACGCTCCGGCCTAGTGCAATGGGGGCCAGGTACGGAACGCCGCCGGAGCAGCGCCGCGAACTGGCGGAATCCTATCAAGTGGAACCGGCAAGCGCAGATCAAGATAGACGCATGGGATAAATTCAAGGAAACGTATCCTGGACTGACCGATGCCCAACTGATCGAGCAGGGCTTTGCGAAACCTGAACGTCCGCGCGTGTTCTGCGCGTCTCTGGCCGACGTGTTCGACAACGCCGTTCCTCGCGAATGGCGCATGGATTTGTTCGATCTGATCGCGCGCACTCCGCATCTGGATTGGCTGATCGTGACCAAGCGCATTGGCAACGTGATGCAGATGTGCCAGCACGATGGGCTGATGTTCGACCAACTCGCAAATATCTGGTTGGGCATTACGGTGTGCAATCAGGAAGAGGCTGACCGAGACATTCCGAAGCTGCTGGTCGTGCCTGCGCGCGTGCGGTTTCTCAGTATGGAGCCGCTGCTTGGTGCGGTTGACTTGCACTTGGATAGGCTTGCCGAGTGGAACGAATTACCGCTAGTCAATAACGGCGATGCTGATGGCATACACGTCGATTGGGTAATTGTTGGTGGAGAGAGTGGCGCTCATGCGCGTCCGATGCATCCTGGTTGGGTGCGGGGGCTGCGTGACCAGTGCAAGGCTGCCGGTGTGCCACTACTTTTTAAGCAATGGGGAGAATTTCAAATAGCGTCGGTAGAAAACGGCCATTTTGATTGTGATATGACAAGAAACGGCGCAGTTTGGCTACACGAAGATGGCGTTATAACAAGTCCATCATCACATCGCACGGATGGCGGCAGCAACGGGAACACCTACGCAATGACCCGCGCCGGCAAGAAAGCCACAGGCCGATTGCTCGACGGCGTGCAACACGACGGGTATCCAGAGGCGTATCTATGACACCCGCCCAGCGCGTACATCGAATCCTTGATGAAGCGGTCGGCAGCGACCTGTCATCGTGGGAGAAATTCGATTTTTTGCCCAGCATCAAGGGGCGCAGCAGCCTTTC
>Ga0209212_1006695_pt1 | contig 13062 bp, 13 predicted proteins | sample RifGroC2_FD_183996 | JGI IMG/M metagenome (GOLD analysis project Ga0209212, IMG submission 183996) | Groundwater microbial communities from Rifle, Colorado, USA - Groundwater C2 (SPAdes) (version 2) | ecosystem: Environmental > Aquatic > Deep subsurface > Groundwater | place: Rifle, Colorado...
GCATAGCCAGCCTGATGAGCAGCGCCGTGGCGGCAATCTTGGGAATCGTCGCGATAAACGTTGTCGTGGCGTCAGATGCGCCTTCGTAGATGTCCGGCGCCCAAAAATGCAGGGGGAAAAGAGAAAGCTTAAAGAAAAACGCCGTCAGGGTCAGGATTAAAGCCAGCACCCCCAGCGGCTGGGAAAGAAATTGGGGCAACTTTGCCATGATATCGGTGAGATAAGTGGAATGGGCCATGCCGTAGAGGTAGCCCATGCCGTAAAGCATGATCCCTGTCGAAATGGCGCCGAAAAAAAGATATTTCATTGCCGCTTCAAGCTGCCTCTTTGTCTGGGCCTTTCTCAAAGGAACGACGGCATAGAGGCTGAAAGAGGAAATCTCCAGACTGATGACAATCGAAATAAGCTCTGCCGAACTGACAAGGATCATGAGGCCCAGGGTGGAAAACCCAAGAAACATGAAAAATTCAGGTAAGTTCTCCACTTCGTTCTCTTTCTCGAACATGAAAACGATGAGGGTAAATCCGGCGGAGAGCAGTACCTTGAATACCTGAGAGAAAAAATCGACCTGGTAGGCCCCGGAAAAAAGATCGCCCCGTGCGCCCGAGCAGGCCAGAGCAACGGCAAAACCCAGCAGGGCAAGACCTCTTGCCGCGGTAAAAAGTGCGATCTTATTCTTTCCCAGGGAAAGGAAGAGAAAGATAATGGAAAATAAAAGCATGTACAGTTCGGGAAGCAGCGTCATCGGGTCAACCCCTTAATGGGAGAATTTATCAAGTTGCATAAAGAGATGTACGAGCGTGTTTTCCATGATTCGGACGAAGGGGCTCGGGAAAAGCCCCACCCAGAGCACGAAAACGGCAAGCGGCGTTAGATAAACAAATTCCCTTACATTCAAGTCTGTTAAGTCTCTTTTATCTTCCCTGCCCCAGACGATCTGTTTCAGAAGCCTCAACATGTAGGCGGCAGCCACCACCGCCCCCACCACGGCGAAGAAACCGGTGATTTTGCTTCTGGAAAAGGTGCTGATGAGCACATACAACTCGCCCACAAAACTGTTCGTCCCGGGAAAAGCAAAGGAGGAGACGGCAAACATGCCGAAAAAACCCACATAGACTGGCATGAATTTGCCGAGCCCGGCATTGTCGTAGATCTGGCGGCTGTGCGTGCGCTCGTAGATGATGCCCACCATGAGAAAAAGCGCGCCCGTAGTGACGCCGTGGTTGAGCATCTGGAGCATGGCGCCCACAAAACCGTACATCGTAAAGGTGAATATGCCCAGGGTCACAAAGCCCATATGGGCCACGCTCGAATAGGCGATCAGCTTTTTCATGTCTGTCTGGCTCAGGCAGACGAAGCCCCCGTAGATAATGGCAATAACGGAAAGAACGATCATGAAGGGGGCGAAATAGAAACTGGCCTGGGGAACGATGGGAAGGCAAAATCTCATGAACCCATATGTTCCCATCTTCAGGAGAATGCTCGCCAGAAACACGCTGCCCGCCGTCGGCGCTTCGGTGTGGGCGGCCGGCAACCACGTGTGAAAGGGAAACATGGGCACCTTAATCGCAAAGGCGATGGCAAAGGCCAAAAATACCCAGAACTGGAATTGGAAACTGTAGCCTTTGAACATCGCTTCGGGGATGCTGAAGGCGCCGTTCACAAGATAGAGGGCGATAATGGCGACAAGAAGAAACACGCTGCCGAACAGGGTATAAATGAAGAACTTAAGGGAGGCGTAATCCTTCTGCGGCCCGCCCCAGACTGCAATGAGGAGGTACATCGGGATGAGCATGGCCTCCCAGAAAATGTAAAAAAGGATAAAATCAAGAGAGCAGAAGACGCCGATCATCGCCGCTTCCATAAGCAGGATGCAGATCATGAATTCCTTCACCCGCTTCTCGATGGCCTTCCATGAGCAAAGGACGCAGATGGGCGAGATCATGGCAGTCAGCACGATCAGCATGATCGAGATGCCGTCCACCCCCAGGACATAGCCTATGTTATAGGCCGGTATCCAGGGTAGACGCTCGCCGAACTGGAAAAGCGGCGTACCGGCGTCAAAGTTGAAAAAAAGCGCCAGCGAGAAAAGCAGGGTAAGAATGCCCGCAACGAAGGCCGTAATCTTGATGTTGTTGTCGTCCCTCAGGAAAAGTATGAAGAGCACCCCCACCAAGGGTAGAAAGATCACTGTGGAAAGTATGGGGAACCCGAAGGGATTCATGATCAAGTATGGCGACATGGTTTCCATTCCTTAAAGACCTTTGTGCATCAAAACCGGCGTGTCAGGCGCCTATAAAATCAACCACAGGAGCGCAAAAAACAGGAAGAGCGAAAGGCCTATGTACGTCTGAATTCTTCCCGTCTGAAGCTTTTTTACGACGGCACCGAAATCCATGACGGAATAGGCCGTACCATCCACGACACCGTCGATCGCCTTCCGATCGAAGGTGTAGGAAAGTTCCGCATTCTTGAAAAGCGCGCTCAGTCCCAGCGTGCGATAAAGCTCGCCCCACAACGTGTCGAACGGGGCGATGACCTTTTCGTCAAACTTCATAAAGAGCAGCGCGCCTTTGCGATAGAACCAATCGACATCGAGGTTGATCTTCACCTCCGGTGAGAGTGTTTTCACCAGCAGGTAGAAGACAAGCCCGGTAAAAGAAAGTATCTGCATCGTCTCCGACAGATGGGAAAGGTTATAAGGGTGGTACTCCACCGGAAAAGGCAGAAGAATATACAATGTCTGAGGGAAGACCCCGATGATGAAACACAGAAGGGCAGTAAGGCCCATGGCCCACAGCATATTCAGCGGAGGTTCCTTGGCCGGGAGAGGCTCTGCCGCTTCCTTGCCGAAGAAGGCAAAATAGGTCACCTTCAATCCCACGGAAAGGAAGGTCCCGATGCCGGCCAGATTCATCAACGACATGAGCCAGATCCTTCCCTCATGATGCGCCGCGGAGATGATCATGGATTTACTCACAAATCCGCTGAACAGGGGAAATCCCGAAATCGAGACGGCGCCCACAACGTAAAAGATCATGGTGAGCGGCATGTACTTGTATAACCCGCCGAGACGGCTGAGTTTCGCCGTCCCCGTCATATACAGCACGGACCCGGCGCCCATGAAGAGGAGCGCCTTGTAGAGGATGTGGGCAAAGGCATGGGCTGCGGCGCCGTTCACGGCCATGGCGGTGCCGATGCCGACGCCGGCCACCATGTAGCCCACCTGGCTGATGATGTGATAGGCAAGAACACGGCGGATGTCGTTTTCGATGACGGCGTAGCAAACGCCGAATACGGTCATCGCGGTTCCCATGATGGCGAGGATCTCAAAACCGGAAAAACCCCTGGCCAAGACGTAAACCGCCGTTTTGGTGGTGAAGGCGCATAAAAATACAGCGCCTTCCACGCTCGCCTCCGGATAGGCATCGGGAAGCCAGGCATGGAGGGGCAGCACGGCGGCATTCAGGGCAAACCCGGCAAGTATCAGGTATTCCGGCCAGGAGGCGTTGGCGGGAAGGATGCTGTCGAAGACGAAACTCCCGGTTTTGTAGTAATAGAGCATCATCCCGGAAAAGAACAACAGACCGCCGAAGACATGAAACAGGAGGTAGCGGAAACCGGCCTCGATGGATTTTTTCTCCTTCCGGTACCAGATGAGGAAGACGGAAGAGAAGGCCATGATCTCCCAGAAGATGAAGAGGGTAAGGTAATCGCCGGCGAAGACCGCCCCCAGGGCGCTCCCCACATAAAAGAAGCCGGCCATGTGGTGCCCGTCTTCTTCCCGGTGCAGGGCATAGAGGGCGCCTAAGAAGGCCATGATGACGAATACCCAGGCAAAGACCATGCTCAGCTTGTCAACGCGACCGAACAGTCCTTCCACGCCGAGAAAATGATAAGTCCCGTACATGCCGTACCGGGCAAGCGCTACGGATAGGATGGAAACAGCGGGAATAAGGAGGATAAACCCCTTCTTTACCTTCCCCTTGAAGAGAGGCAGGAGCAAGGCTCCCAGGAAAAAGAACAGCGCCGGATGAATCCACCTATCCATAATAATCCTCGTCCTTGCTCAGAAAGAAGTGCGCGATGCCCTTGCTTATCTTGATGAGTAAAAAGCAGCCCGCAAGGGCAAAAAAAGTCCAGAAGGCGTAAATCTTATCCACAAAGTAATGGGCATCCTCCCGCGGCAAAAGGATATCCAGCAAAACCAGTGCGCCCAGGAAGAGGAAAAAGGCCATCTTAAGCAGGGTGGCTTTCCCTCTCAAGTATTCTATGATTTTCAAAACATTCATGGTAACCCTCTCATCAGCGGGTTGTGCAAAACTGACCGCTGAACGTCCCTGCTGTCACTCCTCTAAAAGAGCTTCCCGATGAGCCCGACAAAGAAGTCGGGATACACGCCGAGCAGAAGCGAGATGATGGACGCCAGGACGAGGGGCACGACCATCGTCATGGGCGCCTCCCGGATATCTTTTCTGCTCCAGCGTTCCTTTTTCCCCTCAAAAAAAGCCCGGAAGGTGATCGGGACGAAATACCCGGCGTTCAGGATCGTGCTGGCCATCAGCACGATGAGGATCGGGATATTTTTAATCCCAAGGGCGCCGTTCAGCAGGTACCACTTCGTCACGAAACCGGCGACCGGCGGCGCACCGATCATGCTGAGCGAGGCCAGGGCGAAGGCCCCCATGGTAAAGGGCATGGCGTAGCCGATCCCCGCCATGTCGCTGATGTTTTTCTTGTGGTGGGCCACATAGATGGCCCCGGCGCAGAAGAACAGGGCGATCTTGCTGAATCCGTGATTGACGATATGAATGATCCCGCCCAGCACACCCGTATTGTCAAGAAGAGCCACCCCCAGGATGATGTACGATAACTGGCTGACCGTAGAATAGGCCAGTCTTGCCTTCAGGTCATCCTTTGTGAGGGCGATAATGGAGGCCGCGAGGATGGTGAAGGATACGAAGTAGGCCGTGACCAGGCCAATCCCCAGATCCTGCAGGATGTTTGTTCCGAACGTGGAAAGCATGACCCGGGAGATGCAGAACACACCGGCCTTCACCACGGCAACCGCATGCAGCAGGGCGCTGACGGGCGTCGGGGCGACCATGGCCGAAGGCAGCCAGTTATGGAAGGGCATGATGGCGGCTTTGGCAAACCCGGCGATAAAGAGCACATAGGTCACGGTGATCCACAGGTGATCGGCAGCAGCGGGAAACACGCCGGTGCGGATGTTGTCGGCAAAATCCAGCGTTCCCGTCATCACATACGTCAGGATAACGGCGGGAAGGAGCAACCCTTTCGACGTTCCCATCAGATAGACAAGGTATTTCTTGCCCCCGGCATAACCCTCCTCATCCTGATGGTGGGCTACCAGCGGATAGGTAAAGAGGGTGATGATCTCGTAGAAGAGATAGAGGGAAAAGAGCCCGCCCGAATAGGAAACACCCTGCGCTCCGAGGATGGCAATGGCAAAGCAGGTGTAGTACCGCGTCTGGGCATGCTCATTGAGGCTCCGCATGTAGCCGATGTTGTAGATGGAGGCAAATATCCACAGAAACGACGACACGATGCCGAAGATCAACGAGAGGGCATCCACCCGGAAATTGAGAGAGATGCCGGGGGCGATGGCGGAGAGGGTATACAGGATATGGCCGCCCCGCCAGATCGTGGGAACCATGGCCATCACGGAAATAAAGGTCAGCACGGCGCCGGCAACGGACCAGAACTCTCTCAGATTCGGCCGCTTAGCCGAAACCATGATGAGAATGGAGACCATGAGAACAATGCCGATCGGCAAAAGGGGTAGTGCGCTCTCAATAACCATAGGTCAGTCTTTCATCTCCTTCAGATCTCCGCCTTCGATGTGCCCGTATTTCCTGAAAATGAGGATGATGATGCCCAGCGCGATGGCCGCCTCAGCCGCGGCAATCCCCATGATGATGAGCGTAAAAGCCATTCCGTAGGCATTCTCGGGGGAAATAAACCGGTTAAGGGCTACCAGATTCAAGCCGGCGCCGTTCATAATCAGTTCCATGGACACAAGCATCCCGATGAGGGTGCGCCGGTACACCACGCCGGCAATCCCGCAAAAGAGCAAAAAAAGGGCAACAAACAAATAGATGTGCAAGTAGTTATAAAAAAAACCGGTCATTTGTTCCCCCTGGAAAAAAGGGCGAGCATAATCGCGCCTAAAATAGCCACCACAATAAGAAGCGATATGAGCTCGAAGGGCAGGACCAGATTGTCGAAAAAAAGGCGGCCTATCTCTTTCGTCGTCATGTCAAAAAAGGGGTTTCCTCCTCTCGGAAAGGTTCCCGTGACGAACCTGACGAACATGAAAAGGGTAACCAGGGCAACGCCCAAGGCCGCCCCGAATTTGCCGGCGGTCGTCCACTCCTTCGGTCTGCGGTAAAGTGGGCCGATCAGCATGACGGCAAAGGCGATCAGAACGGAAACGGCCCCCACATAGATAAGTATTTGCATCATGGCGAGAAAGGGACTATCTAAGTAGATATAAAGACCGGCTACGCCAAACATGGCGGTGACCAGCCCCATCAATGCATAGACGATGGAGCCGGATAAAATGGCCATGAGGGCGCCGCCCATGGTCACAATGATGATTAAAAGGAAGATTATTTCACCAAAATTCATGATGTTTTTTTCCTTTTTCCAAATTCCCTGACCAGATCGAAATGAAAATCCTCTCGTTTATAGCCCACGAGGTTGAAATCCGCTGAAAAGTCGAGGGCGTCGTACGGACAGACTTCCACGCAGATGCCGCATTGGCTGCAGGTGGTGAAATCGAGGATGTAGGAGGTGCCGGTCTTCCGCTTCTCCCCTTCCCGTTTTTCGCCGTCGACGCTGACGATCGACCCCGACGGGCAGGCCTTCACGCAGATCTGACAGGCAGTGCAGGCGTTCTTGTCCGGATTGTCTCTGTCGGCAACGAGCTTGGTATGACTGCGGAAGCGCGGGCTGATATTCAACAATTGGCGCGGATACTGGGACGTCACCACCGGCTGAAAGAACGCCCTGATCGTAACTCCCAGGCCGGCGAGCAAGGAACCCGCGCCTTTGATGAATGCCGAAGGTGATACCGTCATAGTTTTAAAAGCCCTCCCGTTAGCAGCAGGTTGATGAAAGCCAATGGGATAAGCGCTTTCCAGGAGATGTTAAGCAACTGGTCGAACCTCACCCGGGGAAAGGTCCATCTGAGCCACATGATGACGAAGACAAGGAGGTAAGACTTGAGCAGAAACCAGATGATCCCGGGTAAAAAGGGCCCCTGGTAGCCGCCGAGGAAGAACGTGACGGCAATGGCGCTGACGATAAAAATGTTCGTATACTCGGCAAGAAAAAAGAGAGCGAACCGCATGCCGGAGTATTCCGTGTGATAGCCCGCCACCAGCTCGCTCTCCGCCTCGGGCAGGTCAAAGGGGGTCCTGTTGGTCTCGGCCACGCTGGCGATAAAATAGATGCAAAAAGCGAGCGGTTGGTAAAAGACAAACCACAGACCTTTCTGCGCCTCCACGATGGCCTTTAATGAGAAAGAGTTGGTCATCATGATGACAGGCAAGAGGGCCAACAGAAGGGGTATCTCATAGGCGATGTTCTGGGCGACGCTTCTGATGGCGCCGATAAGGGCGTACTTGTTGTTTGACCCCCAGCCGGCCATCAGAATGGAAAGCACGGAAAGAGAAGAAAAGGCGAGGATAACCAGGATGCCTACGTTTATGTCCTTTACCTGGAGCGAGGCGTCAAAGGGAATGACGATAAAAGATACGAGAACGGGAACGAAGATGAGTATGGGGGCAAGAAAGTAAAGGGGTCTGTCCACTGCCCGCGGCGTCAGGATCTCCTTGCCGAGCAGCTTGAGCGCATCGGCGATCGGTTGTATCAAGCCGTAGGGACCGACCTCCTTGGGTCCGATCCGCCGCTGCATGTGCCCCGCCACTTTTCTTTCCGCCCAGGTCAATATCAGGGCGTTGAACACGACAAAAATGAGCACGCCGACGAGACCGGCAATCGTTTTTGCAGTTTTCCAGCCGATCATGCTTACTATTTGTTCCATTCAGCCATCACATAATTATCTATCTATTTCCGGTATGACCAGGTCAAGGCTCCCCAGGATCGCCACGGCATCGGCCAGCAGGTTCCCTTTCGCCAGCTCGGGAAATACCATCAGGTTGGAAAAAGAGGGTACGCGCCACTTCATCCGGTAGGGCGTGTCGCTTTCATCGCTTACGATATAGATGCCGAGCTCCCCGCGGGGCGTTTCCACCGTATGATAGACGTCCCCCTTCGGCGGTTTGAGTTTCTTCGGCGCCTTTTCCGTCATGATGGGGCCTTCGGGAAGTCTGGCCAAGGCCTGCTCGATGATCTTCACGGCGTTTTCCATCTCCTTTATACGCACGTGGTAGATATCGAGTGCATCGCCACGCGTTCCCACCGGAACATCAAAGTCCATTTCTCCGTAGGCGGCGCAGGGTTCCGTTTTTCTCATGTCCATCGCTATCCCGGTCCCCCTGAGCACCGGCCCGGAAACGGCCTGTTTTCTCGCCCTCTCCTTCTCAATGACGCCGATGCCTCTCGTCCGGTTGATAAAAATCACGTTACCGGTGACAAGCTTTTCATACAGGGAGAAGCGTCCCTTCATCCTCTCGACAAACGCCTTTGTTCCGGCGACAAAGGCGTCGTCCACATCGTTGTAGAGCCCGCCGAACCGGAAATAACAGTAGGTGAGCCGGGAGCCGGTGACCGGCTCGAGGATGTCGTTTATCTGCTCCCGGTCGTCGAAGACGAAAAGGAAGGGGGTGAGCGCCCCCAGATCGGCAAGGTAGGCGCCCAACCACATAAGATGGCTGGATAGCCTGTTGAGTTCCGTGGCAATGACGCGCACATAATTCGCACGGTCCGGCACGGCGATCCCGCACAGCCTTTCCACGGCGGTCACATATCCGAGGTTGAAGGCCATGGCGCCCAGGTAGTCCATCCGGCCCGTGTTGGCGAGAAACTGAAGATACCCTCTGTTTTCCGCCATCTTCTCATGCATGCGGTGGAGATAGCCGAGGACCGGGTCCGCCTCCTCGATATATTCGCCGTCCATCTTCAGCACGACCCGTAACACGCCGTGCGTACTCGGATGCTGAGGCCCGAGGTTGATAGAGAAGGTGTCCTCCCCCTCTCCCGGCCGGAATGAGCCGAGCGACCTTTTATCTTCATCGGAAATCGGGATCTGTCCCTTGCGCAGGGGGTAATAATCGATCCCCTCATGGAGAAAGAGGTAGGTCATATTGGGATGACCTTCGAAAGTAACGCCGAAAAACTCGCGGATCTCCCGCTCATACCAGCATGCGCAATCAAAGACGGTGGAAATCGTCGGGGCGACCGGTTTGGCGGGATCAATCTTCAGGGCGACCTTCACTTTGCAGAGGGACGCGTGGTTGCTGAAGATGTAAACCAGCTCAAGATATTCCCCATAGTCAACGCAGATCTCGGCGGCCAGATAGAAGCTCCGTTCGTCGAAGAAACGGGCGACCTGCAACAGCCCTCCTGAGGCGACCTCAAAGAAGAGATGGTAACCCCTCTCCCGATAGCTTGCCTCTCGGATCTCAATACCCTTAAGGGCGGCGCTCAGCTCTGCTTTAATTCTCTCTACCATCTGTTTTCCGGTCCGGGGAATCTTCTTTTCCCTGTTATTTTTTCCTCTAACTTCAAGAATCCTTCGAGAAGGCCTTCCGGTCTGGGGGGGCATCCGGGGACATACACATCCACCGGCACGAGGAGATCAACGCCTTCGATAACGTTGTATTGACCCTCGAAAACGAAAGGGCCGCCGGAGATGGCGCAGTTGCCCATCGCAATGACCCATTTGGGCGACGGCATCTGATCGTAGAGGGTGGTAAGAACGGGCGCCATCTTTTTTGTGACGGTGCCGGAGACAATCATGAGATCCGCCTGTCGGGGAGTGCCCCGGAAAAGACCCGCCCCGAACCGGTCGAGATCGAAGCGGGCCATGGCGGTAGACATCATCTCAATGGCGCAGCATGCCAAACCGAAGGTCATTGGCCAGAGGGAGTTGGCCCTGGCCAGATTAAGCACCTTTTCCACAACGGCAAATTTTACCGGTAGACCTTCCTTTTCCAGGTAAACACCCCTTTCCCCCAGGCATAGATGATTGCCAGGGCAAGGATTAGGACAAAACACAGCAATGTATAAAATTCGTACACCTTTTCACCTTTCGCATAGCTCAATGCGGCCGGGAAAAGGAAGAGTACATCCACATCAAAGGCGATGAAAATGAGGGCATAGATGTAATAGTGCATGCCGTACCTTATCCAGGCGCTCCCGTAAGGCTCGATGCCGCACTCATAGGTGTTGAGGGTTTTTTCTCCCCATGTCCGGGGAGCAAGAATATAGGCTATTATAATGGGAATTAGAGTAAACAGGATGGCGACAAAAAAGAAAAGCGCGACCGGGAAAAATTCTTCTAAATGATTCATAACGCAGCTATATCTTGCTATTCATCGAAAATAGCATGACACCCTGATGACCATGCTCGCGACGCGTTGAAAGGATAAACAGGTGCAGCCGTTCGCGGGACATCTATACTTGCGCCTGTACTGAAGTCAAGGGATCTTTTGCATAAATGTACGGAGCGACTAAAGACTCATGTCGATCCCTCAATCAGACTTCTCAGGCCTTCTTGCCGAATAATTTCGCCTTCAACGGGGCAATAACAGGCAGGTCAATCGGAAACCGGTCAGGGATGTGGGTGATTTTGTTCAGAAGGCGGTAGTCTCGTTGCCGCAGGCCTTGCCACTCTTTCACTAAAGTACCATCACGAGCAAGCGTACCCCCACCGCCCCCAGGGCAATCGCCAGCACGCGGATGATCCATCTTCCATGTATCTTGCTGGAAAGCCAGGCCCCCAGTTGCGCGCCAAGCAAGACGCCTACGGATAATAATATGGTGCGGTGAATGCCGTGCTTGAAAGCGCCGGTTGCAACATGGGTCAGTGTTCCTGTCAGCGCCATGTTGGCCAGGACAAAATGGGAAGTCGCGGTAGCAATGTGGACCGGAAAGTTCAACAGGTGCACCAGCACGGGCACGTGGATGATCCCCCCGCCTATGCCCAACAGGCTGGAAACGTAGCCTACCGCCAGGCTGACGGTTACCCCCAGAACCTGGTTATACGAGAAACGATGGACCGTGCCATCGGCCTCGGTTAGGGTGCACGCCCGGTGATTGGGCGGACAGGGCCGCTCTCCTTCCTTCCGGCCTTTGGGCTCAATGACCAGAAAGATGGATACGGCAATCAGCAAGAGGCCGAAGATACTATCAAAGAGACGTCGGGGAACATAGGCCGTAGTGAGGGCTCCCAGGATAGACCCAGGTATCGTCGCTGCCGAGAAGATCAGGCCGGAGCGATACTCTATCCGTTTCATGCGGGCATAGGCGATGGAGCCGGAAAGGGCATTGAAGAAGACAACGGCTAACGAAATGCTGGTGATGGCCTCCGGCATCTCCATGGGATAGAGCAAAAGCAAGATGGGCGCGAGCAGAAAACCGCCCCCGGCGCCGATCACTGTGCCACAGGCGCCGACGACAAAGCCCAGGGGAATCAGCCATAGATATTCTAAAGGCAAGTGTGACGACCTCGTAAAAAGTCAATTTTGCGGAAGAAAAGGTTTCCTGCACCCCCTTTGCGGGTGGTGATCGGACCTACTACAGAAGGGAAATACCTGTCAATTTTTTTGTGGGGAAATATCTCGCTTTACAATCGCCGTCCCTTTTGTTAATTTAGCCGATAATCCTTGGAAACAAGGCCGGAAAGGCCGGGGAGAAACGACGTCACCCGGACAGGAAACATCGACGGTCAGAAGCCTCATGAACAAACACGCCGCCCTCAGAATCACGATCCTGCTTATGCTGATCATCGCAGGCATTTTTATTTTCTTCCATTACGACCTCTACATCTTCTTCATCAGCCGGAAAAGGTTGATTCACTTCGTGACCTCTTTCGGCCCCCTCTCCGTTCTGATCTTTATCGGCCTCCAGATCCTCCAGGTCATCGTGGCGCCGATCCCGGGCGAGGTCAACGGCTTCATCGGCGGGTACCTCTACGGTCCCGTCCTGGGAACCCTCTATTCCACGATCGGCCTATCAATCGGCTCGTGGCTCGCCTTCGTCCTCGCCCGCTGGCTCGGCCTGCCCTTTGTGGAGAAGATCATCAACCCCCAGATCATCCAGAAGTACGATCACTTCATTGAGCACCGGGGAACCCTTATCACCTTCATTCTCTTTTTGATCCCCGGTTTTCCCAAGGACGCCCTTTCCTATATCATCGGACTCAGCCACATGAAGACCTCGATCTTTCTCCTTGTCTGCACCTCCGGACGGCTCCTGGGCACCACCATGCTCTCCATCAGCGGAAACTACGCCCGCAATGACCAGAATGTCGCCATGTTGACCATTCTCGGGATCTGCGCCCTGCTTGTGCTTCTGGCATATTACTACCACGAGGAGATCCTCAACCTGGTGAGGAAAAAAAGGGCGCCCTGAAAGGAGAAAGGAGGTAGACAGCCTTGGAATCGATCTTCAATGACTTCATTATCATTTTTGTTCTGATCCTGGCGAACGGATTTTTCGCCGCCTCCGAACTGGCCGTCATTTCGGCGCGAAAAAGCCGGATTGCCAGCCTGGCTGCAGCCGGCAATCCGCAGGCCAAGCTCGTCGAACAGATCCAGAAGGACCCCCACCGCTTTCTCGCCACCGTCCAGATCGGGGTCACGGTCATCGGTTCACTCGCCTCGGCAATCGGCGGCGCTGCGGCAATCCAGTACCTCAAGCCTTTGCTGAGGGCCACCCCCTTCCCGATTGTCCAGCATGCGGCGGAGCCCCTCTCCATCGCTATCGTCGTGGTCGGGATATCGTACTTCTTCCTTGTCCTCGGCGAACTGGCCCCAAAGACCATCGGCCTGCAGTATGCGGACCGGATAGCCATGGGTGTCGCCCGGCCGATCCATTTTTTGTCGATCGTCGCGGTGGTCGCGGAGGACA
>Ga0209212_1006699_pt1 | contig 13057 bp, 10 predicted proteins | sample RifGroC2_FD_183996 | JGI IMG/M metagenome (GOLD analysis project Ga0209212, IMG submission 183996) | Groundwater microbial communities from Rifle, Colorado, USA - Groundwater C2 (SPAdes) (version 2) | ecosystem: Environmental > Aquatic > Deep subsurface > Groundwater | place: Rifle, Colorado...
ATAAAGATAATAGAGAACGCGTTCAGGACTATCTTCTGGTTTTCGATTATACCCGGATTGATAGCTGTATTTCTTATCATATTCTTTGTCCGGGAGAAAATAATAAAATCTCAATCTGATAACCCAACCTCGATTTTTCAACACAGCCTAAGATCTGCTGATTTCAGGAAGTTTCTATTAATCGTGGGAATATTTTCACTTGGTAATTCCAGTATGGCCTTTATTATATTGAAAGTACAGGATGTTGGAGCAACAACGCTCAATATAACATTCCTATATCTGTTGTTTAATGCTGTATATTCTTTCTCTTCTATGCCGGCAGGAATAGCGGCTGACTACTTTGGTAAAAAAAGGATGATCCTTATTAGTTATATTCTGTTTGGTCTTATCTACTTTGGATTTGCCTATTCAAAGACACAGACTCACGTCTGGACCTTACTATTATTATATGGTGTATTTATGGGGATCAGCGAGGGGATTCAGAGGGCATTTGTAGCAACACTCCTCTCAAACAATTATTTAGGAACTGGTTACGGTGTTTACCACACCATGATCGGACTAATAGCACTTCCCTCAAGTCTTATAGCCGGGTTTTTGTGGGACATAAAAGGACCACAGGCAACTTTTCTCTTTGGCACTATTACAGCAGCAATAGCCTCAACCCTTTTTCTGATATTTTTCTGGAGGCCAAAGAGGATATAGGTTGTTAATTATCCAAATTCTTATTATCCAAATTCTGTGGTTGCCTTTTTAACAAGCTGTAGAATATAATAAAAAACAATGAATTCATACACCTCTGTCAGAAGAATACTTATTTATACCCTCTTCTTAAATCTTTCTGTTGCTGCATCAAAATTGGTTTACGGGTACATTTCAAGTTCCCTGAGTATGATAGCTGATGGTTATCATTCGCTATTCGATGGCACGTCAAATATTATTGGGCTTGTAGGCATATGGCTTGCCTATCACCCGCCGGATAAGAACCATCCCTACGGCCATAAGAAGTACGAAACCTTTGCCTCCCTCGGTATCTCAATTCTGCTTTTCCTTGCCTGTTATCAGATCTTGCGGGATGCCTATCTAAGATTTAAGTTCCCAGCTATACCAGAGGTTACAATCTTTAGCTTTTTGATAATGGTCGTAACTATAGGAATAAATGGATTTGTTATGATATGGGAGCGGAAAAGTGGAAGAGAGTTAAAAAGCGAGATCCTTGTCTCTGATTCTTTACACACGCGAAGTGATATCTTTGCCTCTATCTCAGTATTAATCAGTCTCGTTGCAGTACATTTCGGATTTCCAATAATAGATCCAATTGCTGCTTTTGTAATAGCGATTCTAATAGGCAAAACCGGCTATACAATACTGTTTGAGGCTGCAAAGGTCTTGAGTGATTATTCACGGATAAGCCCGGTGCTCATAAGAGGTGTTGTACTTGCAGTTAATGGTGTACAGGAATGTCATGACATCAGGACAAGGGGGACACCCTCTGATGTCTTTGTTGATCTAAGGCTGCATGTGCCTCCTGATATGAATATTGAAGAGGCGCATCAGTTGGCCCATAAGGTAGAGGAGCGCATAAAAACGGAGTTTTCTGAGGTTTCAGAGGTTGTTGTTCACATTGAACCGGAAGAAAAGGTATTACAAAATCAGACTTAGGAGGGTGATCCAATGGCAAAAAAACCAGTTATAGGTATTACAATGGGGGACCCGTCAGGTATAGGACCTGAGATAATTATCAAGGCACTCCTTGGGTATGACATCTACAAAATATGTCATCCTGCAGTAATCGGTGATGCAGCAGTAATGAAGAATGCCCTGAAACTATGTAACCTTTCAGGAGAGATAAAGAAGATTAAAGATATCAGCGATCTTTCACAGGATAAAGGGAAGATTGAAGTACTTGATCTCAATAATGTAAATATGACCAGCCTTAAACCCGGGGTGCCCAATAAGACATGTGGTACTGCAGCAGCGGAGTATATAAAAATGGCAGGAGGTCTTGCATTATCAAAAAAGATTGATGCAATAACAACTGCACCTATAAATAAAGAGATTGTAAATGCAGCAGGTTTCCCATATCCTGGTCATACAGAGATGTTTGCTGAAATATCAGGTACAAAAGATTTTGGCCTGATGATGGTGGGAGGAGGACTTCGTGTCATTCTTGTTACAACACATATGGCATTAAAGGAGGTTCCAAGGCATATAAAGAGGAGCAGTGTATTAAGGACCATTCGCCTTGCACACAAGGCAATGGGTTATTTTGACAACCATGCGCCGAGGGTCGCAGTAGCTGCCCTGAATCCGCATGCCGGAGAGGGGAAATTATTTGGTAAAGAAGAGTGGGATGAGATTATGCCGGCTATCCTTGATGCGAGGGGGGAGGGGATGAATGTCAGTGATCCGCTCCCTGCAGATACACTATTCTATAAAGCCAAAGAGGGTTACTATGATATTCTTGTGGCCATGTACCACGACCAGGGTTTAATACCTATAAAACTGCTTGCCTTTGGGAATGCAGTAAATGTTACTATAGGGCTGCCATTCATACGCACTTCTGTAGACCACGGAACAGCGTATGATATAGCAGGTAAAAATTGTGCAGACCCGAGGAGCCTGATAGAGGCGCTAAAACTCGCTGTAGAAATGGTGGGGTGTACGCATGCATGAAAAATCTGAAAGGGCTCAAAGACCAAAAAAATCCCTTGGGCAGCATTTTTTGAAAGATAAGAATATAGCCTCAATGATAATTGAGACTGCAGAGATTAAAAAAGATGATGTTATAGTTGAAATTGGACCGGGTAAGGGTATCCTGACATTCCTTATGGCTGAACTTGCAGGTGAGGTTATAGCCATAGAGATTGATCAGGGACTTGTTGAAGAGCTCAGGGAACACACTTCCTCATATCCGAATCTAACCATTGTTGAAGCGGATGCCTTAAGGTTTCCTTTCGAGAGGATAGGAACAAAATTCAAGGTTGTTGCAAACCTTCCATATTACATTTCCACGCCGATACTGTTTCGCCTTATGGAGTTGAGTAAGCAGCTTGTCAGTATGACAATAATGCTGCAGAAAGAGGTGGCAGCCAGGATTGTTGCATCTCCAAACAGTAAGGACTATGGTATCTTATCAATAGCTGTTCAATTCTATGCGATCCCGACTATTGCCTTTGATATACCACCGGCGGCCTTTTATCCGGCGCCTGAGGTTGACTCTACGGTGCTTAAAATCATTCCACGCGAAAGACCTGCAGTAAGCGTAAGAAATGAGAACCTCTTCTGGGCCATTATTAAATCTGCCTTTTCCCACCGAAGAAAGACTTTGTTAAACTCTCTTTCTATGACGGGCATTAAAAAAGATGTTCTCGAGCGTATTCTCGGTAAAGCAGAGATAGATCCCTCTGTACGTCCTGAAAATGTCAGCATGGAAGAATGGGGGAGGATAGTGGATCAGATAATGGAACACATTGAGGATTCCAAGAAGATTACCAAAGGGCTAAAATTCTGGGATTGACATAGAGTTATAGCCAATCTGGGAATAACAAACTAATACCGCAAAGCATATTTTGCTCGTCATACAGTTGACAAGTAAATGGGGTTTTGCTACCATTTTGACGGTATAATAATTAATTTATGATATAACTAAAGAATTATGGGCAAATTGTTCTATGCGGATCGCCATCGTTGAAGATGACCCCATGCAGCTTGAGAACCTGCGGATTCTCCTGAATGGTGAAGATACCATGCAAGTGGTCGGTGCCTATAATTCAGGAGAGAAGGCGCTGGAGGAGATATGCGAGGTTTCACCTGACGTGTTGCTGGTAGACATTGGTCTGCCAGGTATGTCAGGGGTGGAGCTAATTGATAGGGTTACTTTGGAGATGCCTGATGTTGAGGTTATGGTCTTTACTGGCCATGCAGAGAGGGAAATCATATTTGCTGCGATTAAGGCAGGTGCCTCAGGATATATCCTTAAGGGAGTACCACCAAGGGAAATCATTGAGGCCATCCAAGAATTATATAATGGGGGCGCTCCTATGAGTCCATGCATAGCAAGGGCAGTTATCAATGAGTTTCATAATACGGCAAATATAGACCCTTTTATTCTCTCCGCAAGGGAAAGGGAAATTCTAAAGAGCATTGAGATGGGATTAACCTATAAAGAGATAGGAAAATCTCTGAATTTAAGTTTCCACACCATCCATACCCATATAAAGAACATCTATGAAAAGCTTAAGTCAAAAACAAGACATGAAGCACTACTAAAGGCAAGGAGAAAGGGTATTATCTAACAGTTTAATAGCCGCTAATCTTGGCCTGTCAGCCAAAATAAAACATGTTTAATATGTAACAATAGATAAAAATACCCCGATTTTACCCATATAAGGGTATGTATGGGGTATTTACAACAGCAGAATATATTGTTATCTTTAATCGCATAAAAAAGGATAAACGTAACCTAATAACAAAGCCTAATAACAAAGGAGGATAAAATCTTCAGATACCACTAATTAACATTACACCTTCTATCAAGGCAAACTTCTCGCGAGGGAAGGGCGCAAAGCTGCGGAGCTTAGAGTTTAATGGCGAGGTTGGTCCAAACCAGCCGAACCAATCAATATAATATAACGATATAAGCAAGCCGGGCTACCGAGGTGACAGTAAGATAAGTATTAATTACTGATACATCGGAAGTTCGGCTTTTTTATTTGCGGGTTTTTTAATGAGTTTTCATATATAGGAACAATCTTTTTCTTACGGAGGAACGGTCATGAGACACAGGAGATTCAGTAAGACGATGAGGGGGTTGGCGCTGGTGATCTTTTTAACAGGTTTCACTTTAACAGGGATAGTCCCATGGCCGGCATGGGATACGGCCCATGCCGCGGTCACGGCCTATTCAGTCAGGGGGGCATTCCTGACCGATCTCGGCGGGGCGCATACAGGGGAGGTCACCTTTGATGACCTCGCCCCGTGGACGGATGTCGAGGGACAGACGGTTGATGGGATCTATTTCAAGACCCCCTGGCTCGGCTGCGACCCCTACGGCGGGAGTACTTACCGGTGCGGTACGCAGACATCGGCCCCGCTGACGGTAATTACAGGGATAACGGGGATGCCTGCAACAACCGGGGCAAACCTCCTCTCCCCGGGCGGGACAGATATCGCCGCGTGCAGCGACCCTTCGCTCGATAATGACGACCTGGTGCTCCACTTCATGGAACCTGTCAGCGCGGTCGGGCTTGATGTGATCCTTCAGATAGACGGCGGGTCAAATCTTGGGGTCAGGGTACTCGGTTCATCCGGCAACATCCTCTATGACGAGCCGGATGTCCAGATCGTCATGCCCATTACCCCCTATACCGGTGTCCGGTTTATCGGCTTCATCTCGGATACTGAGGATATCGCGAGGGTCGAGATAGACGAGTATGACGAGGAGTGCACAGGCTACGATGCCCATGTGGGCTATGACAGCATTGTGTATGCGGATCCCTTGAATGAGGAGGGGTTCACCTTTAGCCCAAACATAATCCTCCCGGGCACGGGTTCAACCCCGAATTCTGTGGCAATCGGGGATGTAGATAGAGACGGGATCGGAGACATGGCCGTGGCCCTCCCCGGGATTAACCGGGTGGCCCTCTATGCGGGGATCGGCGACCACCCGGGCGGCGCCATGCCGGTACCGGTCCTGCTGGATACCGGCGCGGGCTCAGCCCCGTCTGCCGTGACATTCGGCGACCTGAACGGCGACGGGAGGCTCGACCTGGCCGTGGCGGCCCCGGGGGTTAATAGGGTCTTCCTCTATGCGGGGGTCGGCGACCACCCGGGCACCAATCCGGTCTCCCTCTATGCGGGGGGCATAGGCGACCCGGGCAGCATGCCGGTCTCCGTGGCGATCGGCGACCTGAACGGCGACATGAGGCCAGACCTTGCAACGGCCAATTTCGATAGCGACTCGGTCACCCTCTACCGGAACAGCACAGAATTCTGCGATGGCGCAGACGATGATTCAGACGGCCAGACCGATGAGAACTTTCCTTCAGGGGACACCTCCTGCGGCGCTGATGTCGAGGTGACCCGGCCGACCTCCTTTGGCGACGTGGCAGTGAAATACCCGGGGGTGAACTACCCGGGCGACACCACTGTCACCACCGGCAACACAGGGGATGCCCCGCCTTCCGGCCACAGCATGGGAAGGACCCCTGTATGGTATGATATCGCAACAACGGCAAACTTTACCGGTGCGGCCACGGTCTGCCTTGATTATGATGAGGCTAATTACAGCTCGGAGCTACGACTCAGACTCTTCCACTATAATGGAAGCGGATGGAACAATATCACTACCAGTCAGGATACCACGGCCAATATCATCTGCGGTAATACCACCAGTTTTTCTCCGTTCATTATTGCCGAGGAGTTATCTACCGCCGTCACCCTGCAGAACATATCTGCCCTGCCTGATGGGAATCAGGTAATCATCAACTGGTCTACCTCATTCGAGATAGACAACGAGGGGTTTGTGATCCTGCGCAGTGAATCACCCAATGGCCCCTTTATACCCATCACACAGGGAATGATCCCTGCCATGGGCGGAGCTGGAAAGGCGACATATACATTTACAGATGCCAATGTGGAGTCAGGTAAGACTTACTACTACCGGCTCCATGACATAGACACCCGGGGCAAGGTTACAGCCCACCAGGTCATCCCGGCTACAGATGCGGTGGCAAAGGCAGGTGAGAACACGCAAGGGACTGCAGGCAAAGAAGACAAGGCATCGAGCGCTTCACAACAGACAAAGGTTGCAAGCGATAAGGATATTATAGAGGGTAAATCCAGGCAGCCTGGACAGCCCGCTGCATGGATGTCCGTGGTAATGGAGGAGTCTGAGAATATGCCTTCCGGTAACACGGGACTACCCCCCACCCTGACCATCCCTCGACCCGTTGCAACTGCCTTCGGCGCATCGGGTAATCCGGGGGTAGGGAATAAAGAGGAGTTGGCTCCTGCTGCAACGGCTGCAACGACTGGGGTCGTTGCACTCCAGAATAATCCTGCAATAACTGGAGGTAATGCACTTCAGCCACAAGGACCGTCGTCCTTCTCGGTCAGTATAGAGGATGAGAAGGGGAATATTATTGTGGTCAGTAAAATCGGGAATACGGCAGGCACAGATGCTCAGATCAGCGGACAGTCTGACAGACCTGAAGGTCTTTCCCTGCAGGTAAAGGAGGACTCAGGCAGGATCGTCCTTACCTGGGAGGGGAGAAGGGGTGTAAAGGGATTTATACTCCAACGTTCAGAAAAAGGGAAGGATAGCTATGCCCCTGTTTCCAGCTTGATTCCCTATTTTGGACAGGATGATAAGGATGTCTTACTTTATCGTTTCAGTGATATGAATGCAAAGCCAGGGGTTAAATATGACTATCGTCTGGAGAGAGTTGAGGCTGACCCAAAGGGAGGTTTAAAGATAGGGAAATTGGTTGATTGACCGTAATTGAAGAGGAAGGTATTGAACTTGTTTATTCCCTGTAGCTTGCTACAGGGAGAAGGTTGTAGTATTTTATTGAAGATTACAGAGTGGTATCTGCCCGCCGCGAATAATTCATTGACTGCATACTTAATATTAAGTATAATTAATAATTATGAAAATAAAGTCAAATAAGACGGAGGTAAGGACGCAGATCTATTTAACTATGGATGAGTATGAATATTTATCCAGGCAATCAGAAAAGAGACAGTCCAGCATTGCTGAAGTAGTAAGGCAGCTTATAGAAGAAAAGATGCCTAAAGAAAAAGACTATGAAGACAACCCCCTCTTTGCAATAGGGAAAAAGGGCCTGTCTATGGGTAGGAAAGATGGTTCAGTGAAACATGATGACTATCTATACAGAGGTCGGAAGAAATGAAAGACAGGAATGTATTCATTGATACAAGTGCCTTTATAGCAATGCGGGTATCTGATGATATTAATTATAACAATGCACAGGGATTCTTGAAAACAGTAAAAGACCATAGGTTAAGGCTGCATACTACAAATTTTATCCTTGATGAAGTTTACACTTATTTCTGCAGATCGCATGATGTCGCAGTTGAAATGGCGGAACTTATCATGAATAACCCACTGATTATTTTCCACAGAGTCGGTGCCGGGGATGAAAAGGCGGCATGGGATATTCTGAAGGCTTATAATGACAAGGGGTTCTCTTATACCGATGCCACATCTTTTGCCATAATGAAGAGACTAAGATTAAAGGCCGCATTTGCTGTTGACGAACATTTCAAACAGTATGGCAAGTTTACCATCTTTCCCTGAAAGCCAGTAAAAAATGATTGTTCAGTTATATCAGCAAGCTATGTTGAACTATGACATGACCCTGTCATCCACTACCTCAGATTGAATTTGTCTGAGGAAAGTGTTAGATTAATATGCACATATGGATGATTCCCTCCTGATTATACCCCTCGGTGGTGCCGGCGAAATCGGTCTCAATATGACCGTCTTTCAATGAGGGATATTCTCTCTCAGAGCGGGAGGTCAGCAGGGCCTTTGAGGAGATATTTTCAACTTCAAGAAAGAGGATTATTATAGCGACCTTTGCCTCGAACAAACACAGGCTACAACAGGTTATAGATGTTGCTTCTAAATATGACAGGAAGGTTGTATTAAACGGAAAGAGTATAATTAATAACTCAAGAATCGCTGTGGAACTGGGATACCTGAGATATCCTCCAACTGTAATGGCAGCAATGGATGACCTGTATACATTGCCTGATGATAAGATTGTAATAATTCACTACATCGCATATCGGCTACTTGTTGAACTTCCCCTATCGCCCGCGCCAAACAGGAAAAACCCTTGTCGCTTTTTTCCTAAAAAAGATAGAAGATTTTTTTGGGTTTTTGGGGGTCTTTCAAGGGTCGTCAGCGTATGTTCTTCATACTTCGTCTGTGATCATGTATTGGCAGTACCCTCTAACGGGTTATTATCCATCTGTAATTTTGCCTGAAAATTATGTTGCGTGCCTTCACTCGTCCTTATGGTCTATTTATGGATTTGCGTCAGTCTATGGAACGCGACTTTTCCAGTACCCAGGGTCACGATGCAGGTGCATCACGGCAATGATCGCGTACTGATCCGGCATTATTCGAAAGACGACACCGAAAGGAAATTTCATCGTGAGACAGCGACGAACGCCATCTTCGATTTCGTGGTATAGGAGTGGATTGACTTGGATTCTGTTGAGAGCGTCCTGAACGGACGCAAGGAAGCGTTTCCCGAGATCCTTCTGTTGGGTCTCGTAAAACTTTGCCGCCGACATCATCTCTGCCTCGGCTTCAGGATGGAAACGAACCGGCTTCATCCGAGAGCCGAATAGCCTCGGGAGAAAACATCCTCGGCGTCACGTAACTCCACCGTCCCTTCGTCGATCGCGCGACAGCGCTTTCGCACTTCTTCCCGCCAGGCGGAAGACAGAGTAACTTCCAGTTCTGAGTCGAGGCTTTCGATGAGTTTTTCGGCTACGAAAGCACGTGCTTGCGGCGAAAGAGAAAGGACTTCTGCTATTATCGTTTCTATGGTTGTTTTCATAGGAGTATTATATACTGGTACTAAGTAGACGTCAATATGTTGTGGTAATTTTTTTATGGTAATTTTTAATAAGCTAATCACATGAGCAGTGAGTCCATACGATATTTGTGTGAAGAACTTAATTGAAGCTCCCTGCAGCAAGCTGCAGGGATTGCGCTCGCTATGCATTTTCAACAGAAACAATATTTCCTGGTACAAATTTGCGGCTGGTTTACGAATTGGTATCATAACAAATTCCACGAGGTCAGGAGGTCTCAGATTGAATTTGTCTGAGGAAAGTGTTAGATTAATATGCACATATGGATGATTCCCTCCTGATTATACCCCTCGGTGGTGCCGGCGAAATCGGTCTCAATATGACCGTTTATCAATCCGGTGATGATATTATCGTTGTTGATGCCGGTTTAATGTTCCCGGAAGAAGAGATGCTCGGTGTTGATGTTGTTATACCGGATATTACATATCTTACAGAGAACCGGGAAAAGGTACTGGGCATATTTATCACACACGGACATGAGGACCATATTGGCGCCCTGCCTTACCTGCTGAAAGAGATAAACATACCTGTTTATGGTACTCCGCTTACCCTCGGATTAATCTCAGAAAAGCTCAAAGAGCATGAGATATATGATAAAAGTATACTTATACCTGTAAGACCGAGGGATGTTATTAATATCGGGACATTTTCTGTTGAATGCATCAGGATAACGCATAGTATTGTGGATGGAATTGCACTCGGCATAACTGCTCCTGCGGGCCGTATTATTCATACAGGGGATTTCAAGATTGATCAGACACCGGTAGACGGAGAGTTGATGGACCTCCATAGGTTTGGTGATTACGGAGATATGGGAACACTTGTACTGTTGTCTGATAGTACAAACGTTGAGAAGGAGGGATATTCTCTTTCCGAACGGGAGGTCGGCAGGGCCTTTGAGGAGATATTTTTAACTTCAAAAAAGAGGATTATTATAGCGACCTTTGCCTCGAACATACACAGGATACAACAGGTCATAGATGTTGCTTCTAAATTTGAGAGAAAGGTTGTTTTAAACGGAAAGAGTATAATTAATAACTCAAGAATCGCTGTGGAACTGGGATACCTGAGATATCCTCCAACTGTAATGGCAACAATGGATGACCTGTATACATTGCCTGATGATAAGATTGTAATAGTAACCACAGGCAGTCAGGGAGAGCCAATGTCATCTCTATCACGGATGGCAATGGATGATCACAAGCAGATAAAGGTCAAAGAGGGTGACACAGTTATCCTATCTTCGAGGTTCATTCCGGGTAATGAACGTGCTATCGGGAGGGTGATTAACCACTTGTTTCGCAGGGGTGCAAATGTATTCTATGAGCAGGTATCTGATATACATGTGTCAGGACATGCCTGCCGCGAAGAACAGAAGATGATGATCAACCTTGTAAGACCAAAATACTTTATCCCTATACATGGGGAGTACAGGCATCTTGTATATCATGCACGATTAGCAGAAGGCCTTAATATCCCAAAGGAGAATATCTTTATTCTTGAAAATGGCGATGTTGCCAAATTTACAAATGAAGGCGGGGTCAAAGAGAAGAAGGTAGCTTCAGGAAGGGTCTTTGTAGATGGAAAGAGCATAGGGGATGTGGGCAGTATAGTCTTAAGGGACCGCCAGCATCTTGGAATGGATGGTGTGATTATAGTGTTATTAGGATTAGAAAAGAGCACCTCAAAGATAATAGTGGGACCGGAGATTATATCCCGCGGATTTATCTATGAAGAAGAGGCAAAGGATATAATGGAGGAATTAAAGAAGATTGTCCTCACTGTGCTTGAGGAGATGGACCAGGAGGTCAAGCAGGAATGGATATTAGTCAAAGAGCGGGTAACCGGCTCTCTTAAGAGATACATTAAAAAGAGGATGGAGAGGAGGCCCATGATCATACCTGTAATCATTGAGGTATAATATTCAATTATGAATAAAAGAAAGAAAGAAGTAAAGAAGGGTTGGACCGGAGAGATCAGAGGGCTTGTCTATATAGCCATATCTCTAATTCTATTTGCAAGTCTTATAACATACAGCCCTGATGATCCTTCTCTTAACTCTGTATCAACTAAACCGGTTATAAATAACGTAGTGGGACTTCTTGGTTCGTATCTGTCTGATATCCTTTTCTCATTGTTTGGCAGTGCTGCGTATCTCTTTTCAATTGTTTTATTATTTACAGGCTGGAAGAGGTTGAAAGGTGAGGAAAACCCCCTGAATCCAATCAGGATTATTGGCTTCATCTTGCTCTTTTTAGCCATCCCAACCTTTTTACAAATACACTTTGAACGCATATTTGTATCCATAAACGGGGGCATACCTGCCGGCGGCCTCTTAGGGAATATATTATCTTCCGCATTATTTGGATGTTGTGCGGTATTTGGTACGCATGTAATAACCTTTACATTAGTTTTAATCTCCATTGTCCTTGCTACAGGGGTTGCCCCTCACCGCATGGCCAATTCCATTTGGGATGGGCTCAACAAGATATTTTCATTTATAAAGGGAGTAATATTATGGAAGAGAAATAAAAAAGAATATGTCATGGAAGCATATAATGATGAAGATGAAGATATAGCTTCTGAACAACTGATTGAGGCAAATCCTTTATCAATACCTTCTATTGTTGATCAACCAAGGATTGTAGAAAAGATATCTTCTGAAAAGATCCCGCCGCATCAGGAGCACTTTGAGTTTATGGATATTACTCCTGATGGGACGTATAAGCTTCCTCCACTGGCTATATTAAGTGACCCTCCCCCGGCCACAAGTAATGTAAATAAAGAAGACCTTTTGATGAACTCCAATATACTTGAAAAGAAACTACTCGACTTTGGTATTGATGGTCAGATAGTGCAGGTCCATCCAGGGCCTGTAATAACTATGTATGAGTTTGAACCGGCCCCTGGTGTTAAATTATCGAAGATAGTAAATCTTTCAGATGATCTCGCATTAGCCATGAAATCCGGGAGTGTACGGATAGTGGCTCCAATACCCGGTAGATCTACAGTGGGGTTAGAAGTGCCGAATAATGAGAGGGAAGATGTATATTTAAAAGAGATTATATCATCAGAGGCTTTCAGATCCGCTAAGTCGAAGCTCACCCTCGCACTCGGCAGGGATATCTCAGGAAATCCAGTGGTTGCTGATCTGACGAAGATGCCTCACCTGTTAGTAGCAGGCGCTACCGGTTCCGGTAAGAGTGTAGCACTTAACAGCATGATCTCAAGTTTACTCTTTAATGCCGCACCTTCCGACCTCAAGATGGTTATGATAGATCCAAAGATCTTGGAACTATCGACTTATGAGGGTGCCCCGCACCTTCTGACACCTGTCATAACACAGCCTAAAGAGGCATCATGGGTTTTGCAGAAACTTGTGGAAGAGATGCAGAAGAGATACCGTATACTGGCTGAAAAGGGG
>Ga0209212_1006700_pt1 | contig 13056 bp, 11 predicted proteins | sample RifGroC2_FD_183996 | JGI IMG/M metagenome (GOLD analysis project Ga0209212, IMG submission 183996) | Groundwater microbial communities from Rifle, Colorado, USA - Groundwater C2 (SPAdes) (version 2) | ecosystem: Environmental > Aquatic > Deep subsurface > Groundwater | place: Rifle, Colorado...
TTCTGGGCGCTCGCCGGCGTGATCCTGAACCGCCTCAACGTGTCGCTCATCATGTTCAACTGGAATCTTCCCGGCCACTTCCACCAGATCGTTCCCCCGATGCGGGAGGCGGGGATCGTCCTCGCCGTCGCCACGATCCATATCCTCCTGTTCCGCTGGATCGTGAACCGGAGGCCGGTCCTGCGGGAGGATCCGGACTACCCGGACCACGGATGAGCGGGGGAGAGACGCCGGGATCGGATTCCCGGATCCTTCACGAAAAGGAGGAACGAAGGCCGAACCGAAGAATTCCGGAGTGATCGCCCGACGACGGTCGGAGAAAGGCCGGTATGGCGCGCGGGACACACACAGCCTGGATTCTGGCTCTTCTTGCACTGACCCTGGCGGGCCCGGCCGTCCATGCCCGGGAGGCGCTCCTTTCCGAGGAGTCGAGGGGCTGCCTCCAGTGCCACGGGAAGAAGGGGATCGTCAAGCGGTTCCTCGGGGGCGAGACGCTCGAGGCCTACGTCAACCCCGAGAAATTCCGGGCCTCGGCGCACAACATCCTCGCCTGCACGGAATGCCACTCCGGGTTTTCCCCGAAGGAGCATCCCTCCGGCCGGTACCGGAGCCGGGAGCAGTTCCGGTCGAGGCAGGGCGCCCTGTGCCGACGCTGCCACACGTCGGAGAAGATCCGCGCGAAATCGATCCACGACGCCCTGCTGACGAAGGAGAAGCCGGGGGAATTCCTCGTCTGCACCAACTGCCACGACGCCCATGCGGTGGTCCCCTCGGCCGGAGGGAAGATCTCCTCCGGGGAGACGGAATACTGCATGGGCTGCCACCGGTTCGAGGTCTGGATGACCTGCAGGAACGGGGAAAGGATCTCCCTCAAGGTCGATCTGCCCTCTCTGGAGGCCTCCGCGCACGGGAAGATCCGGTGCTCGGATTGCCACTACGGCTACTCCTCGGAGGAGCATCCGGTAAAGCGTTTCCCGAGCCGCAGGGACTACATGATCGCCTCGGCGGAGAGCTGCCGGAGGTGCCATTTCGACAACTACACCCGGTCGCTGGACAGCGTGCATTTCTCCATCCTGAGCCAGGGGAACCTCAAGGCCCCGGTCTGCACCGACTGCCACGGGTCGCACCAGATCGCCCACGTCTCCCAGGGGGCGCGGGGGAGGCTGGCCACCACCCATCGCTGCCAGCGGTGCCATCCCGGGATCTACGAGATCTACGCGAAGAGCATCCACGGGAGCGCCCTGATCAACGACCAGAACCAGGACGTCCCGATCTGCATCGACTGCCACACCGCGCACGATATCGAGAACCCCCTCACGATGGAATACCACGAGAAGGTCCCCCAGATGTGCGGGAACTGCCACGCGAACGCGGCGATCATGGAAAAATACGGGCTGTCGACCGACGTGGTGAAGACCTACCTCTCCGACTTCCACGGGGTCACCCTGGGGTTCTACCGGAAGCAGCGGGAGGAGCTGTACAAGCCGGCGAGGCTGATCGCGGTGTGCAACGACTGCCACGGGACCCACAACATCGCGAGCATGATCAGCTCGGACCCCGCGGTCGTGAAGCAGAACCTGGTCAAGCAGTGCCGGAAGTGCCACGAGGACGCGTCGGAGAACTTCCCGAACGCCTGGCTGTTCCACTACAAGCCGACCTTCGCCCGCTTCCCCGTCATCTTCCTGGTGGACGCCGCCTACAGGATCCTTCTCCCGATCATGTGGTTGGGGCTGGCCCTGCAGGTGCTCCTCCACATCTGGCGGTACGCGGTGAACCGGTAGCTCCGGCCACGGAGGAAGGGATCGAGCGATGAAAGGAAAGAAAGGCCGGAGGGAGGAACGGATCCGGAGGTTCAGCGCCTACCGCGTCGCCGAGCACTGGGGAATCATCCTGACCACGATGATCCTCTTCGCGACGGGGCTGTGCCAGCGGTTCTGGCACCTGGACCTCTCCCAAGGGTTCATCCTGAAGATGGGGGGGGTCGACAACGTCCGCCTGCTCCACCGGTACGCGGGGCTCGTCTTCTCCCTGGAGATTTTCCTCAACGTCACCGTCGGCGTGGCGGGGGTGGTGCTCGGGAAGTGGCAGCCCACGATGTTCATCACCCGGAAGGATTTCGAGGACGCGATCCACAACATCCGGTACTACTTCGGCTTCGAGGAGCGCCCCGCCCGCTGTGACCGGTACGACTACATGGAGAAGTTCGAGTACTGGACCATCCTGTTCGGGGGGTTCCTGATGATCGTCACCGGAGTGATCCTCTGGTTCCCGACGCTCGTGGCCCGGTTCCTTCCCGGAGAGGTCATTCCCACGGCGAAGGCGCTCCATTCGAACGAGGCGATGCTGATCTTCCTGATCAATGCGGTGTGGCACATCTACAACTGCATCTTCAGCCCCGAGGCATTCCCCCTCGACACCTGCATCTTCACGGGGACCCTGTCGCGGGAGAGGATGCTGCGGGAGCACCCCCTCGAGCTCGCACGGATCGAGGGGGTCTCTCCGGAGGCGCTGGAGGAGGGAGCCATTCCGGGAAGCGAGGAGTGGAAGCCGGAGAATCCTCCGGGGGGATGACCCCGGCCACACACGCCGATGCAGAAGCGGATCGTCTTTCTCATCATCCTGAACATGCTGATCATCCTGGTCAGCCTCGGGATCATCAGCCACCTGAGCGTCGAGGCCAGCATCCAGCGGTCTCTCGAGAACCGCCTCGCCCTGGCCGACATCATCGGCCAGTACATCGACCATGTCCTCGAGAGCAACCTGAAGCGGCTCTACGACGTCTCCCTGTCGGGGAAGGTCGATTTCGAGGACGGGGACTGGGAGCCCGAGAAAAAGGCCCTCAAGACCGCGTTCGAGTACTCGATCTTCACGGACCGGATCTTCCTCATGGACAGCCTGGGGAACGTGGTGGTCGCCTATCCCCACCGCGAGGACGAGCGGGTGAACCTGTTCGGCATCCCGTACGTGAGGAAGACCCTCTCCGAGCGGAAGCCGGTAATCTCGGACGTCTATACCCTGACCCCCACCCGGAAGCAGGTGATCTTCGCCCTCGTGCCGCTCAAGGACAAGAACGGCGAGGTGGTGGGGGTGGCGGGGGGGGAGATCGACCCGACGAACTACATGCTCGCGCAGGTCATCCGGAACATCCACGCGGAACCGGGGGCCTACATCGAGCTGATGGACAGCCGGGGGGTGATCATCGCGTCGAACGACCCGAGGAGGATCCTGACCTGCGTCGAGCAGAACCGGTTCCTGGGGGAGCTGATCCGGGACCGGAAGAAATCGGTGCTGAACTGCCACCGGTGCAAGGAGGGGTATGCGGAGACCCGGACGGGGCGGGACATGCTCGCCTTTTCCCCCCTCTCCGCGGCCCCGTGGGGGATCTCGGTGCGGGATCCCCGCGAGAAGGTCTTCTTCCCCTCGCGGACCCTCAAGAAGGGGTTCCTGATCTTAAGCTTTGTCGCCATCTTCACGGGGCTGCTGCTCGCGGTGGGCCTCTCCCGGGGGATCGTCCGGCCGATCCATTCGCTGATCGGCGCGACCCAAAGGATCGCCGAGGGGAACCTCCGGGACCCGGTGGAGATCCACACGGGGGACGAGATCGGGACCCTGGGCCGGAGCTTCGACGGGATGCGGGTGCGGCTGGCCGAGTCGCTGGAGAGCATCCAGAAGTACAGCGGGGAGCTCGAGCAGCGGGTCGCCGACCGGACCCGGGAACTCCAGCAGAGCCGGGAGAAGCTCGCCGTCCTCCTGCGGGAGGTCATCACGGCCGAGGAGGAGGAGCGGAAGCGGGTTGCGCGGGAACTCCACGACGACACGAGCCAGTCGCTGAACGCCACCCTGATCAGCCTCGACACGATCCTCGGGGAGATTCCGGAACACGATCCCGCGCGGAGACCGCTCAGACAGATCCGGGAGCAGTGCATGGCGATGCTGAAAGGGGTCCAGCGGCTGATCCAGGACCTTCGGCCCACGGTCCTGGATGACCTCGGTCTGGAATCGGCAGTACAATGGGTGCTGAAGCGGCATGTGGGGGAGCGCGGGATCCGCTATTTCATCGATGTCCAGGGGGACAGCGAGGAGCTTCGGTCCCGGCTCCGGGGGGGGCTGGACTACGGGAGAATCGAGCTGGTGCTGTTCCGGGTGCTCCAGGAGGCGATCATCAACATCAGCAAGCATTCGGAGGCGAAAAACGTCTTCGTGAACCTCTCCTTCGGCGATTCGGGGATCGAGATGGAGATCGAGGACGACGGGGTCGGGTTCGACCTGGAGGACGTGCGCGAGTCGGCGAGGAAGGGAACCTTCAAGGGGCTGGGAATTCTGGGGATGGAGGAGCGGATCGCCCTGCTGGACGGCAAGCTGACCGTCCGTTCGGAGCCGGGCAAGGGGACGACGGTTCAGGCGTCCGTTCCGATCCCGTCCTGATCCGGCACGCCCAGGGGACCGCCGGGAGGGAAGCGGAAATGGGAAAAATCACGATCCTGGTCGCCGACGACCATGCCCTGGTGCGGGAGGGGATCATCGCCCTGCTGAACCGGCACGAGGACATCGAGGTTCTGGCCGAGGCGGCGGACGGAAAGGAGGCGGTCGACAAGGCGGAAACGCTGCGCCCCGACATCATCCTGATGGACATCGCGATGCCGGGGCTGGGGGGGCTCGAGGCGACCCTCGAGATCAAGAAGGCGAACCCCGCGATCAAGATCCTCGTGCTGAGCCAGTACGACGACAAGGAATATGTCAGCCGGCTGCTGAAGGCGAAGGTCTCGGGCTACATCCTGAAGCACGCCGTCGGGACCGACCTGGTGTCGGCGATCCGCGCCGTGGCGAGGGGGGAGTTCTACCTCTACTCGTCCATCGCCTCCTCCCTGGTCGACGACTACCTGACCAAGGGGGAGGATGCGGTCGAGAACCCTTACGACAGGCTGACCGACCGGGAAAAGCAGGTCCTCAAGCTCATCGCGGAGGGGAACACCCACAAGGAGATCGCCTCCCTTCTCAACATCAGCGCCAAGACGGTCGTCGCCCACTACTCGAACGTCCAGGACAAGCTGGGGATCCGGACCCGGGCGGGGATGGTCAAGTTCGCCATCCAGCGGCAGATCATCAAGATCGATTCGTAGGAACCTAGGGGATAAGCAGGGCGTCCCGCTGGAACGCCCGGAAGCCGAGCTCCCCCTCCGCCGTCAGGTAGAGGTAGCGCCACTCGTCCCTCCAGGAGGGGAGCACCGCGAGCGCCTTGCCCTCCGGCTCCCGCGAGAACCGGAGCAGCCGCTCGGCGTGGAAATGGCCCAGGATGACGAAGTCGATCCCCTTCGCGAACATCCGGAGGGCGAATTCCCGGCACTCCGTCTCCGGAAAGGATCCCCGGAACCGCCGGTTCGTCCGCTTGAGCTTTCGCTCGAGCCGGTCGGCCAGCGGGAGGAAGAACCGGGGGGGGAGGAGGGTGACGGCTCCGTAGGCGAGCCGGTTCTTCGAGATCGACTTCCAGAACCGGTAGGCCAGGTCGGCCCGGTTCACCGTGTCTCCGTGGGAGAGCAGGAGCCTGCGGTCCCCGACGGCGGCCCGCATCTCCCCCTCGGACACCGCGTCGAAGGTGCTTCTCTCGTGCGGCGTTTTCAGATGGAAATCGCGGTTCCCCTCCACATAATATAGACGGAGACCTTCGCGCCGGAGCCTCCGCAGCCGCTCGACGACCGGCTGCTGGAACCGGAAGGTGAGACCGGGAGCCCCGAACCAGAGGTCGAAGATGTCCCCCAGCAGGAAGAGGGCGGCCTTCTCCTGCGTCGCCTTCTCCGCGAGGATCAGGAAGTTCCGGGAGTGGATGTCCTCCTGGTTCAGGTGGGCGTCGGCCAGGAAGACCGCCCGGTCGTGGACGATGGGAAGCCCCGCGTGCATACGCGGAATACGATAGCACAGGAAAACCCGAGGAGGCCGCCGATGTCGCCGCTCTCCGGGGTGCGGGTGCTCGACCTTTCCCTCCAGCTCCCGGGCCCCTTCTGCACGCTGATGATGGCCGATCACGGAGCCGACGTGATCAAGGTGGACGAGCCGGTCCCGCGGGTCCGCAACCCCTTCGCGGGGGAGGAGCCGGGGATGAGCCCGGCCGACCGCTACCTGAACCGGGGGAAGCGGAGCCTGACGCTGGACCTGAAGACGGAGCAGGGGAGGGAGATCTTCCGGACGCTGGCCGCCTGGGCCGACGTCGTGGTGGAGGGGTTCCGCCCCGGGGTGGTGCGCCGTCTCGGCGTCGACTACGAGACCCTGTCCGGGGTCAACCCGCGCCTGGTCTACTGCTCCATCTCCGGGTACGGGCAGACGGGGCCGATGCGGGACGTCGCGGGGCACGACATCAACTACATCTCCTGGGCGGGGATCCTGGGGATGTGCGGGGCGCGGGACGGAGAGCCGGCCGTTCCGCCGGTCCAGATCGGGGACCTCTTCGGGGGGGCGATGATGGCGCTCTCCGGAATCCTGATGGCGCTGCTGTCGCGCCGGTCGACCGGGGCGGGACGCTGGATCGACGTCTCCATGACCGACGGAGCGGCGGCGATCTGGTCGCTCCATTCGGCGGCCTGCCTGGCCGGTATGTCTGCGCCCGAGCGGGGGAATATGATGCTGACGGGGATGTTTCCCTGCTACGGGACCTACCGGTGTGCCGACGGGAAACATATCAGCCTCGGAGCGCTGGAATCGTGGTTCTGGGAGCGGCTCGTCGACGCCCTGGGGCGGGAGGACCTCCGGGAGGGGCAGTATGCCGTCGGGGAGACGGGCGCCCGGGTCCGGAAGGAGCTCGAAGGGGTCTTCGCCTCGAGGACCCGGGACGACTGGATCGGCTTCTTCGAAGGAAGGGATGTCTGCATCTCCCCCGTGCTCGACCTTTCCGAGTCGCTCTCCAGTCCGCTCCTGCGCGCGAGGGGGATGGTCGTCGAGGTGGGCTCTCCCCTCGGGGGAAGCGACCTCCAGCCGGGGCGTCCGCTGAAGTTTCTCGATCCGGAAGGGAAGGAAGCTCCGGATCCCTGCCCGACCTTCCCCCGGAGGGCTCCGCGGCTGGGCGAGCACACCGAGGAGATCCTGCGCGAGATCGGCTTCGACGCGGAACGGATTACACGGCTTCGGGAATCGGGGGTGATCCGGTAGGTCGGAGATCGGGTACAATGGAAGGGAACCCCGGCGAGGAACTACACGGAACGGAGGCCGTCTTGGAACTGCCGTTGCTGGTGGCGCTTCGCGAGGACCACTCGATCGATCCCTCTCTCGACCCCGGGCTGTCCCAGGAGGACCTCCTTTTTCTCTATTCGAGCATGCAGCGGCTTCGGGCGCTCGACGAGAAGGCGATCGCCCTGCAGCGGTCGGGCCGGATCGGCTTCTACACTCCCTCCTTCGGGCAGGAGGCGGCCGAGATCGGCGCCGGGTTCGCCCTCCGGGAGGGGGACTGGATCTTTCCCTCCTACCGGGACCATGGGATGGCGCTGATGCGAGGGTATCCTCTCGAAGCGCTCGTCGGCCAGCTGTTCGGGAACCGGTCGGACGCGACGCGAGGCCGGCAGATGCCGAATCACTGGTGCGACCGCTCGGTACGGGTCGTGTCGGTCTCTAGCCCCGTGGCAACCCAGCTTCCGCAGGCGGTGGGGGCCGCCTATGCCGTGAAGCTGCGCGGGGAGAAGGCGGCGGTCATCGTCGGCTTCGGGGACGGCGGCAGCTCCACGGAGGCCTTCCACGCCGCGATGAACTTCGCCGGGGTCTACGGGGCCCCGGTTGTCTTTTTCTGCTGCAACAACCAGTATGCGATCTCCGTTCCGTTCTCGAAACAGACCGCCTCCAGCTCCGTCGCGGTGAAAGCGGTCGCCTACGGGTTTCCGGGGGTACGGGTGGACGGGAACGACCTCCTGGCAGTCCACCACGTGGTCCGGGAGGCGCTGGAGAAGGCCCGCGCGGGGGGAGGGCCGACGCTGGTCGAGGCGGTCACCTACCGGATGGGGCCGCACTCCACCTCCGATGATCCGACCCGCTACCGGACCGAGGAGGAAGTGGCGAGCTGGGCGAAGCGGGACCCGATCCTGCGATTCGCCCGGCATCTGATGGCACGGGGGATCCTCGACGAGGCGGAAGCGGACCGGATCGCGGCAGAGGCCCGGGAGGAGATCAACCGGGTGGTCAAGGAGTGCGAGGGCGCTCCGCCCGTCCCGCCGGAATCGATGGTCGAGGATGTCTACGCGGAACTTCCCTGGCACCTGGCGGAGCAGCGCAAGCTCCTGGCCGGGAAGGGGGATTGAGCCGATGGCGGTGATGACCCTCGTCCAGGCGGTCCGGGACGCGCTTGCGTTCGAGATGGAGCGCAATCCCGCACTCGTCCTGCTCGGGGAGGATATCGGGCAAAACGGCGGGGTCTTCCGCGCCACGGAAGGGCTGTGGGAGCGCTTCGGGCCGGAGCGGGTGCTCGACACCCCCCTCGCGGAGTCGGGGATCGTCGGGATGGCGATCGGGATGGCGCTGGCCGGGCTCCGCCCGGTGGCCGAGATCGAGTTCGCCGACTTCATCTATCCCGCCTTCGACCAGATCGTCTCCGAGATGTCCAAGTTGCGGTACCGGTCGGCCGGTCAGTTCCCCGCACCGGTCGTGCTGCGCGCCCCCTCCGGCGGCGGGATCAAGGGAGGGATTTACCACTCCCAGAGCCCGGAGGCCTACTTCGTCCACACCGCGGGGCTCGTGGTGGTCATCCCCTCCACCCCGGCGGATGCCCGGGGACTTCTTCTCTCCGCGATGCGGTCTCCCGACCCGGTGATCTTCTTCGAGCCGAAGGCGCTCTACCGGACGGTGAAGGGGGAGGTTCCGGAGGGGGACCACCCCGTGCCGCTGGGAACGGCCCGGATCGTCCGGGAGGGGAAGGACCTCTCCCTGCTGACCTACGGCGCCATGGTCCCGGTGGCTTCGCTGGCGGCCGCGGAGGCGGAAGCCGAAGGGATCGGGGTCGAGGTGATCGACATGCGGACCCTCTGGCCGCTGGATATCGAGGCGGTCACCGGGTCCGTCGCAAAGACGGGACGGGCGGTCGTCCTGCACGAGGCGCCGAAAAGCTGCGGGTTCGGGGCGGAGCTGGCAGCGCTGATCCAGGAGAAGGTTTTCCTGCACCTGAAAGCCCCCGTCGCCCGTGTCGCCGGGTTCGACACGCCGTTCCCGTACGCCCTGGAGAAGCTCTACCTGCCGGATCCCGGCCTTGTGCTCGATTCGATCCGGTTTACGGTGAATTTCTGAGGACCGCGATGGAGGGGAACGAGACGCGCGAACGAGAGGGAAAGGGGGTGAGGAACAGGGAAGGCGTGGGGCTCGTTCGAGTGGAGCAACCAACCCGGGCTGGAAGGAGGAAGTGATGAAAAAGAAGGGCTTGAACCGCAGGGAGTTTCTCAAGCTGACCGGTGCGACCGGCACATTGATCGCGGCGGGGTCCCTGGGAGGGATGACGGTTCCCAGGGGGGTGTGGGCCGCAACGCCCGCGATCAAGGGGCCCATCAAGATCGGCTACCAGGCGATCACCTCGGGAACACTGGCCGGGTACGGCGAGTTCCACAAGTACGGCGTGGACATGGCGGTCGAGGAGATCAACGCGGCCGGCGGGATCGCCGGGCAGAAGGTGGAGGTGGAGTTCCGGGATTCCACGACGAAAGGGGACACGGCGATCGAGAACTGCCGCTATTTCGTGGACAGCTGGGGGGCCGATTTCCTGGCCGGGATCGATTCCTCGGGGCAGGCCCTGGCCATCGCGCCGGTGATCGAACGGCTGGATCGCGTCATCATCATCACGCACGCCGCCACCGAAAAGCTCACCGAGGAGATGGTGTTCAAGAAGGGAATCCGGCAGATCTTCCGGATTTCCACCCCCACGTATCAGGACGGGCATGCCGCGGCGTTCCTGGCCAAGGATCTTACCGCCGTGAAATGGTCCACCGTGAGCCCCAAGTACGAATACGGGTTCACCTGCTGGAAGATGTTCCAGGACACGCTCGGCAAGCTCAAGCCCGGCGTCTCCTTCGTCGCCGAGTCGTTCGCTCCGTTCGGCACCACGGACTTCCGCTCGCACATCAACACGATCCTGGACGCAAACCCCGACGGGCTGTATTCCACGGAGTGGGCGGGCGAGCTCATCACCTTCGTCAAGCAGGCGAAGGAGGCCGGCCTGTTCGAGAAGATCAAGCACGTCATGTTCCCGGTCGGCGCCGCGATGGACGTCCTGGAGGGGCTGGGGAAGGAGATGCCCGACAACATCTGGATCTCCGGTCGGTACTTCTTCCTGTATCCGAACAACAAGACGAACAACGAGTGGGTGGCCAGGTTCCGGAAGCGCTGGAACCATTACCCTGCGTATGTCTCTGAGACCGGGTACTCCTCCATCTACGCGTTCAAGGCGGCGGTGGAGAAGGCGGGCTCCAAGGAAACGAAGGCGGTCATCCAGGCCCTGGAGGGGATGGAGATGGATTCTCCCGCCGGGCGCCGGGTGTTCCGGAAGGAGGACCACCAGGCGATATACGACGTTCCGTGGGGCAAGACCATAACCGATCCCAAGTACCCCTTCAAGGTGATGGGGGAGCAGAAAGTGATCCCGGCCAAGGAATTCTTCAATCGGCCCCCGTTCGAAGGGGCGGGGACAAGCCCTCCCTTCTGAACGAAGGGGCAGGAATCCGGCGGCGCGGGATGCCGCGCCGCCGGATGCACATCATCTCTTTATCGGTCGGGAGAGACAACTGGTGCAATCCGTCGTTCACGTATGCCTGGCGGGACTTTCGGCGGGGATGTTCATCTGGCTCGTGGCCAGCGGCCTGACGCTGATCTTCGGTGTTCTGGGGGTCTTGAACTTCGCCCACGGCAGCTTCTACATGCTGGGGGCCTACTTCTGCTTCACGGTGCTGCGGCACCTCGGGGAGAATTTCTGGATCGGTCTCCTCCTCGGCCCACTGTTTGTCTGCGCGACGGGGCTTGTCGTCGAACGGTTCTTCCTTCGGAGGGTCTACCCCCTTGCGCTTCCCTACCAGCTCCTGCTCACGTTCGCCTTCGTGCTCATCTTCGACAACCTCGTCAAGATCGCCTGGGGAGGGGGCTCCCTGTCGCCCCCCAGCATGGACCTCTTCGGGGGGTCCATCCCGATCGCGGGAAGGAAGTTCCCCGTCTACAACCTGTTCATCATCGCCGTGGGGCCGCTGGTGGCCATCGGGCTGTGGCTGATGCTCGAGAGGACCTGGTGGGGGAGGATCATCCGCGCGGCCTCCTCCGACAGGGAGATGGCGTCCGCGCTTGGGGTACGGGTCCCCGCCCTGTTCACGGGGGTCTTCGTCTTCGGAAGCTGGCTCGGAGCGGTAGGCGGAGGACTGGCCGTCCCGTACGTGGGGCTCCTGACGCCGGGGATGGGAGATACGATCATCATCGAGGCGTTCATCGTCGCCGTCATCGGGGGGTTGGGGAGCTTGAAAGGTGCGTTCTCGGCCGCGCTGATCATCGGAGTGCTCTCCGCGTTCGGGACGCGGTACTTTCCGGCCTTCGACATGTTCCTGATCTTCATCCTGATGGCCGCGGTCCTTTTGTGGCGGCCGCAGGGGCTCTTCGGCGAGGCCCGGTGAACCGATGAAGAACAAACCCCTGTCCGCAGCGCTCGTCCTGGTTTCCCTCGCGGTGCTGGTCGCGATCCCGTTCGTGGCGGGCCGGTTCACCGTGTATCTCGCCATGCGCGTCATGCTCCTCGGGATCTTCGCGGTGGGATACAACCTGCTGCTGGGACAGACGGGGCTGCTCGCCTTCGGCCACGGGGCGTTCTACGCGGCCGGGGCCTACGGCATGGGGTTTTTCTGGCTTCATCTGTCCCCCCATCCCCTCCTGGGAATCGCGGCGGGCATCCTGGCCGCCGCTTTTCTCGCGCTTCTCATCGGGTTCTTCTGCGTCCGGCACACGGAGATCTACTTCGCCATGCTCACGCTCGCCTTCGGGATGATGGTCTTTTCGCTCATCTGGAACGCGCGCGAGATCACCGGCGGGGACGACGGCCTGGTGGGGATCATGCGGGACCCGATCACCTTCTTCGGCCCGTGGAAGATCCCGATCGGGAAGGACATCCAGTACTATTATCTCGTCCTCTTCTTCTTCGTCCTTTCCGTGTGGGTTGTCCACCGGATCCGGAGCTCCCCCTTCGGGCTCGTGCTCGCCGGGATCCGGGAAAACGCACGGAGGACGGAATTCGCCGGCCTTTCCGTGAAGAGGTACCGTCTGGCAGTCTTCGTGCTGAGCGCCGCCTTCGCCGGACTGGCCGGATCCCTCGAGGCGATGCTGGAGAGCAACGCCCGGCCGTTCATGGCTCACTGGACCCACTCGGCCAATCCCATTCTGGTGAGTCTCCTGGGCGGTCTCCACTCGCTCAGCGGACCCATCGTGGGGAGCCTGATCTTCGTGGCGATGAGGGAGATCGTCCAGAGATTCACCGAGAACTGGATGCTCTGGTTCGGGATCGTACTCCTGATCATCATTCTGGGGTTCCGCGGCGGCGTTGTCGGCGTGGTGCAGCATCTCGTGCGGCGGCCGCAGGCGGCAGGGGGAGAATAGGGATGGGGAAGGAGCTTCTCACGACACAGAAACTCTCCAACCATTTCGGGAGAATCTGCACGGCCGACAACCTCGACCTTACGATCGAGGAGGGGGTGCTCACCTCCATCATCGGACCGAACGGGGCGGGAAAGTCCACCCTGATAAACCTGCTCACCGGGTATCTTCCCGTCCAGACCGGAAGGATCTTCTTCCAAGGGATGGAGATCACCCGTCTTCCCGTCCACACGAGGGTCCGCCGGGGGATCTGCCGCTCGTTCCAGATCGTGAACGTGTTTCCCCAGCTGACGGTGTTTCAGAACGTCATGATCCCGATCCTGGCGGTCACCGGGCGGTCGTGGAGACCCTTTGCGAACATTTCTTCGGAGAAGGATGCACACGGCGAGGCGGAGGCGATCCTATCGAGGGTCGGGCTTTCCGCGGAGCGCGAGACTCTGGCCAGCGCCCTCTCGCACGGGGACCAGCGGCTCCTCGAGG